>SDBV01005771.1_pt1 | contig 17376 bp, 17 predicted proteins | sample 2277081 | NCBI WGS metagenome assembly SDBV01 (sample SAMN10402039, study PRJNA504765) | marine sediment metagenome | isolation source: marine sediment core GS10_PC15, 223 cmbsf | place: Arctic Ocean: Southern Knipovich Ridge | collected 2010 | reverse complement strand
TTGGATTATCAAATACAACTAACTTAAAATTACAGGCATTCGGTAAAAATTATGGGAAAATACGGCTTTTTACTTCATAGCGGTAAATTATTAAGAAAAACTAAAACCAATCCATATAATTTTGTTCTTCAATATCATACTTTTCATATCCTCTCCAGAATTCTCAACCAAAAACGATCACGCTGTAATTATAATATGGCTGGTCGGTAGGTGTAAAAAGGTGTGTGGTAATGCTTGAACCAAAGTAAAATTTTTTCCCTAAATCAAAATATCTTGAATATCTGGCATTTGCTTTGAAAATGTTGATTTCAGACCTTACCTGGATTTCAGATGGAATTGGATTTGATGAAGGAGTAGTGATCTCTTTTCGGGATAAAAATATACCAAGAAAATCATTTATAAATTCCATCACAAACCTTGCAAATGAACATCAAATCCCTTATCAGATCGAGGTCGAAGCACACGGATCCAGTGATGCAAGGGAAATTCAACTATCGCCATACCCTATTGATTGGTGTTTTATTGGCCCACCAATTGAGAATGCGCATAGTAAACTTGAAAAAGTCTCAAAAAAGGATCTAAAAACAATGATATCTTTTTATCAGATTTTAATGACTCAACTTTAAGCATCTATTCTTCCGTGTCATTTCCAAACTGCAAATTTTAACTGTATATTTGCCCGTCAAACGCAGGACTACTAATGTATCTGGTGTAACCATGCAAATTCACGATCAGCAATTTGAGGTTTTTATACCTTCTCAAAAAATCAAGCAAAGAGTTCGGGAGATTGCATTACAAATTAATGAAGATTACCTTGGTAAAAAACCATTATTCCTGTCGATTCTTAATGGGGCATTTATTTTTACTGCAGATTTAATTAGAGAAATAACCATTCCAGCCGAGATTTCATTTATAAAATTAAAATCTTACAGACGGATGGAGACAAGTGGTAAAGTAAAGGAGCTTTTGGGCTTGGAGCATAATATATTTAACAGGGATATAATAATTATTGAAGATATAGTTGATACAGGGAAGACCCTGAATCACATTCTTGAAGAATTTACTGAACTTGGTGCAAAAACAATCGAAGTATTGACACTATTACATAAACCAAGCGCCAATAATAATCCTGTTAAGCTCAGGTATGTTGGATTTGAAATTCCAAATAATTTTGTGATAGGCTATGGTTTAGACTATGGTGAATATAGAAGAAATCTGAAAGACATTTATAAAATTATCAAATAGTCAAAAAGTATCATAAAATGTTATATATCATTTTATTTGGGCCTCCGGGTTCCGGGAAAGGTACTCAAAGTGATAAAATTATTGAAAAATATAATTTGGTTCACATTTCAACCGGTGATTTGTTAAGAAATCCTATGGATGGTGGAGTAGAACTGGGTAAACTTGTTCAAGAGTACGTAAATAACGGCAATTTGGCGCCTGATGAATTGGTAATCAGGATGGTAGAGATGAAAATCAAATCCAATACTGAAGCTAAAGGTTTTATATTTGATGGATTTCCACGTACTGTTGCTCAGGCCAAAGCATTAGATGAAATGCTTGAGAAACGTAATGTTGAAATTACCACTATGTTGGCTCTTGAGGTTGATGACGAAGAGCTCAGAACAAGAATTCGCTTACGTGGAAAAACCTCTGGTCGGGCGGATGATCAAAATGACGAAAAGATTAACAATAGAATAAGGGTGTACAAAGAGGAGACCTTGCCGGTTGCCGAATATTACAGTAAAAAATCAAAATACCAGGAGGTAAATGGTGTTGGAGATGTTGATGGAATATTTAATGATATTTGTATGTCCATTGACCTCATTAAAATAACTAGCTGATTTGTCTTCAATAAACTTCATAGATTACGTAAAATTCTGTTCCCGTTCAGGAGCAGGAGGCCCTGGGTCTTCTCATTTCAGAAGAGAAAAGTTTGTTCCTAAGGGAGGTCCGGATGGTGGCGATGGCGGCCGTGGCGGCCATATCATTTTGCGCGGCAATAAACAACTATGGACTCTGCTTCATTTAAAATACAAAAAGCATGTTATCGCGTTGGGAGGCCGACCCGGAGAAGGAGGGAAGAGATCCGGCCCTAACGGGGAAGATGTTATTTTGGAAGTACCCTTGGGAACGATTGCTAAAAATGCAGAAACCAAATCCCAGATATTAGAAATAACGGAGGATGGACAAGAGGTAATTTTGACTCCCGGCGGTAAAGGTGGCTTGGGAAACGATCATTTTAAAACACCAACAAATCAGACCCCCATGTATGCGCAGCCCGGCCAACCCGGGATTGAGGAATGGTTAATTCTTGAGTTGAAAGTACTTGCGGATGTTGGAATGGTAGGGTTCCCAAATGCCGGAAAATCAACATTATTATCTGTTATTTCTGCTGCAAAACCAGAAATAGCTGACTATCCTTTTACAACCATCGTTCCAAATTTGGGTGTGGTAAAATACAGGGATTATAAATCATTTGTCGTCGCAGATATCCCGGGCCTGATAGAAGGTGCGGCAGAAGGAAAGGGGCTAGGTCATCGTTTTCTTAGGCATATCGAGAGAAATTCTATTTTGCTTTTTATGATACCGGCAGATTCCAATAACATCATAAAAGACTTTGAGATCCTCATGATCGAATTAAAAAAATACAATCCTGAATTATTAGATAAAAAGCGAGTTTTAGCAGTAACAAAGGCCGATCTGTTGGATGAGGAATTGAAACAGGAATTGAGTTTGGAACTGCCAGAAAATATAGAATCAGTATTTATTTCGTCAGTCACAAACGATGGCATTGATGAATTGAAAGATTTGCTTTGGCTTGCTATCGATGGATAAAATGTCATTATGTCATATAATGATAGATTGGCAAAATGATTGTACAGGAAGAATCTTCAAATAAAATTGAAAAATGGGGAAAGACAAAGATAAGGAAAAGGTTGATAATTCAGAGGTTTTAGAAGGTTCTGAGGCAATAAAGGAGGAAGTATTGACTGATGAAGAAGAGCGGGAAGAGCCGGAAATGAAAGTCGATGATGAAAATTTGTCAGACGAGGGAGTTATGGCCGACAATGAGAATGCGGCTGATGAGGATAGTGAGGAAGAAGAAATCGAAAAGCTCAGTGCAGAGGTTCAGGAGGCAAAAGATAAGTATTTGAGGTTGTATTCTGAATTTGAAAATTTTAGAAGAAGGACAGCCAAAGAAAGATTGGAGCTGATAAAATCAGCTAATGAAGACCTGATGTCAGCTTTGCTGCCCGTGATGGATGATTTTGAGAGAGGTAAAAAAGCCCTGGAGGAAAGTGAAGATCACAAAACATCAAAAGAGGGTTTTGATTTGATTTACAATAAATTCGGTAACATCCTCAAACAAAAAGGATTAAAGCCCATGGAAGATAAAATTGGCTCTGAATTCAATACAGAGTATCATGAGGCCATAAGCCAAATGCCCGTAGAAAAGAAAAAAATGAAGGGTAAAATTATTGATGTAGTAGAGAAAGGGTATTATTTGGATGAAAAAGTCATCCGGTTTGCGAAAGTAGTTATAGGAGGATAAGCATGTCGAAAAGGGATTTTTACGAAATACTTGGTGTTGGAAAATCCGCATCAAAAGATGAGTTAAAAAAAGCATACAGGAAGATAGCTGTTAAATATCACCCTGATAAAAACCCTGATAATCCAAAGGCAGAGGATAAATTTAAAGAAGCTGCTGAGGCATACGAGGTGTTGAGTGATGATCAAAAGCGACAGCAATACGATCGATTCGGGCATGAAGGTATGCGAGGATCCGGTGGATTTGGCGGAGGCGGGGGAATGTCTATGGACGATATTTTCTCCCAATTTGGAGATGTTTTTGGAGGCCATAACCCATTCGAAAGTTTCTTTGGAGGAGGCGGAGGATCTTCAAGAAGAAGCTCTGGAAGACGAGGCTCCAATCTCAGAATTAAAATATCCCTTACCCTTCAGGAAATTGCCCGTGGCGCTGAGAAGAAAATTAAAGTCAACAGGTTGGTGGTTGCCGATGGTGTGACCTATAAAGATTGCGGAACCTGCGGAGGAAGCGGCCAAATGAGAAAGGTTGTAAATACCATGCTCGGCCAAATGGTGTCAGCCTCTACGTGCCATACATGTAATGGTTCTGGTAAAATTATCGACCGACGCCCTCCGGGAGTAGATGGCAGTGGCTTACTCCAGAAGGAAGAGGTAATTGATATTAAGATTCCTGCAGGTGTAGGTGAAGGAATGCAACTGTCCATGTCAGGTAATGGCAATCATGGCCCTAATGGAGGCCCGGCCGGTGATCTGCTGATCGTAATAGAAGAAAAGCCTGACGATTTGCTCAAAAGGGATGGGAATAATGTAATTTTTGATCTCCATTTAAATTTTGTAGATGCCGTACTAGGAACATCTGCTGAAGTCCCAACCATAGATGGTAAAGTCAAAATTAAGATTGAATCGGGAACGCAATCTGGCAGGATCTTAAGGCTCAGAGGAAAAGGGATTAAAGATATCAATGGTTATGGATCAGGCGATCAATTGATTCATGTGAATATATGGACGCCAAAACAAGTTTCAAAAGAAGAGCAAAAAACACTGGAAAAATTAAGGGAATCTCCAAATTTCACTCCCAGACCTGATAAGAATGAAAGATCAATCTTTGACAGGATGAAGGAATTCTTTTAGCTTTCAATACGAGCATATTGGTGATGATAATTCTTTAACTTTCACCATAATAAATTAAAATGCCTAATGCAGCTAAGTGAAAACAAACTTTAGCAGCCTTAGGCATTTTAACTTTATGACAATTCATGATTGGCTGATTTCATTATACCTATTAACCTGAGTTCGATTTTAAAATAGAGCGTCATGCCGCCTGTTTGCCGACAAAGGCAGGGAAAATTAAGCCCTAAATTTATAAAGAGCTTAATTTATCCGGTATCTAAAAGACTTGTTTAACTTAGATTGCGGACCTGCCTACCGGATCAGGCAGGTAATTTTCTTTTTTCTGAAAAATATAAAAAGAAAATTTCCGAAATGACGGTTCATGTCCAATTGCATTTCTTTTTATAGTCGAACTCAGGTTATTAAGAGTAGTTGTAGTTGGTGGATGTTGGAGAAACAGATTCTAGACACACTATTATTTGTTGCATTTTAGTTTTAATTGGCGTTTATTTATAATTAATTAGTAAATATTTATTCGTTTCATTTAATACCACAAAACACACAAACCATTGATTATTCTCACTGCAGAAAATATTCACAAGTCATATGGGGATTTTAAGGCCCTTAAAGACATCAACCTGGCCATTCCTGAAGGTTCTATTTTTGGGCTTCTAGGTCCAAATGGAGCAGGAAAAACTACCTTGATACGCATTATTACCCAAATTATAGCCCCAGATCAGGGCGCTATAAAGATCAATAATGAACCCCTTAATTTTAAGCATATCAGCGAGATTGGGTATCTGCCTGAAGAACGGGGGCTGTATAAAAAAATGAAGGTAGGTGAGCATTTACTTTATCTCGCCCAACTCAAGGGACTTTCCAAAAAAGAGGCAATGGATCGAATCAAGGTATGGTTCAAGAAGTTTGATATTGCAGGGTGGTGGGACAAAAAAGTAGAAGACCTTTCTAAAGGCATGCAGCAGAAAATACAGTTTATTGCCACCGTACTCCATAATCCAAAGTTGCTAATTCTTGATGAACCTTTTTCGGGTTTTGATCCAATAAATGTAAATATCATTAAAGATGAAATATTAAACCTATCAAAGGATGGTTGTACAATCATTTTTTCTACCCATCGTATGGAATCTGTGGAAGAGTTATGCGATCATATTTTATTAATAAATAAATCTGAAAAAATACTTGAAGGATCAAAAAAATCGATCAAAGAGGAGTACAAAACCAATACCTTTGATGTGAAGTACAAGAATCTCATCAGTGATATAACACATGGTTTCGAGATTAAAAATCAACAGCAATTGGAAGATGGTTTTTATCAAACATCCATAAAAATCTTGAATGGTAAAGGGCCAAATGAGCTACTCAAAACCTTAATTGATAAAGTAGAAGTTCACTCATTTATAGAAAAAATCCCAAGTATGAACGAGATTTTCATATCAAAAGTCCAAGGAGGTAATCATGAATAAAATCGGATTAATTATACAAAGGGAATATTTAACCAGGGTACGCAAAAAATCTTTCATTATCATGAGCATCATTGGGCCATTATTGTTTGGGCTACTAATGGTGATTCCGATCTGGCTTGCTTCCAGGGAAAGTGATGAGAAGGTAATCGAAATTTTGGATGAAAGCGGATATTTCAAAGATAAAATTGAAGATACGGGAGTAGTATCATTTACCTATTTGGACAAGACAATTGAAGACGCAAAAAATGACTTAAGTGCAAATGACTCCTATGGTTTGCTTTACATTCCCAAACTTGATCTTGACCATCCTGAAGGGATAACTTTTTTTGCAGAGAAAAATCCAAGTATAGAAATCCAGCTTTCATTAGAACGGCTACTTAAAAGTAAAATTGAGAGTATAAAACTTGACAATTCGGGTATTGATAAGGAAAAATTGGATAAAATTAAGACTGAAATTGATCTGAATATTATTAACCTTACGGATAAGGGAGAAAAAGAAGGAAACGTAGGAGTTGCCACAGCTACCGGGTATTTTGCAGGCGTTCTTATTTACTTCTTTGTATTCCTTTATGGTATTCAGACCCTCAGAGGCGTGATTGAAGAAAAGACCAGCAGAATTGTTGAAATCATAATTTCTTCTGTCAGACCATTTCAACTCATGATGGGCAAAATTATTGGAATAGGAGCGGTTGGTTTAACGCAATTTTTATTGTGGGTAATTTTAACTGTTATAATCTATCAGGGAGTATTTATCTTTTACGATAACGATTTAGGCAATTCAAATCAAATTGAAATGGTGGGAAATGCTCAGGAAATGCCAAATGGGGATGTTGATATGCCGGAAATATTCAAACAAATAAACACCATAAATTTCCCGGTATTATTGAGTACTTTCTTGTTTTATTTTTTGGCGGCATACTTGTTTTATGGCTCCTTGTTTGCTGCAGTTGGATCTGCGGTTGATAATGATGCGGATGCCCAGCAATTTCAGCTGCCCATTACCCTGCCACTCTTTCTGTCTATCGTTTTACTGGCGGCAATATTGCGTGATCCGCATGGGGACCTGGCTTTTTGGGCGTCTATCATACCATTTACTTCTCCTGTTGTCATGATGATGCGGATTCCATTTGATCCGCCGGTTTGGCAAATTGTTCTGTCAATGGTTTGTATGGTTCTGGGATTTATATTCACCACATGGCTGGCAGGAAGAATTTACAGAATAGGAATCTTAATGCATGGAGCAAAAGTAAATTATAAGATATTGGCTAAATGGTTTATGATGCGGAATTGAGTTTTGCGTAAACGGGAAGTCAGAAGACGGTAGTCAGTACAATTTACGCCAGGGAGATATTGGTGCGTTCAATTGTAAAAAGCATAATTTCTGTGGCCTTGCCCCTTAGGCTAATTTCCCCAATTTTTTTTGGTAAATAATCATTATTTAATGGTAAGGTATCTACTAAAACTTTGGACAACAATAAATCGACCTGATGCTTATTGCATAGCCCTTCTATTCTGCTGGCAGTATTTAGAACATCACCTGTATAAATGATTTCCCTTTTGAGCGTGCCAACCGTCCCGGTAGAAACTTTTCCAAAATGCATTCCTGCCTTAAATGAAGGGTTAACAGCATATTTTTCCAGGTATTTATGCGTAAGTTTTCCCATGGTATCCACAATGTCGAAATAGCATTGCAGGCAATTTGCATTTGTCACCCCATCTTCTAAAGGCCATGAAATAACCACTTCATCACCAACGTACTGGTATATTTGGCCTTTGTTTTTAGAAATAGGTTCGGCGATATCCCTAAAAAAGTCATTTAGCAAATCAAAATATTGAACATGGCCCAACTCTTCAGCGATGGTTGTGGAAGAGCGGATGTCAAGAAACATAAATATCCGTTCTACTTCTGAAAATGGTTGTCTATAATCGTCAGCTGGCTTCTGTTCGTTTCCAATTTCATTATTTTGATAATTGGCGCTCAATCCTTTTTTATATGCAGCGATAACGGTAGAAACTAATTTGGCATTGTCCCATGGTTTTACAATAAAATCTGAAGCGCCTTCTTTTATTGCCTTTATTGCCAAATCAATATCGCCATAGGCAGTCATCATAATTACCCTGGTTGAAGGGGAATCACGCTTTATTTTTTTTAGTAAATCCAGTCCTTCTTTTCCACTTGTGGCACCTGTGGTATAATTCATATCCAGAAGGGCTATATTAAAATTATTTGATTTCAATAAATTATCAACCGTATCTGGCCCGCCGGCGGTAATTATGGTAGTGAAATGTTTTTTTAGCAGAAACTTGGCTGCCAATAAAATATCGTCATCATCATCAATCAATAGTATTTTAGCGTCTTCTTTTGGCATAAATCTAATTGGCCTTGAGCTTCATTCAAAGATATAAATAAAACTGAGGTCGAAGTTAAGGATATTGTAGCACATTTCTTTAACCTTTAATATAATAATCTAATGAGCTATTTCAAAGGTGAGAATTTGATTTAAAAGGATCAATGTTTTATATCCATTATTCAAAAACATTTCTCAATTTTACGATAAGACATTGACAGACAGTTTATAAATTAAATTGATTGATCGATGAAAATACTGATTGTTAACTGATTAGCACCATCGCTAATTAACCCCTGAATTTTCCAGCTTAAAAAATCGAAATATCATATTCCATTATTTGATTAACAAATTCTACCAATACCGTTGGGCGCAAAAAAACGGTAAATAAAATGCCAAACAGCGAACCGTATAAATGCGCGTCATGATTTATATTATCAGACATTTTTTTTCCTGAATAGAAGGAATAGAGTAAGTAAATTGCCCCAAGCAAAAAAGCAGGCAGGCAGATTACAAAATATAAGCAAATACCTACCGTTGGCTGATATAAGATAGATGCAAATAAAATGGAGGCCACCCCTCCTGAGGCGCCTAATGAATTATAATAACTGGAATCTTTGTGTTTAAAATATGTTTTCAGATTAGCAATAACAATCCCTGCCAAATAAGTTATGAGGTAAAAAACAATTCCCATTTGGCCGAATATGCTGATATAAATCCGTTCAATACTCCCTCCAAAGAAATATAAGGCGATCATATTAAATACCAGATGCATCGTATTGCTGTGGATAAAACCGGAGGTGAGGAATCGGTAATATTGCTTTCCATGATAAATGGCATAAGGATTAAACATCCATTTGCTCTGGATTTCTGGTTTGTTCCAACCATAATAGCTGCTTACTGCAGTAATTATGATCAATATAAGTGTGAAGTTCACTTGCATATCGTATTATTTTTCCCTGTCTATTAATTTTAGTGACAGCGCTTTGAGCGGTTCCTTTTTTAATCTGTCAATTTCGATCGAGTCAAAAATCTCCAGGCTTTTATTGAAATAGTCATTCATTTTTAATTCTGTCAATTCTTTTATTCCAAGTTTTTCATAAATACGGATTATCGCGCTAACCTTTTTCTCCGCGTCAAACTGTTTTTTATTCAACCAAAAATTGAGTTCCTCCTTCAATTTGCCTTCAGCTTTTTCAATAGCTTTGATGAGCAAATAAGTTTTTTTATTGGATATAATATCCCCGCCTGTTTGTTTCCCGAATTTATTTTTATCCGCAAAAACATCCAGCAAATCATCCTTAAGCTGAAATCCCAACCCTAAATTTATGCCAAAATCATATAGCTGAGTACATTGTTTTTCATCTGCCCCACCTATCATCGCACCAAGCTCAATCGAAAATGCCAATAATACTGCCGTTTTTAATTTGATCATGTCCAGGTACTCCAGCTCCGAAACGGAATCCCTCGTCTCAAAATTCATATCGTACTGCTGGCCTTCGCAAACTTCAGCAGCACATTTAGTAAACCTTGACAGTATCTTTTTTAATTCAATTTGATCTGTTTTCAGGAAAAGGTCATACGCCTTCACCAGCATGACGTCTCCGGAAAGTATAGCAACATTGGCGTCCCATTTTTCATGAACGGTTTGTTGACCTCTTCGGATGGGAGCTTGATCCATAATGTCGTCGTGGAGTAAGGTGAAATTATGAAATACCTCTACTCCAAGCGCCGGATAAATCGCCTTCTCCAATTGCTCATCAAATAGCTGACAGCTCATCAAGGTTAGCAAGGGGCGCAACCTTTTACCCCCCAATGAAAGGATGTATCGAATAGGTTCATACAATTCTGATGGCTGAGTGCCAAAATTGAATGTCGCCAATTTATCCTCAATTAATTTAATATATTCTTTCAAGCCAATAACATTCTAAAGTTGGGCATTAAACTCAAATAATGAATATTTTTCATCGCCGCCAAAGATAGGAAAATTGGTAAGAGGAGATGTTTATTTTAATAAAAACTTGATGAATGGCTTATGATTTGAGGATTGAGTCAGCTAAAAAAGTAATGGCAATAAGGCTGCTATTTGTAGAAAAAAAGATTGATAAAAGATTAAGCTAATATTAACTCAATCAATTATCAATCTTTAAAATTCCGGTTTGGCCGGTTTTGGTTTTTTGATTCTTACTTGTTAGCAACCAAATTGTTGGCGACTAAAGTTACCTCCAGGGTGAACTCATCATATATCATCTTGTCTCCAAGGTTATCAAAGAAAGATCCTGATCCATATTTCACCTCAAATTTTGACCGGTCAATGATGATCGTTGCTGAAGCTGTTGCCTTCGATCCATCAATACTCACTTCAACAGGAAACTCAATAGCATTTGTAATTCCTTTGATCGTCATATCCCCCTTTACCTGATATTTGTTTCCTGTGTCATGCTTTACTTTTTTAATCACAAGAGTAGCTTTAGGAAATTTCTCCACACCAAAGAAATCATCTGATTTCAGGTGACCTTCAAGTTTATTCTTATACTCCTGATCTTCAAGATCTGTGTTGGCAATAGATTTCATATCAATTTCAAAGGAGCCACCACTCAATTGATTTTTGCTGAATTCAAGATTGCCTTGAGCAATTCCGATTGTCCCGGTGTGCTCACCTGTTACTTTTTTACCGAGCCAAACCACCTTGCTTTCCGCGACATTTACACTCAATGTCGTTTTCTTTTCCTTTCCTGTAAATGAGCTAATTGCAATGGCAAGGACTGATAACGCGATTAATAAAATTTGTTTTTTCATGATATTATTTAATTATTTGTTAATAAAATTTTGGTACTTCAATTAATAGTAAGGTCGATTCCTTATGGATATCGACAGTTATTTCTTTCAAATCAAAGAATCCGACAGCATCCCGGCTCTGTAATTTTGTTTTATTTATTTCCACTTCTCCATCGATCAAAAAGGCATAAATCCCATTGTCTTTAAATTTTAGTTTATGACGAATAGTTGTTCCTGTCTTTAGTCTGCCTAGAGAAAATTCTGCATCTTGATTAATCCACAGTGCATTTTCATTCTCAGGAGATACAACAGTTACAAGTTCATTGTGATTAAGAACTTGTGAGAAATCCTTTTGGTCGTAGCGAGGTTTTATATTTTTTTTCTTGGGTAAAATCCATATTTGAAGAAAGTTTACCGCTTCTTTTTTGGAATAATTATATTCAGAATGTTCAATCCCTGAGCCTGCTGACATGATCTGTACCTCGCCTGTTTTTATTTCCTGTTCCCTTCCGGTGCTGTCTTTATGAGCTAAGGATCCGGATATTGGAATGGAAATAATTTCCATATTATCATGAGGATGAGTACCGAAACCCATACCGGGCTTTACTATGTCATCGTTGAGTACGCGAAGAGCCCCAAAATTTACCCTGTCAGGATTATAGTAGCTTGCAAAACTAAATGAATGCCTGGAAATCAACCATCCGTGATTTGCAAGACCTCTGCTGTCTGCCGAATGAAAAACGTGATTTTTTGTTTTAACGTTCATCTATTTCTCTTTTAGTTTTCTTAAACGGGCTATTTTAAGCTTTTCAACTTTCCCTTAGCTTATCTAATAAATTATTCAATGTTTTTACCTCCTCCTCATTTAGGCTTGTCATCTGATCTTTAATTTTTTCAACCTCAGGATTGATCCTATCCAGCAATCCCAAGCCATTTTCAGTAATTGAAATTTCAACTTCCCTTCTGTCTTGAGGACATTGTACTCTTTTGATGTGACCGGAACTTTCGAGCTTGTCTATCAGCCTCGATGCATTTGATTCTTTATCAAGCATCCTTTCCCTAATCAAAATCAAATTAGAAGGATCAGGAATTCGTCCTTTCAAAATCCTCAATACATTAAATTGTTGTGCGGAAATTTTATATGATCGAAAAACTTTCGAATGTAGCGCACCAAGCCAGTTGGCTGTAAACCTTAGGTTGATGGCAAGTTTGTGGTATTCACTTTGAAAACTTTTCTGTTTGATCTCTTCTTCGATTGTCATTTCCCATATTTATAAATGTATATACAACAAATGTATGTACAATGTTTTAATTTTACTAATTTTTTTTTCGAATTGTTACTTTTATCTTGTTGACACGATTATGAGCATAACACTAGATCAAAGAATCATCGAGCAGAGCAAACACATAAGCCAGGAGGAAATCCTCAAAGAATTTGAAACAGTGAAAAGGGCGGTTAAGGATCCAATGAAGTTTCAGATTATATATGATAGGTATTTCACAGTGATATTTAACTATATATTCAGGAAAATTGATGATGAGGATATTACCGCTGATTTGACTTCTCAGACTTTTTTAATAGCATTGAGAAACTTGAAAAAATATAGATATAAAGGCGTTCCATTTTCGGCCTGGTTATATCGGATCGCATCAAATGAAATAAACAGACATTATAGAAACGCCAACAAAACACTTGTTTTTAGTTTCGATGAACAGGAGTTTGAATACCTGATCGAGCAAAACATTGAGCAGGAAAGGGAGTTGGATATTGATTATATTATTCGGCAAATGCAAAAGATGTGTGAGACGGATGTGGAAGTATTGGAGTTAAGGTTTTTTGAAAGCAAGAGCTTTGCGGAAATTGCCTTTATTCTGGAAATTAATGAGGCCAATGCTAAGATGAGAACCTACAGGGCAATCGAGAAATTGCGGAAATTGTTAAAAAGGAGGGAAGGATGACCAAATTCGATATACGAGTACGCAGAAAGCGGTTTACACAAGGTAGGATTGAAAGACATAAAAACTTTCAAAATCTCATTGGAAATTATGATAGGTCCAGTAGAAAAAAGACACATGGAGTGATGGTATTGGTCATTTTAGTGATATTAATTATTGCGATTTTACTGGCATTTTTCGGTACAACGGGAGAGCAAAAGCAGGAATCACCCTTAGACCGGGTGAGTCATTATGATGCTAATGTGCAAAGTGAAAATATAGAAATCAACATGGTTTATAAACTATAAATAAAACAGGGATCCCTATTCTGTAATTATTGTTTAACTAAAATTAAAGATCATGGAATTAAAGAAGAATCCAAAAGTGGATTATCGGAAGAAGTCTGCCCTGTTTTTTAACATCGGGCTTGTATTGAGTTTGTCATTGATTATTTCCGCCTTTGAGTGGAAGTTTGTAGAGAATGTATCAACTGTGGATTTTGGGGATAGTCCCCCTATGGACGAATTAATGATCGTACCTATCACAGAGCAACCTCCACCACCAAAACCCCAACTTAAGCAAATAACTTTAATTGAGATTGATGATCAAACTGAAATTGAAGTTGAGGATATTAGCTTTACTTTGGATGTGGGATTGGTTGACAAAATTGAAGATATCGTGCCAGATTTGGGTGAGCCGGAAGAGGAGATAGTAGATGTAGTTCATGATATCGTTCAAACAATGCCTTCCTTTGAAGGTGGAATTAGTGAATTTTATAAATTCGTCAGTAAAAATCTGAAATATCCTGCACAAGCACGAAGAATGGGAATTGAAGGAAAAGTATTCGTGTATTTTGTGGTAGATAAGGATGGAAGCCTGAGTGACATAAAAGTTGTGAAAGGGATTGGAGCCGGCTGTGATGAAGAGGTGCTCAGGATCACCAATTTGTCTCCGAAATGGAATCCGGGAAAACAGAGAGGTGAACCAGTGAGGGTACGCATGATGATGCCCATCACATTCAGATTAAATTAAGGAAAGGGTTGCGCAAAGCAACCTTTTTTTTGTTTGGCATGTGAGCAAAAGGTATGGGTGAAATTAAAATAGCTTACCCTATTATAATTCGTAAAATATAGCAATTAATGCAATATTATTGCTTTTCCTACATAATTACATGAAAATATGCCTTAGTTCTTTGACTGCAAGGTATTTTGTTATTCCCCTCCCTCAGAGTCACCTGAAAGCCTGCCTACCGGACGAGGCAGGGGACTCCCCCCTCAGAGTCACCTGAAAGGGACTCTGAGGATGTGGAATTGTGTACCTGTCAATTATGGAGTGGAGATATTTTTAATATCCCATATATTTTACACTCCACATTATCAGCTCTGTATCCTTAACTATTTGACGTCGATCTATAAATTATTGATTAAAAGCGTATTTAGTTGAAGCGCCAGTCAATTTAGAAAAAGATAAATCATTATAATTTCAATTAATTGAATATGAAACAGCCGAACCCGCAAGGGAATGTCGGACCGATAAAGCAGTTGCCTCAGTTTGAGGATGAAGTGCTCGATGTAAAAAAGTATTTATTCTTATTCCTTTCCAACTGGTACTGGTTTGTGCTTACTATATTTTTGGCATTCGCCGGTTCGTGGCTTTACCTTCGTTATACCATGAAAGTGTGGAAGGTGAGTACCACCCTACTGATCGAGGAGGACAAACGTAATCCATCCATGGGGAGAGACAAAATTATGGAAGGTTTTGGTCTCAATCCGGGCTTACAAAATCTTGAAAACCAACTCATCATCCTCAAGTCCTGGAGCCTGATGGGAAAGGCGCTGTCTGAACTCCCTTTCGGTATAGAATACTATTACATGGGAGAGTTCAACAAGCATAGCCTGTATAAAAGCTCACCGGTGGAGGTGTTGACCGACAGCCTGAATCCGATGGTATCAGGAGTTGAATTCACGGTTTCTTTTCTCGGTGAAGCGCGATATCGAATTACAGCAAGTGAAAACGATTTTTTTGAGCTTGACCAGGAAGCTTCCTGGGGAGATACAGTCGAAGCCGGCGCCTCACGATTTTCACTAATGAAGACCGCATACTGGTCTTTGGAAGCACAAAATCAGGAATTGTTTTTCAACTGTCGCAGTCATGATAACCTCGTCAGAGCTTATCGCAGCAGGTTGAATGTGGCGCCTGCCAGCAGTGAGGCAACGATTGTGGAGCTTAGCCTTGAAAGCATGTATCCGAAAATGGATCTGGATTTCCTGGAAAAACTTACGGAGGTGTTCCTGAGCAACAATCTCGAAAAGAAGAACCAGGAAGCGGTGCGTACCATCGACTTCATCGATGCTCAACTCTCAAACATTGCGGATTCATTGGTGCTCACCGAGAACCGCTTACAGGAATTCCGATCCCGCAACCGGGTGATGAACATCTCAGATCAGGCCACGCGCATTTTGGAGCAGGCCGTGAAACTGGAAGATGACAAGGCACGATTGATCGTCGAGGCAAATTATTATAAGTACCTCAAAGAATATTTACAAAAGGATGGCGCCGGAGAGCAGGCGATTGCTCCTGCTACATTGGGCATATCCTATCCACTGCTGGTAAGCCTGGTGCAACAACTTGCCGGATTGCAGACAGACTTTAATAGTATGGGTCATAGCAAAAAAAACCCTATGCGTGCTACACTGATATCGCAGATGCGCAATACCCGGGCTGCTTTGCTGGAGACCCTGGAAAGCATCATACGGGCAAATGAAATCGTCGCGGAAGAAAATGCAAATCGACTGAAAGTATTGAATCAACAGGCAGTCACCTTGCCTGTAACGGAAAGAGAGCTCCTGGGTATCGAACGGCAATTCAAACTTAACGACGCACTCTACACCCTCCTGCTGGAAAAACAGGCTGAAGCCATGATACAGAAGGCTTCCAATAGCTCGGACAGTGAGGTCGTCGACTCTGCCCGTGTGGAAGCCGGAGCCATCAAACCCAACACCAAAATGATTTATATGCTGGGATTGATATTTGGCTTGGGTATTCCAGCGCTGATCCTGTTGATCGCAGATTATTTTGATGTAAAGATTCGCACGGAGGAAGACATCAGGAAGCTTACCGCCCTTCCTTTGATCGGTCATATTCCCCATTGTAAAAAACCGAATCAACATATTGTGCTGGATGATCCTAGCGCTGTCATCACTGAAATGTTCCGCTCCTTGCGCACCCACTTGCAGTTCTTTACAAAAGATACCAGCTCACCGGTGATCCTGGTTACCTCTTCAGTACCTGGGGAGGGCAAGACCTTTACTTCCGTCAACCTGGCAGCGGTGTATAGCCTGACAGGAAAAAGGGTCATGCTGCTGGGGGCGGATTTAAGACGCCCGGGGATCTATCAGGATTCGGAGTTGGATCATCAAAAAGGATTGTCTACCTGGTTAATCGGAAAGCATAGCCTGGAAGAAATTACCCAGGAAAGTGGTTTTGATCATTTGCATGTAATTCTTGGTGGGGCAATTCCACCCAATCCATCGGAGCTGCTGAACACGGATGAGCTGGGCGAATTGATTCAGGCCCTGAAGGCGAATTACGATTACATCATCGTCGATTCGGCGCCGATAGGTACGGTATCTGACACTTACTCTTTGTCAAAATTGGCTGATGTAACCATCCTGATTACAAGGAGCGGATATACGCATAAAAAAATGCTGGAGAATACCCTCTTGGAAGTAGATTCCACAGGCTTGAATAATACCAGCGTATTGTTGAATGACCTTGAAATTAAGGCGGGTTATGGTTATGGTTATGGCTACCGGTATTATGGGAAGTAGGTAAAGGGTGAATGGTCAAAAGGTAAAGGGTGAATGGTCAATGGTCAAAAGGTAAAGGGTGAATGGTCAATGGTCAAAAGGTAAAGGGTCAATGGTCAAAAGGTAAAGGGTCAATGGTCAAAAGGTCAAAGGTCAATGGTCAAAGGTCAATGGTCAAAAGGTCAAAAGGTCAAAGGTCAAAGGTCAAAGGTCAATGGTCAAAAGGTCAAAGGTCAATGGTCAAAAGGTCAATGGTCAAAGGTCAATGGTCAAAAGGTCAAAGGTCAAAGGTCAATGGTCAAAGGTCAATGGTCAAAAGGTCAAAGGTCAAAGGTCAAAAGGTCAAAAGGTCAATGG
>SDBV01005770.1_pt1 | contig 17378 bp, 23 predicted proteins | sample 2277081 | NCBI WGS metagenome assembly SDBV01 (sample SAMN10402039, study PRJNA504765) | marine sediment metagenome | isolation source: marine sediment core GS10_PC15, 223 cmbsf | place: Arctic Ocean: Southern Knipovich Ridge | collected 2010 | reverse complement strand
AATCGACAACTGGAAAGAGAAAGACTCGGAAGGGGAAGACCTAGACCCTGAGTTTATGAAGCTCTACGCGATCGCCAAGCGAGAGGCGGTCAAGACGATGGAGGCCGAAGCGTGGCGCCGGGGAATCGAAGGCGAGCTAACCCCGACCACGGTAGCGGGCGAGCGCGTAGACGTCCACCGAAAGAGCGACACGCTCCTGATCTTCTTACTCAAGGCGCACGCCCCAGAGAAATACCGAGACCGTTACGACGTCAACGTCGCGGGCACAGTCAAACACACCGGGCAGGTGCATATCTACATGCCCGACAACGGGAGGGGTCCAGATGGCGGAAGTTAGAGAAGGAACACCCTACTGCTGGAAGCACGCCGAAGTAGTTCCACTCAATTCGGTCTGTGGCAGCTGCGTCCCTACAGATCGGGTCTTCAGGAACGACGTAGAGATAATGCGAGGCTCGCTTATAAAGCCTATGGAAGAATGTGCTTTTGAAGCGGGCGACGTTATGCGTGCACAGTTTGCGCGGGAAGATCTAGGTGATGTCACTCTAATAATCCCTACCACCGAAAACTACTTGGTCACTGGCTACGGCCACGTTTACTTAGGCGGAGAGACTCCGCCCGACAAAAACGATGTTCGGTGGCAGACCTGGACGCACATCTACCCAATAGCGACCCATGCAGAAATAGACGAGGCCGTCAAGAAGACCTTCTATTGGCAGATGCAAGAGTTGGCGAACGCCGAGAGGGAATTAATACGAGCTGTGCTGGACCGGGTAAGGGGGTGGTTAGGATGGCGTTAGCTAACGGGAACCTTTGTGATCACGATGAATATAAACACGACATCTGCCTCTTGTGCGGGGATTGTCCTGAGCATCGCCACAAGAACTGCGGTGAATGTATTGAGGCGCATCGTGTGAGCTATCGTAGAGTCGTAGTTCAAGGCGACGAAGGAAGACACGGCTGCTCCGCTGGCACAGTTCCTTGGTGGGTGCATCTCAAGGCGTGGGAAGCCTACGACAGAGCCGGGCATGGCGAGCAAAGCGCAGAGCGTATAGAAGAGCGAGGCGGCTTCGGATACGGTGAATTACAATGTCTGTTGGCTGATCACTATGTATGTGGCTCCGGTGAGCACGGCCCTGTGCCCGGATGGGAGCCGAGATGATTGATCTACAGACAGATGGTGAAACTCAGTCCTTCGTGGCCTCGTTCTCAGCGTCTCACGAAGATTCTGAGTTCTTCAAACATACGCCTTGGGGCAAGTTGGAATTCGGAACGATCAATGCCAAGGCGGCAGAGCGATTGATACCTGGACAAGACTACTTCATCGATATCACCCCCGTGGTCGACACAGCGATCACCTCAGTGGAGGTCTCCAATGGCGATTGAGAAGGAACGAGCGCACCAAACCCTTAGCGCAGTGGACGCCGCGCTACCCGATGCCTTCATCACGATCCTCGAGTTCGATGCTCGGGGTATTGACGTGCACACGATCGAAATCGAGAACACTGACGGTGTTGACTCCCTCGACTATCTGATTGACTACGCGCTCGACGACGTTCCTACGGGCTCACCGACTTGGTTCACTGGTGGGATCATGGTTGCTACTACGTTGGCTGCCGGTGTCAAGGCGACCGAAGAGACAACGCTCTATTGCACAGCTATCCGAATCAGGGCAGAGAACACAACGCCCGCCTCGGTATCCGGCATCGCCGTTCGATACAACGGTAAGAGGCACTTCGTTCTCACCGGTGAGGTGTAATGATTAAGCGTGGCGCGATCTGCGTAAACAATCAGGAAGAATTATTCATCGTAACTTCTGTTCGGTATCCGGCATCGCCGTTCGATACAACGGCGATGTGGGCCGGCACTGTGCTAGCTGACGGCACGCCTACCCTGTGCATAGAACCCAAGTTCATAGCTGGCACGTTCCAGGAGTGGGCGGCCGAACATGCTTTAGAAGTAGGTGTCACGGCTGCAGAGAAAGTCTTAGAAGAGCGACGGGGAGAACTGATATGGTCGCCGTGATTATCGTATTAGGTATCGCGTTGTTCTTCTCGTTGTGTTTCAACATCGTCCTCGCCGCGCTCTATGGCGACTACCGAACGCGACTCGCCGTAGCGTTAATCTCCATAGGCAAGAGCCGGAAGCGTCTTGAAGATTTGCTCAAGGCTAATCACGCCGATCTGGACTTGCCCAATTGAGTGAGGACTTTACCATTCGCATGCAGCCCGGTCGCCAAGAGGAGGCGGGTGCTTGCAAGGCCGACATCATGTTCTACGGCGGTGCGGCCGGGGCGGGTAAGACGTTCCTGTTTATCTGTGAGCCTATTCGGTTCTCACATTTAGAGGACTTTACAGCGGTCTACTTCCGACGTTTGTCTACGATGCTGGTAGGCGGAGGCTCTGCGTTTGCCGAGGCCAAGAAGATCTACCCCAAGTTCGGCGCCCGAATGAGAGAGGGCAACATGCTTGACGCCCGTTTCCCTTCGGGCGCGCTCGTCGAGTTCACACACCTACAACACGAGAAGGATCTAGAAACTCACCAATCCAAACAGTATGCGTTGATCATCTTCGACGAGGTGACGCAGTTCACCGAAGAGCAGTTTTGGTATATGGTCTCTCGGAATCGAACGACGTGCGGAGTCGTTCCCTACATCCGAGGAGGTTGCAACCCCAGCCCTGATTCGTGGGTGGCACACTTGATCGACTGGTGGATCGGGGAGAACGGCTACCCCATCGAGTCGCGGTCTGGTGTGCTGCGATGGTTCATAAGGGATAGCAACAACGATCGTCTCGAGTGGTTTGATACAAGAGGGCAGGCTCTCATCTACGCCAGGAGGAACTTCCCCGTCAAGAAGGATCGGCCGGAGCCTACGAGCTTCACGTTTATAGCCGCCAAATTGGAAGACAACCCTGCGCTTGAAAGTCGTGACCCGCAGTATCGAACCCGTTTATTGTCGTTACCCCGTGTAGAGCGAGAGCAACTGCTAAAAGGAAACTGGAAGATCAAGCGCGGCGCCGGGACCTACTTCAATAGCACGTGGGTCAATATGATTTCCGCCGTTCCTAACGATCTCGTAGAAGTGTGGCGAGGTTGGGACAAGGCCGCGACCGAGCCCACATCTGACAACCCCGACCCCGACTACACCGCGTCAGTTCTCATCGGTAAGCGACGCACCGGTCGCATAGTGGTATTGCACGCCGAGCGTTTTCGTCTTCGGCCCGGTCCCGTGGCCAAGCGTATGTTAGGCACGGCACAACGTGACGGGCATTCGGTGCGCGTTGCTCTATGGCAGGATCCGGGTGCAGCGGGTAAGGCGGACATCATGCACGATAAGAAGAACCTCATGGGATTTGTCGTGCACTCTGAGGTAGCCAAAGAGAACAAAGAGACTTACTTCATGCCGTTCTCTGCACAGGCCGAGGCGGGCAACGTCGATGTTCTCGAGGGGGACTGGAACGAAGACTACTTCTACGAGCTAGAAGGTTTCGCCGGGGCCAAGGGTCCAGGCAAGAAGGATTGGGTGGACGCCACATCTGGCGCCTTCCTACGTATCGCCAAGAGTGACCACGATACTTTCGCCATTTTGTCGAGATGGCGAAACCAAGGTAGGGTGTAGATATGAATGAGCGAGATAAAGCAGAGGTGAAAGCAGCGGTGGAGGCCAACGAGGAATGGCCCCGCTACACAGTCGATGAGTGGGACAACGTAGTCAGTGGGCTAGGTAGGCTAGCAACGGACAAGCGTATCAGCGGTGAGCCTGCACCTCCTCGCAACGCGAACGATCGGCAGCGTTGGGATCGGATCTTTCATGCCGATGGCCTTACCGCACGCATCGCCGAGCTACTTCCTTTCGACGAAACACGGGAGTGGATTGAGGTTCGCATTGAAGCGAGCGAGGAAAGCAAAGGGGAGGACCAACGCACCGAGGATCCCACGATGGATCTCGAGGAGCGGACCAAAATCGAACGGGCTGTGATGAAGAAGCTCGACGAGATAGGCGCGCAGCAAGCCGTCTTCGAGGCACGGCTTTGGGCTCGTAACTTCGGTGGGTCGCTCATGCTCCTAGGAGTGGACGACGGTGGGGGCGACAACCCCGAGTCGATGAAGGAGCCCTTAAATATAAAGGGCATCAAATCGTTTACGCACCTCACGGTGTTCGATCGCTTCGAGTGGCATCCGGCGACTTGGTATGATGACATCCGAGATCCCAAGTTTGGGCTACCTAGAACTTACCGCATGGGTGAACGTAATGTTCCTGGAGGTGTCGCAGCCCAAGGCGCAGCGAGCGACGAGGTGCACGAGACTCGTTTTATTCGGTTCGACGGCAACACCACATCGCGTAGACGCAGAGTTAATAACAACGGCTGGCACGATCCTATTTGGGTCCGGCTCTATGCCATAGTGCGAGACTTTGCACAAGCATGGGGCGGTGTAGCGGGCATGCTGCAAGACTTCCGAGTCGCCGTATGGAAGATGAAGGGACTCGCCGATGCATTGAAGGCAGGCGATCGAGACGCAGTAATCGAGAGATTCCGCATCATGAACCTCTGTATCTCTGTGTCCAACGCGGTGCCCCTTGATGCAGATAACGAAGACTACGAGAAGAAGTCGACGAATCTTTCGGGGTTACCTGATACGCTCGACCGATTTGCAGAACAACTCTCGGCACAGACGGGCTACCCCATCTCTATCCTCTTCGGTCGTGCGCCTGCAGGGTTGAGCGCCACGGGCGAAAAAGACATCGTGCAGTATTACGACATGGTGAAGGCGTCGCAGAACATCCATGTGCGTAAGCCGCTCGAGCAGATCATTGATTTGATTTTCTTGATACCGGACGGACCCACAAGAGGAGTCATCCCCGAGAACTGGAACTTCAAGTTCAATGAGCTTTGGCAACTTGATGCGAAGGCCGATTCAGAGCGACGCCTCAACATGGCGAAGGCCGACAAGCTCTACATCGATTCTGGTTCCTTGTCTAAAGAAGAGGTCGCCGAGTCTCGATGGGGCGGTAGCGAATACTCGATCGAGACAATGCTTGACGTCAAGGAACGTGCGCGTCTTACAGATGAAGCGCTCAAGGATCCTGAACCTGAGCCCGTGCTACCAGAGCTTCCCACGGAACCGGTGCCCCCTTTGAACGAGGACCAAGTCGAGCCCGTTCGAGGGACATTTGAGCCCATCGATCATCGCCACACCGACCCAGAAGGCGGGCAGACTGGCGGACTCATCGCGTTGTCGGGCGAGTTTGAAGGCATGCACACCCACGAGCGCCCCGAAGGTCGAGGCCAGACCGAGGCATCCGAGACAGGCAAAGAGCATGTGCACACCACACCGGACGGCAACACCGGTCCGAACTTCAACGTATTCCGAGAGGACCGGGTCAAGAAGGTCGGGACTAAATACCAAGTAACCAATAGGTCAGGCACGAAGGTGCTAGGCACGCACAAGACCCGCGAAGGCGCCGAGGCTCAACTCGCTGCAATCGAAATTAGTAAGAGACGTCGCGATAACTTTCGCCGCCGGGGTCCTCGAGATTGGGTGGTATTGTCGAATGAAGGTGGAGTCATCGGTAGGCACACCACTCGGACGGGCGCAAAAAGTCAGATAGAGCACATCGTAGAATCACAAGGCGTGATCGTCGAGCGCTTGTCCGCCTCAGAGTGGATCGTGGTGAACGCCGAGGGCGATATACTCGCAGTGCACGAGACGCGCAAGGCTGCGGGCGCAGAGGTGAACGAGATCCTAGGCCGCACTGATTCCGAGGATCCGTGCATCGCCCCTAACGAGAAACCCGTCGCCTACTACGCGCATCCCATGGGGACCTATGGTAGCGATGAAGAGGCCTCAGACATCGCCGAAATTCAGAGCCAGGGTTATGAAGTGATCAACCCGAACGATCCTGCGCTCGCTGAATCAGAAGGCATGGAGCCTTTCCTTGAACTAGTCCGTGGCGCAGATGTCGTGTTCTCTCGTGGCGAAACAAGTGGCGTCAACTACGAAGTGCACGAGGCCGAGAAGCACGACATACCCGTAATAGAGATGCACGAAGATGCCTCGCATCCCACCACACGCACACCTGACTTCTGCAAGACGTCAAGCGCCAACTACAGTGCAGCGCGTTGCAAGCGTTGGCGCGCAGCCCGGAGTAAGAGGACACAATGAAGAATTGGAAACTAGCCCTACTTGCGATCGCTATTTCCCTAGGCCTTGCCTTCCATGCCCGCGCCGAAGTGCCCGTGCGTAAGTTCGTCACGAATCACGAACTCTACGCAGACAAAGAGAAGCTACCTTTGTGCTTTGTCTCGGCCGGGGGTATCAAGGTGCGCGTGTTCGAAGGTGCGTGCCCTAAGAAAGAGGAGTTCGAGAAGAACACCGCGGGGCTCCTCTCACGGCTGGGCGCCAAGCGCGATCTCTTCAAGGGCTTCACGACGGTCTACACCAAGCACGCGCTTATGGGCTTGCTAGGGGGGTCCAGATATATCTGGGCAGATGGAACATCTAACTTCGGCAAGTCTACGAGCGGGGCCGCAGTCAGATTCATTGTGTTGACCTCGCACGAAAGTAAAAACTGCGACGTTAGTTCGACGCAGATTCACGAGCTAGGGCACATGGCTTTCGTCAAGATCGGCTTAAGTAGTGCGTGGCTCGACGAGGACGATGATACCCCGTGCACCTACGACGATGCGCACCCGCTGCGCAAAGTCGTGATGACGCCGGGGGAAGAAGCTCCCCAATGGGATGATCCGCAGAAGGTTCGAAGCGTTCAAGTAAGTCTAGGATTTGGGCCAGCCCTTGAATGGGTAGCGGCGTCGATCTAATCGCAGAAGTCGCTGCTCTCCTGATCCCGCGTTCAATTTGTGGGCCAGTGACACAGTCATAGTCAGGCGGTATCTACAATCACTGGTCTCAGAGTTCAAACTGAAGTCGTGCAAGCCCGGTATTCCTGCACCACCGGGAACCATAATAACCTCTAAGACCCGACCTCCGTATCCCCAAACTTTTGGCCTAATAACGTATTCGCCTTCTCTCGGTAGTTTTCCATTCGTCGTAAGTCATTAGAGGCTCCTCCTAATTTGGTCGGCGGCTTTGTCGCTCACCGCGATTCGAATCTTGCGGCCGTCCGATGAACAGCAGGCGGCTGCTACCGATACGCACCGCCAGGACGTTAGCTGTTTTAGCTTTTGCTTTGCTCGGATCCTTGGCGGGGTTCGTGATGACGGCGTTCATGCTGTCACCTCCCACCATTTCGCTAGGGGCAGATCTTCTCCTGCCATCACCCTATCTCGTGTCTCGCAGGATCGGGCGTGTCGTTTTCCACAGTAGATGCACAAGAAGACTTCATTCTCGGACTCTTTTAGAACTTCGCATACTCCGTAGTGCTCGATCCTCGGGAACTCGGTGTCGGTGGGGAGAACCTCTTCACAGTGCCTACATACATCCTGTCCGTTCTTCATCATGCTTCTAATATAGCAAGCCTCGCTGTAATAGGCAAGGGGAAAAAGAGAGGGATGTTCCTTTTTATTCGCCCCTGGGAATCAAGCACTTAGGACCCCGCCCCGGGGCCAATGGGACACCTGGCAATCCAGGCCCCTCTAGAGGGCTTGTGTGCCAAAATTCCAGCGTTCATCTTGGACGCATGTTCGAACGCTTCGACTTGGGGGAGTTGTCAGCCCTCGTAATAGACCCTGAGACTGGCTACCTCAAAACGGACGCGCACATCACCCGGGTAGGCGTATTCGTCTATAAAGATTCAGACGGTAACGATCGGCGCGAGTTGCGGCATCCCGAAGACGTATTCAACTTAGACGCTCTCGGCTCTTTCGGCTTGGTGCCCTTTACGAACGATCACCCGGGCGAGCCCTTGAACGCGACGAACACCGCGCGTTTCCAGGTGGGCACGGTGAGCGGAGCGCGGCGGGACGAAGACAGCCGACACGTAGTTGCCTCGGTGTTGATCACCGATGCGTCTACGATCGAGGCCGCGGAGAAGGGCAAACGTGAACTCTCCTGCGGCTACAAGTGCGATCTCGAGGAGCGAGCCGGGATCACCAAAGACATTCCCGGCGTTCCTGACGGTCTCGAGTTCGATGCCAGACAGAGGAACATCCGGGGCAATCACGTTGCACTAGTTGACCGTGGCAGAGCTGGGGGCTCGGTTGCCCTGCGTTTTGACCACGGTATAGAAATTGTCGAACCCACTTTACAGAGGAAACCGAAGATGAACGAGACCATCAAACTCAACGGGGTCGACTTCGAAGTCCCTACCCAAGTTGCGCAGGCAATCCGTGCCTCGAGCGATAAGAAGGATCAGGAGATCCTGACAGAGCGTGGTCGCGCCGATGCCGCTGAGAAGAAGTGCTGCGAGGAAAAGACGCGGGCTGATACTGCCGAAGAGAAGGCCACGAAGCTCGAAGAGAGGATTGATTCCACTGTCAGCCCCGAAGCGATTCAGAAGGCTGTCAGTGCTCGTGTCAGTCTCGAAACCGACGCTCGCAAAGTGCTCGGCGAAAAAGACGCGGACGGTAAAGAGATCAAGCTCGACGGCAAGTCCGATAGCGAGATCCGGGTTCTTGTGGTCAAGCACGTTTCCCCCGATCTCGACCTCAAAGACAAAGAAGACGCCTACGTCGCTGGGCAGTTTGACTTCGCAGTGAAGCAAGCCGCTACAGCTGAGGCAGAAGCGGGCGACAAAGACAAGCCTGGTTACAACGCAGGTCTCCAGCACATCCGGGGCCAGTCCCGCCGGGCAGACGTCAAAGAAAACCCTGTCGCAGAGGCCCAGCAAAAAGCGTTGAAGCGATCACACGACGCTTGGAAGACCTCGCCCCGAACTGACAAAAATGCCGCGGCGTCGGCATAAGAGGAGAAGAGTAAATGTCTCAAACTGCATACACTATTGTAGCCGCCGACGCCTTCCCGGGTCTGCTCGACATGAACTTTCAGGATCCCGACATCCTGTCCCGGTTCAACGAAGAGAGCGCCCGAGTCAGTTTCGGCCTCATGGTTCGGCAGGGCACAGCCGCCGAACAACTCCAGAACTTCAGTGCCGCGGGGCAGGATGCTATTGGTGTCACCGTCCACCGGCACACAGAGAAAGCCAAGACCACGGGCACCGCAGAAGAGATCGCGGCCTCGGGTGGTAAGGCCGATGTTCTCCGTAAGGGGCGCATTTGGGTCGCTACCGAAGAGGCTGTTGCGATCGGCGACGATGTCTTCTTCCGACACACGGCTTCTGGTGGTAACACGGTAATCGGTCGTTTCCGCACTGACGCAGACGGTGTTGCCGAGGTGGACACGCTGACTCCGGCTGCGGTTAACGATACGGACTATGTAGTCCGGGTCGTGATCGCAGGAACGGCTTATTCCTTCCACGTTACCGGTGACGGGTCGGCGACGGCGACTGAGATCGCCGATGACTTCCGAACTCAGATGGCGGCAGACGCGACTTTCACCGCTTTGGTTGTTGCCACTGGCACGACTACTCTGATTCTCACGAGTCAGAACGCGGGCGAGTTGCTAGACGTCACAAACCCGAGTCCGGGCGTAATGGCAATCGTTGAGACGACTCCGCCCGCTCCTACGGCGGACAATCTCACAACCCAAGCACGGTGGCTCACTGCCGCCGGGGCCGCGGGCTTCGCACTTCTCGAAGTGAACCTGCAAGGATAAGGGGTAGAAAATGTTTGAGGAAATTCTTGCAAGACTGGCCCCTAGCTTCCGAGCCGTGGGCTACCGTTTTGACGCAGACGAGTCCGCTTTCTTCGAGCGCGAGCTTGAGCAGGTCTTGGTCAATACCTATGACATCCTGTATCCCGAGTTGATGCACAGGAACTTCGTTCCCGTGTCCAACGAGGTGAGTCCGGGTGCCACGAGCCGGACTTATCGCCAGTTCGATAGGGTAGGAACCGCGAAGTTCATCTCGGACAACGCGAAAGACTTGCCCCGAGCCGACGTGACCGGGCTCGAGTTCACGGGCCCCGTCCGTGAAATGGGGATCGGCTACGGCTGGACTCTCAAAGAGTTGATGTCCGCTCAGATGGCTGGGCGTCCTCTCAACGCAAGGCGTGCCTCTGCGGCTCGTCGGGCGACTGAGGAGCTTCTCGACTTCACCGCATGTTTCGGCGCTGCAAACTTCGGGATCCCTACGGGGTTCTTGAATGACGCGGCCGTGTCGATCACGGCGGCTGCCGGTGTCTGGACAGGCCTTACTGCGGCCCAGATCATCACCGAGGTCAGCGACTCGTATCAGCGGGTAGCCCTCGCGACTCTCAATGTGCATCGACCGGATACGCTTTTGCTGCCCGACTCGACCTACACGTTGATCGCAACGACACCTCGTTCGACTACGAGTGACACTACGATCTTGCAGTATATGCTGCAGAACTTCCCGTTCCTCGACTCGATTGAGCCGTGGTATCGACTCAACACGGCGAGCGCGGGTGGAGGTGGTCGCATGGTGCTCTACAAGCGAGATCCCGAGATCCTCGGGCAAGACATCCCGCTCGAGTTTACTCAGTTGGCTCCGCAAGAGAACGGTCTCGAGCTTCGAGTCCCGACGTGGGCAATGACCGCGGGAACCCGTATTCATTACCCGCTCGCAATCGACTTTGTTGACGACGTTGAGTAGAACCCTCTGAAAGGTGGCGACGATGAGTAAAGAAACAACGGTCTCGGTTGAATTGGCTCGGAGGGGATCCGTTACAGCGGGTCCCCTCACCCTGAAGTTTGGCACTAACGTGGTGAGTGAATCAGACTTTCGTGAGTTCATGAAGGGCAAATTAGGCCGAGCTTTGTTCAAGCAAAAGCTAATCTACCTAACACCAGAGCCGGTCGTATTACCGGACGAATCAGAAGCCCCGACAGTGTATGTCTCGCCGTCCGATGCCTCAGAGGCGGACGAAGACAAGGGGCAAGAGAGTTCCGACGAAGACAAGGCCCCGTCTCTAGCCTACGAAAAGGCAAAGGATGCGGTCGAGTTCGTGAAGGGGCTCGAAGATATCGACGTTCTCTTGGCGTGCCATGAGCAGGACTCTCGCAAGACCGTGCAGAAGGCGTGCGAGACTCGGGCAGAAGAACTAGAGAAGAAGTAGGTGAGGAATGGCAGCTACCGCGATACAGGTTCAGGAGAAGTTCCCGGAGTTCGCGCAAGAGACAGAGGCGCGGATCACTGTCTTCCTTGAAGACGCTTTGAAGGAAATTTCTCCGACTGCATGGGGTAGCGACGCAGACAATGCACAAATGCTGTTCGCCTGCCATTCGCTTTGCACGGTAGGTAACTTGGGCGGTAACCAGGCTGTAGATCCCGGCGCGGTGAAGAAAGAAAAGATCGGCGAGGTGGCCACGGAATACGCGGTCGCCTCGCCTTCTTCGGATGCTTCCGAGGAGGACGTGTTGAAGAGCACTTCATACGGCCGAGAGTTCTTGCGGATTAAGCGCCGTATCTTCCCTAGTCGGTTTGCTAGCAGCAAGGATAATCTGTAGTGATTCGGCGACCCGCATCAAAGCGCTTGCTTAAGGTGGCTTTCACCTTGAGAGCGAAGACCGAGACCGGTGACGGTCAAGGCGGTAGGACGTTCGTAACGAATGCGGCCGGCGAGGTGGTAGTTCGCGGCACAGAGTTGGCGATCATTACCGAGGAATTCGTAGATCAACTTGGGTCCGGAGTCGGGGACCGGGGTGTCTACGTAACGTGGGTGGATCCAACTAACGGAACGCCCGAGTTCGAAGACGTGATCGTCGATCCGAACGACGGTCAAGAATATGAGGTTCATAGGACAGCGAGACAGCTAGGGCTGATTCGGCTGTTCGTTCTAGATCAGGTGGCATCAAGATAATGGCAGTCCGAGTCCGAGCAACGGTGAAGATAGACGCAGGCCTCATGAAGAAGGCCTCGACTACCGCTCCACGTGTGATGCGTTTCGCTTTGAAGAGGGGCGGCAAGCATGCCTTGAAGCGCATTAAAGGCGCAGGCCCTAAACCCGCTCCTAAGCGCACGGGTAATTTGCGGGATAGCTACGGGATGAAGGTCTCTCACCGAGGTCTTCGTGTTTTGATCAGGTCTGATCCTACGATCGCGCACTACGCGGGCTTCGTAGAGTTCGGCACTAGCCGGATGCGGGCACAGCCTCACTTCCGACCCGCGGTCAAAGCCGCTAGGCAGATCGTGCGGACCGTAGCGAACACCGTGCTAGCTAGGGAGTTTAAAGGGCTGTGACTGATTGGAGCGATGGATTACGACAGGCCATCTACGACGTTCTCGTAGCGGACGCCTTATTGCGCACCAATCTCGGTGCGTCCGCGGCTGCGCCTAGAGTCTTCTCGGATGTGCCCGACAAACAGCCATTTCCCTACATCGAGATCGGAGAAGAAGACGAGGAGCGATGGGCAACTCACGACAAAAGCGGCGGCGAGGTAATTATGCCCATTATGGTTCATACAAGGGAACCGTCCTGGGTGAAGTCGAACCAACTCCGGGCTGACGTTTTACGGTTGCTAGGGGACGTTGATGTAACGGTCTCTGGATTCAATGTCGTAGGGGGTTACTTCCAAGGCGCCGAGAAAACCAAAGATCCTACCGAGAACTTGAAACAGCAGGTCTTAGAGATCCGCTACAACGTTTTGGAGAATTAAGATGGGCGAAAAGAAGCAAAGCAAACCTGGGCGAATCGTGATGCTTGAAGGTGTCCCTGATTTCAGAGGATGCACGAGTTTACGTAAAGGCACTGTGCAGCGCCTAGACGAGGAGGCCACGAAAGAGCTTCTCGCGTCCGGCAAGGCAGAGGCCTACGAGTCGAAAGAGAAACGAGACGTTGCCGAGAAGCGAGCCGAGGATAGGAAAGCCGCGGCCGTAGCAGCGAAGAAGAACAAAACAGCACCGCCCAAGAAAGACTAAAGGGGTAGACGATGATAGATATTCCAATTCAAAGCATCGGGTTTCTCGGGTCTATCGCCTCGATTACCTTCACGACGGGCGATGACGTCAACGACCACGATTTTTTCAACACAGGTAACGAAATCCTGTGGGTTCAGAATGACGGCGCGGGCAATGTTCAGGTGACGGTATCTTCGGTCGTCGATCCTTACGGGCGAACGGGCGACGTTGTGTTTTCAGTCACAGCGACTACCGGTAGAGGCTGTGCTGGACCTTTCGTTCCTACTCTTTTTAACCAGTCCAACGGCAAGGTAAACGTCTTGCTCGACGACGATACGGGCGTGACTCTCGCGGTTATCCGCTACGACCCGAGAAAACGACTCGCATAGGAGATAAGTCATGGCCGTAACCAGAGGAAGAATTGGAGAGGTCTCTATCGCTGGGACCAAGCTCGACAAGGTTATTGACGCAACCTTGGCAATTGAGAGTTCCGAAATCAATACAACGACGCACGACTCGGATGATTTTGAGGAGTTCCTGCAGGGCCGTAAGAGTGGCTCTATTGAGACCACGAATCGGTATGACGAGGCAAGCACGACCCAAGAGGCTTTGATCGCCGCTCATTTTGCTGAGACCACGGTCACGGTGGAGTGGGTTTCTCGGGGTCTGCTGACTTCGGGAGCACAGCGTTATACGGCGACCGCGTTTGTGACGTCACAGCCCCTTGAGTCTCCCAACGACGAAGATAACAAGATCGCGTTCACTCTTCGGATCACCGGAGCAATCACGCGAGACACGGTTCCCTAGTTCGTATGATGTCCCCCGGTCCCCGGGCCATACGGCCCGGGGCATTTCTCTAAAAATGGCGAGGTAAAAAGTGGCGAATAGTGTGAAAGGTGTAGTCGATATTTTTCTAGGCAATGCAGATCGAATGATCAAGTTCAATTACAACGCGATCTGTGATCTAGAAGACTTTTTCAAGAGGCCTGCCCACAAGATTTTCGACAGCGAAGACGGAACTGTAGGCATGAGCACTATTCGGGGATGCCTGTATATAGGGCTGCAGAAACACCACAAAGGTGTGACGGTCGAGGAGGTAGGCGACTGGCTCCAAGAAACAATAGAAGAAGGCCGATATACCGAAGTGGCAGCAGCAGTAGGACAGGCATTTACCTTGGCCCTTACAGGCCCCGAGTTCCAAAAGCCTGACTCAAAAAACCCCGAGCCCTCGACACCGGGGGCGAAGAAGGGGAAGAAGGGAAAGAAGGCCTCGACTTCCCCGCGCTCCTCGAAAGAGCCGGTAGATTCGGAATAGAACCTAAGGATTTTTGGCAACTCACTCCCTACGAGTTCTATCTCTACACAAAGGGAGCCACTGAGAAGGAGAACGACGAATGGCAAAGAACCGCACAGCTAGCGTCTTGGTTGATGCAGGCTTGGGTAAAGAACGCGCCCTCTGCGGATACTTTGTTGGGTAAGGTAGCGTCGGAAGCTCCGATATTTTTCGGCGACGCTCAAGACATGACTGACTACTTGAAGAGCAGAGCGAAATAAAATGGCTGCACCGGTAATTGCTGCAACACTGATAGCGGACGTCTCCGGTTTTAAACAAGGGATGAAGAAGGCCACCGCTTCGCTCAACGCCGCAGGGCAGTCGATGTTTTCGATCAGCAAGAAAGCCTTCGCGCTCTCGGCTGCGATCACCGCGGTTGGGGGCGTTGCTGTCGTTCAGTTTGCCGAGTTCGAGAAGAGAATGGCAACGGTCGGGGTTATCTCCGGGGCTGTGGGCGCTGACTTCGCTACTCTCACCGAATCTGCCAAAGCTCTAGGCGCTACTACTCTGTTTACAGCGAGGCAGGCCGCGGAGGGAATGGAGATTCTCGCCAAGGCGGGTTTCTCAGTCAATGAGATCCTAGGGTCTACCCCTGAAGTCCTGAACCTCGCTACAGCCGCTAGCCTCGAACTAGCAGACGCCGCAGACATCGCTATTGGTGTCATGAAGGGCTACGGTAAAGAGGTAGGCGAACTAGGAAAGATCAACGATGTGCTGGTGAAGACCTTCACTAGCACGAATGTCACGGTCGCTGACATAGCCGAGACCTTCAAACTCGCCGCGCCCGTGGCTAAGATCGCCGGTATTCGTTTCGAAGAGTTGGCAGCGGTGACTGGCATTCTTGGTAATGCCAACATCAAAGGATCTAGGGCCGCTACGGCTCTTCGTAAAACGATACTAGCTTTCTCAGATCCCACTTCAAAGGCTTCCAAGCAACTCAAGAAGATGGGCCTTGAACTGCTAGACGCGGCTGGAAACATGCGGCCTCTAAGTGAGATCGTAGACGAATTCTCTGGCGAGAAGGGGCCTGCGCTTCTTAAAGCTATTTCAAGACTCGTCGGCATAAGAGCGGCTTCGGCTTTCGCAGTTCTCGCAGAACAAGGCGGGCAGTCCATCCGAGATCTCGAAGCCTCCTTACTCTCCGCCGAGGGAACATCTAAGAAGGTCGCGGATACATTGACCGCGACTCTTTCCGGTAGTTTTACGATCTTGAAATCGAAGATAGAGGCGGTAGCACTGGAGATCGGGACGCGTCTTGAACCCGTGATGCGGCAGTTAGTGAGCAGGGCTAAAGGTGTTGTAGATGCAGTTCTGGCACTGAGCAGCGAAACAAAGAACGCGATCTTGCGAATCGCGCTCATAACTGCAGGGGTCTCTGCGGCAATTGGAGTTTTGGCTACAATCGCAGGTGTGCTACTTACAGCAGGCGCGGCGTTTGTAGTATTTGGGGTTGTGGTCGCGGGCGCGATGCTCCCTCTGCTATTGCTGTTCGTTCCTCTGATAGCGGCTATAGCGGGAGTTGCTATATCGATCACACTTCTGAAAAAGTTGTGGAAGAAGAGTGTAGAGGCGTTGGAAACTATATCCGGCAAGGTGGTAGATAGTATCAAAACATCGTGGACAGGTTTCAAGGATCACCTCTTGGGTATCTTCGGGAAAATAGGAAAGATCGTCAGTAAAGTTTTTAGATCGGTGAAAAAAAGCGTTAAGGAAACTCTACGAGATCTAGGGGTCGACGTAGACAAACTCGCTCGCAGAGCAGCAGCTGCAAAAGCCGTAGCACTAGCAATAAATGCAGCAGCGGCGGCAAAAGCCGCAGATTTATTAGCGAGGTCAGCGAAGGTAGATGAAGCATTGTTGAGTGCGGGCGGGGGCGTTAAGGATCGGGCGGTAAAAGTCGCAGTTGATATTGGAACTTCCGCCGTCAGTAAGGTGCAATCTCTCGCTTCGAATTTATTCAAGTCCTTGAAGGGTTTGATCCCGCCTTCTTTATTGGCGGCTCTCGACTCTCTACGTTCTCTCCTCGACGATGTTGGGAAAGGAGCGGGGGGAGCCACCAAGGGAGTAAACGACATCTTCTTCAAGACCCTGCCCGATGGGCTAGAGTTCGGAGCGAAAGCAGCTAGTCGATTTGTGCAAGAGCTTAAATTGGTCGGCACTGTATTCAAAGGCCTAGGCTCGGCAATCAAGAACATCTTCGGCCCCAAGTTGAAGGACTCAATCACAGGTCTAGCCGGTGATGTTCTGAGTGGAGCACAGCAGGGCTTTGAGATCGGCGGTCCTCAAGGTGCCGCAGTCGGAGTGCTGGCTACACTATTACTAGCGAGCAAGACGTTTACCGACATTTTGAAATTTGTAAACATCCAACTCCAGTTCGCCGCTGATTTCCTAGGGAAGTTCATCGAGCCTTTGAAGCCTCTGATCGCTGTGACGTTCATGCTCTCCCGGGCTTTGCTGTTAGCGTTCCCGCCTTTGATTTTGCTCGGCATTGCGTTGAAGATTCTAACGCCTGCCTTCAAAGTCCTTTTCAAAGTGATCCGGTTCTTCGGTATTGCGATTCTCAAAGTGGTTAAGTTCTTCTTGAAGGTTTTAGGCAAGTCGACGAAACAAGTCAACAAACAACTCAAAGAGTTGAAAGACGCGACCTTCGATACCGCGGGCGATGTAGACGACCTAGGCGATGCAGCTAATGCAGCGGCCGAGGCGTTGTTCAATGTGCCTAAGGGATTCAAAATAGCCGCCGCTCGTTTCCGAGCATTAGACGCCGAGCTTGGCGGAGGCGGAGGAGGTGGCGGGGGCACTGCAGGACCGGGCGGACCCGGAGGGCCCGGGGGACCCGGAGCCGGCGGTGCTGGATTGACTACAGGCGGGGCCGGTATACCGGAATTAGAAGGCCCCGAAGGTCCCATAGGCACGGGAGAGAACGCGGCTACCTTCGCGGGAGGTGTAAGCATCTTCGTAACTACCAATGATCCAGAAGAACTCGCGAACAAGGTAGCCGATGTCATGCAGCGCAGAGGTATGGCGCGTAGGGGTCTACCCGGTGGTAGGACCAATGGACAGTTCGCGACTCGTCGAGGTTCGTCCTAATGCCTTTCTTGACTGTAAACGAGATCACTGTGCCCACACACGTCCGACGTGCTAATGAGCGACTCGAAGTTGTGGGAGATCAGG
>SDBV01005769.1_pt1 | contig 17381 bp, 16 predicted proteins | sample 2277081 | NCBI WGS metagenome assembly SDBV01 (sample SAMN10402039, study PRJNA504765) | marine sediment metagenome | isolation source: marine sediment core GS10_PC15, 223 cmbsf | place: Arctic Ocean: Southern Knipovich Ridge | collected 2010 | reverse complement strand
ACAAAACGCTATCTTTTCCACTTTAAATCCTTTTCATCACTGCCGCCAGCGGTTTCCTCCAAACAAAAGCAAAACTGCTCGCCTCCGTACCTGAATTAACGCAAATAAAATAACAAATGTTTCCACTTGAAGGCGCTTAAGCTCGTTCCACAAGCTTGAATATTGACCTCCGCCGAATATTGCCTTATCAATTAGGCTGCGCTTCCATGCTCCCAACCAAATAATAAGAATTTACAGAGCAGGATTTAACCGATGACCGTCCGCCAGAGTCTGCACAAACATCGGCTGTTATTAAGCTTGCTCGGCCTGCTGTGCCTGAATATCTGCCCCCTGTCCGCCTGGGATCGCGGCACGGTGGCCTACGGTGCGAAACTCGCCGAACTATCACCCGTCCTGGCCGACAGCGTTTCGCATCTTCTGACCAGCGCGGAGCACGGTCCCAGGCTGGGCCTCAGGATCGTCAACAGGATGGACCGCCGGGTAAAAAACGCCTTCCTCTATGTTGGAGTCACAAATTTCAACGGCAGTGGTGTGCTGGATTTTAAACTTTCGCTTAATTTACCAGCCGCGGCGGATACGGTGGTGTATATCGATGCCCCCCAGTTGGCCAAAGCGCCGGGGTTCTATGATGTGCGCGCCCTGCTGTTCGACAGCGGACGGGAAATGGGCAAGCTGGAGTTCTCGTTTGGCCACGATGTGCGGCAACTGGACCACGGCTATGCTCCCCCGGCCGATTTCGACTCTTTCTGGAGCGCCACACTCGACAGCCTTGCCGCCGTGCCGGTCGAGTTGGAAATGGCTCTCGATTCACGGCGGATGAGCGACGAGGCGGAGGTTTACCGGATCAGTTTCACCAGCCTGCACGGTGTGAGGGTTCACGGCTGGCTCACATTGCCCGTGGGCAGGGATAAGCCTGTAGCCGGTCTGGCGCTTTTTCCAGGCTACAGCTCAGGCAGAATCAGTCCGGCAGTGGACTACTCGCGCCGGGGCTATGCCACTGTCAGCATCCAGGTTCGCGGCTACGGGATTGATCAGGAAAACTACCCCGAAGACAACGGGAACTACATGACTATCGGCTGCGAGCGACCGGAGACTTATATTTATCGCGAGATTGTCTGCCATTGCCTGCGGGCCGCGCGGATTCTGGGCCAGCGCCCCGAGGTGGACAGCACAAGAATCGGAGTGGTTGGCGGCAGCCAGGGCGGTGGACTCAGCCTGCTGGTTGCCGGTCTGAACCAGGATATCGCCGCGGTGGTGGCCAATGTGCCGTTTCTGACTGATTTTGAGCGCTCGATACCGATGACCGGTGCACCATTTCGCGACCTGTTGCGTTATATTGATAAAAACCCGGGCAGCCGCGAAGCGGTTATGAGCACGGTGCGCTATTTCGACACTGTCAGCCTGGCCGCGCGGATCAAAGCCCCGGTAATTGTCTCGGCCGGTTTGTTTGACCGCACCTGCCCGGCACCATCGATTTACAGGATGTTCCTGGCCCTCGGCTCCCGGGACAAGCAGGTAGCAATCTATCCCTGGCTGGATCACGGCGAAGTCGGCAAGCCTTTTATGCCCGTGGCCCGCCAGTGGCTTGAGCGCCGCCTGCCTCCCGTATTGGAGTGAACTGAATATTTTACCACGCAGGTTAACATGGACTTTCCCGGTTTGGACAATTTTCTGCAGTACGAATTACTGGGCCAGCAGGCTTTCCGCTACCTGGCCGCGTTCGGATTTATTCTAGCATCGCTTGTCGCCCGCCGGGTTTTCGACAGGGTCGTATCGCGCCAGCTTCACAAATGGGCGCAAAAGACCGCGTTCAGGTACGACGATATCCTGATCGACACGTTGATCCCGCCAGTAAACGCGCTGGTGTTCAGCCTCGGTATCTTTTTCGCCATCTTCAGTTTCAAGCTGCCGGTGGAGCCCTACGATCTGCCGAGAATTGTGTCGCAGGCCTACCATGTCACCCTCTCGCTGATTGGTGTCTGGACAGCTTACCGTCTCTGCGACCTGGTGGCTGAGGTGGTCCGCGGCTTCCTGGCCAAGCAGGACGAAGAAATGGCTGACCATTTCACTCCGCTGGTGCGCCAGGCGATCCGGATCACGGTGATGTTGATCGGCGGTATCCTGATCATCCAGAACCTGGGCTACTCGGTGAGCAGCCTGGTGGCCGGTCTGGGAATCGGCGGTCTGGCTATCGCCCTGGCTGCCCAGGACACAGTGGCCAACTTGTTCGGCACGGTTGTGATGTTTACCGACAAGCCATTCAAGATCGGCGACTGGATCAAGTTCGGCGTGGTCGATGGTTTCGTGGAGGAGTTCGGCTTCCGCAGTATCAAGGTCCGCACCTGGTCCAATACCCTGCTCTTTATTCCAAACAAGAACGTTACCAGTGAGATAATCGAAAACTGCACCAGCATGCGCAAACGGCGTGTTAAAATGACCGTGGGCGTGCAGTACAACAGCCCGCCGGATGCTGTGGGCGAGCTTGTGCGAAGGATCGAGTTGCTGCTGAAAAACGACGAGGGAGTGAACCAGGAATACATGCTGGTCAAATTCAGGGATTTCGGTCCCAGTTCGCTGGATATTTTTATCTATTACTTCACATCCAGCATCGTCTGGGCCGAGCACCTCGATGTCCGCCAGCGGATCAACCTGGCGATAATGCGGCTGGTCGATGAGCTGGGTCTTGCATTCGCTTTCCCCAGCCGGACATTATATTTCGGTGACCAACTGGAAATCCAGGACCCTGGCGGCGCGGCCCCGGCAAATAATCCCGAAAATAACGGTTGACTGAACAGTCAACAGCACGGAACCATTACCAATGAGACTACTTACCCTTGACTGCGGAACTTCGAGAATCAAGGCCGGAGTGTTCCATACTCCCAGGGAACTCAAGGCGCGCGGCATGCTTTCCAGCGCGGTGCGCGCACCGCTGAGGCTTTGGATCGAAGAGTTGGAATCCGTGCCCACCGAGGGCACAATCGCCCAGCGCGACCGTAGCCGGATCGACGTTGACAGTTACATGGACCGTGTTATCAGCCTGCTGCGCAGGGTTGGCGAGGAACTAAAGGCCGATGGAGTTAAGATCGACGCGCTCTGTCCGGCGTTCAGTTGCCCCTCGCTGGTTGCACTGGACAAGCATTTGCGGCCCCTGCACCCGGCCCTGACCCACATCCACCGTCAGAGCCTGCCCCACGCCGCCGACCTGCTAAAGTCAATCGGCCCGGAGCAATGGCTCAAAACCGCCGGAAACCTTCCCATGCCCGGTTCCATAACCGCCAGCAGCATGCGCTGGCTGGCAGCCCGACAGCCCCACGTGGTGGCGGTTACAGCCCATTGGGTCCAGCTCCATTCCGTGCTGATTCACCGTCTGACAGGCAAGCTGGTTACCGACCCCACCCAGGCCGCCTATACCGGCTGGTACGATGCGCGCGGGGCCAGCGGCTGGCTGGATGACGGCTGGTTGGAACTGATGGACATTAAACGCTCCCAGTTGCCCGATATTGTCCCCTCGGACTCGATCGCGGGTAAACTGACCAGGAAAGCCGCCGAAGAAACCGGTCTGACTCAGGGCATACCCGTTATCACCGGTGGCGCGGATGTTCCCACCGCTCTGCTGGCGGCCGGAGAGATGCAGCCCGGTTGCGGTCTGGATATGAGCGGCAGCAGTGAGATAGTTGCCGCCAGCCGCAAGGGCAGCCCCGAACCCAGTGAACAATACCTGATCCGTCCACACCTGGAACCGGGATGCTGGACCGTGGTCCAGGTAAGCCCCGTGGGTGGTGAGACACTTTGCTGGTTCCGCGACAGGTTCTGCCGTGAGATCAGTCCGGGCAGGTTCTGGGACTGGATCATGCAGTTGGAGGAAAGCGTGGACTTCATGTTCGGCCACCAGGGCCTGGATGACGAGCAGGGTGAAACAGTGGAGTTCCTGCCATACCTGTTCGGAGACAGGCACAGTTTCGAGGAACGCAAGGCGGGGTTTGTGGGACTCACCGGCGCAACAACCCGCGAGGACATGCTCTGCGCCGTGCTGGCCGCCTACCGAAGGTGCCTGCGCAAGGCGGGCCGCGATGTGGCCGCCGCGGTGGGGCGGCCCCTGCACTCGATGGTGACTTCGGGCGGGTTCGATATCAGCTCACTGAGCCATCACCGCCGCTCCGCTTTCGATCATTCCAACCTGATCCCGCTGGAGGCCGCGGTGATCCGTGGCGCCGCCGTGCTGGCCGCCCGCACGCTGGAAAAGTCCTGATTTTTTTGCCGGGTTACGCTGTGCCGATCAATAATTGAGCCACGCTGAAAATCCCCCTTTTTCAAGGAGGAATTTTTCACATTCTGTTCTTTACCGTAGGGGCGACGCATGCGTCGCCCGGTATTATAAATTGGCCAGGAAATGAACTACCTCGCGGCAAGCCACGGTGGGATTTAAGCTGCTCATCCTGCAAATGCAACTACTCACCCCGGAGCAAAATCCGAGGAATCTTTTAGATTCAAAAAAAACGGGCGGACACATGGGTCCGCCCCTACAGGGTACTTATCATGCATGTACTGTAAACCGGAACTTTTTCTTTCCCCTTAAACCCCGAACACCCACGATGGCACTTCCATCCTTGCGCCCTTGGTCGGGTCGACTATCTGGTTCACTTTCAGGTCACCCACCAGGTTCACCAGCGCCTTCGCCTCTTTTTTATCCCGGCCTGTAACCGCGCCCAGCAGGTTGGTCATGTCGTCTGTCGCCTGCCAGCAGGCTTCGTTCATCTCAGGCATCGCGCCCAGCGTGGCCACGAACTCAGGACGAAGGATCACCGGCCTGGGCGACAGCGGCTCCGGCAGCACACGGAAACGCACCAGCGCCATCGAGTCGCACTCCAGGCCCTGGCCGGCTATCTCACCATCGCCCTGCAGCGCGTGGGTGTCGCCCATGCCCACCATCGCTCCATCGACCCCCGCGGTGAACACCACCGTGCTGCCAGCGCGGACTTCCTTGCAGTCCATGTTGCCACCCGTATCGCCTGGAGCTCTGGTATCCAGGCTGCCCTGGGCAGGGGCCACACCCAGGCAACCGAGCATCGGCAGGAGCGGCAGCCGAAGGTTGTTATCAAAGATCACATAGCCATCGGCAAACTCGTACACACGCCCCCCGGAATAACCCCAGTCCCCCACGTGGATCTCCAGGATATCCACCGCTATCCCGTCGCCCGCCCTTACCCCCTCCACGTACACCGGGCCGGTCTGCGGGTTTATTTTAGCACCGGGTCCGGCCTTGCGGAAAGTGCCACTACGCGTAACAAGCCCCGGCATGCCGTGGCCAAGCTCCAGCATCACGATTTCCCCCTGCTTAACCGTGTAGCCCGCGCCCATATCCGGGGTCCAGAGAGTGAAATCCTGCTCCTTACCCAGCACTCTCACCCCACTGGTAACCGGTTGGGAGCCGGTGAGCACTCCCGGAGATATTTTATTATTGTGTTTGGCGGCAGCAGCTTTCGAGCCCTGTAGTTGCGCTCCCGCGTTGCTGCTATAAGCCATGCTGCCCGCGGCTCCCACGGCCAGGGATTTAAAAAACGTTGACCGGTCCATATTACCTCCTTAAAAGAAGCGGATTTAAAATTGGAGGCCTGCATTATAATAGCTTCATACAATCTGAATTGTTGTCTCAAAAAAACAATAGTTAACTTTGTATCATTGACTTGGGAATGAGCATAAAATATTTTAGAGAATATATATGCTTCCTTGTTGAATATATCATTGACAATCAAGGAGAGAGCTATGCCTTCAAATCTTGATAAATACAAAAAAGAACTAGAGTCATTGGATAAAATAGGCAATGAAATGTTAATTGATTTTGCATCTCAATGCCTAAAAGAAAAAGGAGAGTTAGAACCTGAGAAAGAAACAAAGTACGAAAAATTTAAAACTTCTTTTCAAAATAACTACCAAAATTGGTTCACTGAAGCATCTTCTGTCGTGAAGCAGATTATACCACATCGACTTGAAGAGTTTCTCACTTTATATAGCAGTGCAAAAGGTAGAAAGGAAATACGAGCGGATACGTATTCCATTCAAGATTGGTTAAACGGGTATCGTTCACCAACAATTATTCATTCAGGTGAAAAAATTTTTAGTGATTATTCAATTGTAGTAAACAAATTTCAAACCCAACATCAAATATTAATATCTTCATTTAAGCGCTTTGAGTCTTCCCTATTTGATATAAAGCAACTTATGCAAGCTGATCTTTTTGATTCTGAACTTGACTCTGCAAAAGAATTAGTAAAAAAAGGCTTTTTAAGAGGTGCTGGGGCAATAAGCGGTGTAGTGATCGAAAAGCATTTGTCTGAAATCTGCAGCAATCATAATATCCCAATTCGTAAGAAAAATCCCTCTATTACAGATTATAATAATTTACTCAAAGACAAAGATGTTGTAGATATGCCTACGTGGAGGTATATACAAAGGTTAGGTGACTTAAGAAATTTGTGCGATCACAACAAAGATAGGGAACCAACGAAAGATGAAGTTTCTGAATTGATTGAAGGCACAGATAAAATTACTAAAACTGTATTCTGAAAAGCTTTTAGCAGTGCTCACAAGGCTATCACTCATCCAACAGATTCAAAGCGTTCCGCGCTTTAATTGCCATCGAGTTACTGCAAGGAGCGACACACTCATCGCCCCTGCATTTCGCCGCCCCTGCATATCAGCAATAAAATTACTCGTCAAGCGGGTCCGGCACATCGCGCCGCAGCTCGAAACGCGGACCGGGGTTGTCGGGCATAATATTCACCGCTTCGCGCAGCAGACGCACGGCCTCCCCGGTGTCACCCTCGTGCTTATTCACAAGTGCCAGCAGGTAGTTGGCCTCTGTGCGGTCCTTGCGTTGTTCCCTGTATAGCTGTCCGGCCGCGAATTTTTTCATCTTGTCCAGCATGCGCCGGGCCTCAGCTGTTTTTCCCAGTTTTTCCAGGCTCAGCGCCATGTAGAAATTCTCGCTGTTCCAACTGTCGCGGTCACCGGCAAGCTGCTCCCAGCCGGTTGTACTCTGACTGAACGCCTCGCGAGCCTCTGCGCTGTTGCCTGCCGCTTCCAGAACCAGTCCACGGTAGTAGTGAAGGCGCGGGGCGCTCTGGTAGGCAAAATCATCGACACCGAGGTTACTCGGCGGATACTGGGCCAGTTTAAGGTGTTCCAGCGCACGCTCATAATTACCCCGGGCGTATTGGCGGGCGGCGAACCCGTACTGCAACCAGCGGTACTTATCCCGCAGGGAATAGTTACGGTGGCGCTGCTCGAACTTGTGGCCGCTGAAGAGGCTGTCGGCGGCGGCCAGATCACCCTTGACCAGGTTCACCTCGATCAGGCCCTCTATTATACGGTCATCGCCGGGAGTGCTCTGAAGCGCCCGCCGCAGCAGGGCAAGCTGACGGTCGAAGAAGCCCTCGCGGCTGTAGATTGCACCGAGGTCGCTGAACGTGCGCACGTGCGAGGGGTCAAGCTCAATCGCCCGCTCCAGATGCTTCAGGGCGCTCTCGATCCCGTTGCCACTCTCGTAGAGCGCCATCCCCAGGCTGCGTTGCAGGCTGAAACTATCGGGGCTGTGCTCCACACCCTGCTCCCAGTGGAATACAGCTTGCTCTGGGCGTTCAAGGAAATAGAGCAGACAGCCAAGCTGGAAACGGGCCACAGGGTCGGTGGGATCGTTGACCACCGCCTCGGATAACGGTTGCAGACTCTCGCGGCGGAACGGGAAGCGGTCCAGGTTTCCCCCGGCTCTTCGTCCCTGTGCAAAATACTCACCGGCCTTTTTGAACTGCCCCAGCGCCTTGTAACAGGAGGCGATTGTGTAATAGTAAATCGGTGGAGTGCCCCAGACCTCGCCCTTACCGTCCCGGGCCAGCTCCAGAATTTCCACAGCGCGGCTGTCCTGACCCAGAGAGCGGTAGACAAGCGCAAGCTCGATAGCCTCCTGGGCCTGGCCGCCGATATATCCGGCAAGCCTGGCATGGAGGGAGTCCTCGCCTGTAAGGTTGGCCAACTCGATGGTTGCCCAGCGGCTGGTGGGATCGACCTCCAGCGCGGCCTCGAGTTCCCCACGCGCATCCTCGTCACGTCCCAGCCCCCTGTAAACCATCGCCAGCAGGATCCGCCCGCTGATATTATAGCCGTTTACCCTGACCGACTCTTCAAGATGTCCGGCGGCAGCTTCCAGCCGTCCGCGATGCCAGGCCAGCCGTCCCAGCAGGTACTCGCGCTGGGAGTAATACTTGTCAGGCCGGGCGATATAATAGAGATTGCGCTCAGCACGGGTGGTGTCGCCCTGCTCCAGCAGGCAGAGGGCCGTGTAATAGGCCGCTTCATCGTTGTAGGGATCGCGGTAGAGCACCTGCTCAAAGTGCGCCAGGGCGCTGTCGGCCCGGCCGCTCTCGTAGTGGACCAGCCCCAGGTTATGGTGGGCGCGGGTGTAACCGGGGTCTTTCTCCAGCGCCTTGCGAAGTTGGCTGATGCCGGCATCGGTGTGCATCTCTTTGAGCTTGGTCTCCGCATCCAGCACAAGCTCCTCCAGTGTCATCTCAGCGGGGCTGCGGACAGGCCGCTCAAGTTTTTCGGTGAAAATTGTGTATTCCCTGCCGCCGGGGTTCTGGTCAGGGCGATTATAGCTGATCAGCGTATCGCCGTTTGCGGCTGTAACAGTGACATTCATCCGGGTAAGGCTGGCGCTGTCCGCCTTTACCTTCTTTATCTCTTTCAGGAACGGCTGGGCGGGAGATAGATTCGCCGTGGTGCTGAACAGCTCCCTGCCGCGGGCTGAGATAGTAATATTAGCGTCTGTCACGGCCCTGCGGGAGTACAGCCCCAGCTCGATCCGGCTTTTTTTCCCGTTGGGGTCGGGCTGGACATCGAGTTTCAACGAAACGTCCACGTTAGTCGTGGTCATTCCGCCGATCCCGGCCACGGGGAACCACCACTCGCTCCAGCCCTCCCAGGTATGGGGCCTGAGCCATTCGTAATGGCCGTCCCACACGTTGCGGCCGCTCTGGATCTCGATATAAGGCCCGGCGTTATCCGTGTAATTGCTCGTGATATGCCCGCTCCGCTCCCCCGCGCCCCAGGTCCAGGTTTTCATCCCCTGGGCCACACGGCGGTCGGCCCAGCGGAAAGTACCGTAGTCGCTGCCGTAGTTGTATGCTCCCAGGAAGTTATCGTAAATATCGATACCGAACACACCCAGCATGTGCTGGTTGTTTTTGAACCAACTGAAATCAACATCATTATAGAACGGCCAACCGGCCACCTCGGAGGTTGTGTGGCCAATCGTGCGGGTCATCGGATAGACAAAGCGCGTCTGCTCATCCACCGGGTAACCGGCGTTCATCCAGAACATATAGGGCCTGCGCCTGTCGTGGGGGTTGTAGCAGAAGACCGAGAGTTCCATGGCCGCCAGTCCGGGCACCAGCCGCGCCACGAGATTGACTTTCATCCTGAAAAACGGATCGATACTGCTCAGCACCACCGACACGCTCCCGTCATCGTTACGGATCACCCGGTCGAACCAGAACGGCTCGCCGTTGATAGTCAGGGTGTGATGGTCGTAGGGTCCGGTGATCTCGATATTGCCCACCAGCCAGCCCCGCCGGGGGTTGGCTCCGCTCCACTTGAGCACATCGTTTTTATAAAATACCTCGTGCTCGTTCACCTTATCATACAGCGAATAAACCCTGCCACCGTGCTCCGGGATAATCGTCATCCGCAGATATTCGTTCTCCACCACAATCGAGCGGAATGAGCGCACCTGGGGGCTGGATTTTTTGTACGGACGCAGAAACTGAGGATAGGGATAAGTACCATCGACCGTGGAGTGCTCGAACAGCGGCGGTTCCAACTCCCGTGCCCTGAATTCATAAGCTGGTATCTCCACCGTGCTTTCGTACACTTCCACCGGCGCAATAGAGTTATCATCGGGAGCAGCCGCAACCGTGGCCACTATCATTACAAGGATCGACAATACAACTGTGAATATCCTGATCAACATTTACCTCTGCTCTTGTTGAATTAGCTGGACTGTTATATTAATCTGAATAACATAGTTTGCGGGAAACGAGCCATAAATGTACGGCAACAGTGCGATAACGGCAAGACGCTTAAGCTTCCCAGCTGCTATTGAACTACCCCGCGGCAGAGCTACGAGGAATTCTCTTTGATTTAACCGGCGCGAGGGAACATGCCGCTGATAATATATTGCCACGAGATGGTCAGCCCGCTTGGGATGCTGCTGCTGGCCCACAGTGCGCACGGTCTGGCGGGGATCGAGTTCGGGCTTGAATATCCCGCAGCCGCCCGCCTTCGCCTTCAGACGCGCCTGGGCAAGCGTTGGGGCGGCAATGTGCGCTTTAAAGATGACGCCAGCCCGTTACAGCCCACCCTGGAGTGGCTGGATAGATATTTCCAAAACCCGGCAGCTGGTGTAACTTTCAGCGGGCCGCTGGACCTGGGGGGAACACAATTCCAGAGGGCGGCCTGGTCTCAACTGCTGAAAATCCCGGCGGGAGCGACTATGAGCTACGGCGAAGTAGCAGCCGCAATAGAGCGGCCCGGCGCGATGCGGGCGGTGGGAACTGCCTGCGGGGCCAACCCTGTCCCGATAATAATCCCCTGCCACCGGGTAACCGCCAGCGACGGGATCGGCGGGTTCGGGCCGGGAGTGGCAGTAAAAATCAAAATGCTGGCATCCGAGGGCGTGGAGATCGGCTGAATATACCATGGCTGGCGCACGGAGTTTAAAGTGTTTTAGAAAACCACAGGGGCGACACATGTGTCGCCTGTCGGCCTCTGCGGTGTTCTTTGCGGGCGAGGCACGCCTCGCCCCTGCGAGAGGGAAAAGGCCATTCGCAAGAATAATCAATCGGGAAATTATGATAACAACCAATACTAAGCGAAGGAGGAGCCGATGACCCGGAGTATGGCGAGAATCATATTTGCCGTGCCGGCCGTTTGCATAGCGCTAGCAGCCACTGCGGTATTAGCCCAGCATGGCGGCCACGGCGGCGGCGGCCCGGCCCGTTATGAGAGCGAAGGACGCGACCAATGGCAGTTGCCCGCTAAAGTGGTGGGCCTGCTGGAGATAAAAGAAGGCATGACAGTGGCCGATATCGGCTCTGCCAGCGGGTATTTCAGCCGGCGGTTCAGTGCCGAAGCCGGTAAAACAGGCCGCGTACTGGCCGTGGACCTTGATAAGAAAGCCCTGTCCTGGCTTACGGATAAGGCAAAAGAGCTGGACCTTGGCAACATTGAAACCATCGTGGCCCAGCCCGATAACCCGCACCTTCCGGCAGCGGAAGTAGACCTGGTGTTTTTCTGCAACACCCTGCACCATATCGGCAACAGGGTGGAGTACCTCAAGAAACTCAAGGAATCGCTGGCCCCCGGCGGACGGGTGGCGGTTATCGATTTCTTCAAGCGGGCACTACCGGTGGGACCACAGGGCAGCGGCCACAAGTTGAGTTGGCGCGAGGCCTACGACGCTATTCGTGACGCGGGCTACAAGGTAATCCGTGAGCCGCAGGGACTGCCCTACCAGTACTTTATTATTGCACAGCCCGAATGATTTCACTTGAACGGGTTATCCAGGATTTTCGGCAGGGAATCGGCGCGCACCACCACCCTGCCAGCGAACTTACCGGCCACCAGCCCATACTTACCCTCCTCCAGCCATCGCCGGACAGTGGACTTGGCCACCCTGACCGGCAAACGCCTTACCACCTCACCGATAGAGATCCATTCATCCTTCCCGCACGTTTTGTTCGCTGTTTTTTTCCTAACCATCTCACTCTCCGGGCTTAAAGTTACTCATTGCGCTGCATCGGCTGCCATTGGTAGTAGATAAATCGTCAAAACAAAAAAAAACACATTTAAAGCAGTAGGCCTTGACTTTGGTTATATTGCGTGATAAGCTTGTATTAGCATACATATTCGAATTCACACAACGATTCGTATGCACAATAACATATTAAAGGCACCCTTTACATTATTCAGTTATATTAGCACACATAACACGCCGTATCGTCTATATGTTCCTTATTGTTAATAATATTAGCATATGCCTTACGTTTTGTCAATATTATTACCACGGTACTCGGCTCTATTCCGCCCTTATTTAATCGCCGAGGTTACGAATGAGTACGAAAAAGGCAGTCCAAAACACCGCTCCGCGCAGCGGTGGAGAAGTAGAACAGAGATTCAGCCGTCTGCTGGCTACCATGAAAGAACGCTACCTGGCAGCCGGTTATGAACTTGACGACGTTCACCTTGCCGAAATACTTGAGGTGCATGACGGGATATTGCGTAAGGGCAAGTCCAGCAGCGTCTCGCCCGCGCTGGCAAAATCTGTTGGGATAACCTGGCAGGTGGATCTCAACTGGCTGCTGCTGGGCGATGGCGAAGCACCTGACCCGGCAGGTCCGCCCGCCGGGATCGATAAACTGCCATTCGAAACCAGGATCAGCCGCGGGCGCTGGGACGAGCACAAGGTTCGCCGTCTGCTGGCGGAGAAAAACCTGAGCCAGCGGGAGTTGAGCAAGCTGCTGGGCACCGATCCGCATCGCGCCGGCAACCTTGTGCGGGGAACGTTGCGCGAAGCCGCTTTGCGAACACGCCTGGCCGGGCTGCTTGAGAGTGAGCCCGACTCACTGTTCCTGGTTTCCCGCTCCCGCCTGCACCGTCTTACAGGTGGCGGTGAGGCCTCCAGAAAGCGGTACAGTGTTGCGGAAATCCGTCAGGCCATGACCCGCCTTATCGACTTGCAGCTTGAGCCGGCTCTGCGGGGGGATGACACCTCCGGCGGATCAACGGTATTTGAGTCCACCGAAATATCCCTGGCCGTGCCCCCGCCCCCTCCCGGGCTTACCGAAAGCGAACGGGAGCGCTACCAGCGCAATGGCGAGGCTCTTGAACGCTGGAGCAAAACCAACGCTGCTTTTTCCGTGCCGCAAGTGGTGGCGGAGCGGTATTGCCGCGAAGTAGTGGGGTTTTACGACGGTGGGCGGCTGGACGATGTCGGTGGCATTCTGCGGGATTTCATCCAGGAGGAGTCGCGGATAAGCGACCGCGGATTCGATGACCTGGCTGGACAGATCGAGTTTAAAAAGGGTGTGCTGATGGTGGCTGGCTCGGAGATTGAGATCGACGACCCGGTGTTGCTGGCCAAGCTGCCTGAGTACCTTGCCAGCCAGGCGGGCAAACGCAGGTTACTGAGCTGGCTGCGCGAGAACGTCCATAAACTGCGCCCCTGACCGAAAGCGCCCCAGTCGCCTTCGGCTTGCTCATCTTTTCCTTAGAGTTGAGAAAACGGACCCGGCCTGCCACGGTTTTCCGCCTCACTGCGCACGAACTTTAGCAGCCGTTCGCGGATTTGAGGATCATTTAGCGCCTCGACCAGCAGATTTATCAACTCTTCCTCCAGCTCTGTAGGACTCGGCCTGCCGTCGGTAACCCGTCGCGGAAGGTCCACCATTTCACCGCTGTCCTCAAGCTTACGGTGCGCTTTGCAGATCACTTTCAGCAGATGGGCCGCGTGACGGGTCATCACCTCCAGCCTCCCGGCATCGACCATCTCAGCCAGCATCGCGCCCCGCCCATGCCTGATGAACTCCCGGCTCACGCCGCAGGTAATCAATCGCGTCTCCGCCTCCGGGGAAATTGTTCCCATTCCTTTTCTGAACACTTTGGTCAGGCTGTCTCCCGGCAGTTCAAGCAGGTCTTCAAGTTCTCCGGGTTCCCGGCACTGAAAATGCTGCATCACCTCCATCAAACGATCCAACTGTTGAGTGTCTCCGGATTTATTGTCGCTCACCACGATTAACCTCCTTATGTGTACTCCGGCCTCGGCCGGATATTGAAAACTACTGGGCGCAAATTTGCGCACAAAGCTTCAATTGATAAAATAATGTGTAATGGCAGTTCCGCTCGCCCTCCCCCACTTGCGAATAGTCCGGAGATTTTGCCGGAAAACTATTAAAAACCGGATGGTATCGCTAAATTGCCGATACTGTTCAATGCTTTGACTTTCTGTCTATTTACCTGTAGACTGATAGAGAAGCATCACTCTTATGCCGAAAATATTCCGGCCTTCGGTAACGAAACTGGTAATAAGCTCATCAGATATTAACATTCACTGAAAATAAGGTTAACATCTCTTACATAAATCCGTTTATAGCACAAGAGTTCAAGATACTCAATTTCTTCCCGATGGATAATGCATATCTAGTCCGCAACCCCCTTGCGGTCCGGCAATTCGCATAATGACCATCACCGAGAGGAGAATATGACACGTTTCGCGGCTCTTGGAGCCTCTCTTTTCCTGTTTGCCGTTATCGCGGCCGGCTGTGGCGATAAGGCCGATCCACTGAGCGCTCCCATGGGTGGCGGCAATGGTGCGGACAGCCCCACCTACGTCCAGGACGTTAAATCAATCCTGGATCAGAATTGCCTCCCCTGCCACTCTACTTCCCGCTCCGGTGCACAGCGCAACGGTGCGCCGCTCACTGTGAATTTCAACACATACGAGCTGGCAGTGGCCAACTCGGAACGAGCCAATGCAAGGTTACAGGCCGGTACCATGCCGCCCACCGGCGGACTGGATGCACAATTGCGTGCCACCTTCCTGGAATGGCTGGCAGACGGTACCCCGCGAGGTGAGCTATGAAAAAGATGATTACAGCTTGCGCAATGGTTGTTCTGCTGGTTCCGGCTTCCATCCTTACCGGCCAGGAAACTATCGAGGAAATTGAGGAAATTGAGGTGATCGGCAATGTGTCCGAAGGTGGAAATAACTGGGAATCAGATAACTGGGCCACTATCGAGCGCGGGATCAATGTACTAAAACCAACCACCTTAAGGAAGAATTCCCTGCTGTTTCTGGTGGAGCACCGTACGCGAAAGCAGCCTGACCAGGACACTTTCCATGACCTGGCCGGTTTCGATGCCGGCGGGCTGAAAATTGGCCTGGGGTTGCGCTACGCTCCGCATGAAAATCTCGAAACAGGCTTCTATCGCCTTAACGGTCAGAGTGAGCTGTTCGACACCTACGAATTCGATCTAAAATACCGCCTGCTGAGCCAGCAGGCACACGGAATCGACCTGGCCGCCAGAGCCGGACTGAGCTGGTTCACCCAGAGCGGGATCGAGGACGCTTCGGGATTTTTTGGCCAGTTGCTGGCCGGAGGAAAAATCAGCAGGCATATCCGGATCGGCAGCGGCGTGCTGCTGCACACGGAAAGCTCCAGCGCGCTAAAAAGCACGGCCGATGACGAGTATTCCGTGGCCGTGCCGGTCCAGTTAGAGGTGCGTCTCAACGGGCGGTTCGCCTGGGAAATTGAAGCTGTCACTCCGGTGGCTGGATACAAGCAGCCGCATCCGGTTATCTCCACCAGCTTGAAAATTCTCACCTGGCGACATACATTCTCTTTGGTAGTGAGTAACAGCCAGTATATGAGTGCTGACGGGATAGTGGCGGGCAGCCACCGCGCTCTGGACGATTTGGTGGTTGGGTTCTCAATCACCCGCGAGTTCGGCCTATGAGCACTGTCGGCTTACTTTTCCGCGATGGAGGGGTTTGGTGAAACGACGTGATGCGCTGAAAATAATTGGGTCCTCGGCCGCACTTGTAACCGTGCTGCCAGAGCTTGCCAGCGGTAAGAAACTGGCCCTGAAACTGGACAAGGCTGAAAAACTGAAAGAAGTGGGCGGATCGGTTATCCTTAAAATCAAGGGGCAGGAAATCCTGTTCATCCGCGAATGCGAAGATGTAATCAGGGCGCTGGACCCGGAGTGCAAGCACAAGAAATGCACGGTGGAGTACGATGCCAAACAAAACCTGATTATCTGCCCCTGCCACGGTTCAACCTATTCGGCAGAGGGCAAAGTGCTGAAAGGGCCGGCCACCGAATCGCTGACAGCTTTCGAGGCGACCCTCTCCGAAGGCAGGATCATTTTCTCAATGGACTAGACCCATGAGCCGGTTCCCTGTGTTGACTCTGGTGTTCTCTCTTGCGGCCTCGCTGCTGTTTTCCCCGCTCTGTTCCCCTTGCGCGGCGCAGGATACTTCCGGTTCGGAAAGCTCCGCCGCCGTGGAGGAAATCGAGGAAATCGAGGAAATCGAGGTGATCGAGGAAGTCGATGCCGTGGAAGTCGAACCCGAACCAGCAGGGTTGTTTCAAACCCTGGGCCGGTTTCATCCGGTAGTGCTGCATTTCCCGATTGCCTGGCTGCTGCTGCTGGTGCTGGTAGAAATTGTTGCACTGACAGGGCGGGCAGGGGATATAAGCCGCTGGACCCTGCCTCTGCTGGTATTGACCCTGCTCAGTTTTATCCCGGCGATTGTCAGTGGACTGGGCCTGGCCAGCACCCACGGTTCGGCTGCGGATGAGTTTATAGAGCGGATGCTGCTGCATCGCAATTTAAATATCTCCGCGGGCGTGGTACTGTTGTCCGCGCTGGCGGTAAGAATGCTGACCAGCCAGGCGGCCGGCAGCAAAGCCAGGCTGGTCTATTTTTTATTGGTCCTGGCCGCGGCTGGCCTGATGGGTTTCGGTAGCCACCTGGGTGGCGTGATGGTTTGGGGCGAGGGTTTTTTGCCGCTCCCGTTCTGAGTTCAAAAAGCCACTCTCTGCTTCAGAAAAAAAACCCCGCGGCCATCCTGGCCACGGGGCGAGTTATCCACCGATGGAACGGTTCCCCCTCCCGGAAACACGGCTGACGCATCCGCCGTTGTGTCCCATCGGCCTGGCAGGAGATCCTTCCTCTCTCTCTCTTTACCTTTGGAAGCTCTCCGGCCCATAATTAAAAGCAAGGCCCGTGCCATTTGTTCCATGACACGGGCCTCGCTTATTCATACCCTTTACCTACAGGCAACAGAGACACTTTTGCACAACTAACGCAATTCAACTGACAGCTTGCATCTGTTACCGCCACGGTAACAGTGCCACCCTCACGGATTTTCTCTTCCTTCCCTTTCGGGGTCCAGATAGAATAATATGTCCTGAGGGCATATTATTATTTGATATATAGAATGAGACTGCCTATCTGTCGCACCTCAAAGCAGTTCAACTTTCCAAAAAGAAAATTGTTACAGGCGGGTGATTTTTCAGGGAATAATACATCAGTCAGATGCAGGAAAGTTTGCCGGCACCGCGCTGGAACATACTCCATGGCACATCCGGTATCAGCTAAAAGAAGGGCCGGGAACCCTGGCGGGTTTCCGGCCCTTCTAGCTGGCGGAGAGGGAGGGATTCGAACCCTCGGTAGAGTTACCCCTACAACACCTTAGCAGGGTGCCGCCTTCAGCCAACTCGGCCACCTCTCCGGACACTTTTAACCGTCTCAAAGATCGTCCG
>SDBV01005768.1_pt1 | contig 17384 bp, 10 predicted proteins | sample 2277081 | NCBI WGS metagenome assembly SDBV01 (sample SAMN10402039, study PRJNA504765) | marine sediment metagenome | isolation source: marine sediment core GS10_PC15, 223 cmbsf | place: Arctic Ocean: Southern Knipovich Ridge | collected 2010 | reverse complement strand
GCGGCGAAGAGCTTGAAATTCAGATACCGGGCGACCAGGAATGGGGCAAGAGCCGTTACTGGATCCCCATCGAGAAGATCAAGTACAGCGACGGTGTGCATCTTGTTGATGATCCATGGCCGACCAGTCCCGATGGTGGCGGAGATTCGCTCCATCGTATCAATCCCGATACCTATGGCCGCGATTATTCCAACTGGAACGCAGCAACCCCGACGTATTGATTTTAGAAATAATGAATAAAATGATGGTTTAAAACAGCCTATTACCTGGTACGGGCCAAGCCCGTACCAGGTACCTGTTCCCTTATTTTTCTGTCGGACGGTAACTCCCATTATGAGATTTCATGTGTGAGGGTTTTTTGCCGTTATAATTTATTGTGCAAGATTAGAGGCTGTTTGGCGTATCCAATAGTGGAAAGGCAGAACGAATAAATGGGAGGCTTCTAATGGCCAGAAAGTCAATTATAACTAAGATAATGATGAGATTGGGCGTTTTTACGCGTTTTTTCCTTGCATTTACAGAATATTATTGTAGAATAATTATTTGAATATTGGATTTAACCAGAAGGAGGCTTTCCCCTAAGTTTTTTTACCCGACCTTGCGATTATTGATAGAGAAGCTTGAGAAAGTTTTTTTTCTGAATGATATTGTAATATCCAACCGGTATTTGAGAAGGACGGGGAAAGATGAGTAATGACAGAAGCAGTCTTAGAAAAGTAGTATTAACTCTTGCGGTACTCTTGCTAGCCAGTGCGGCCAGCGGCACTGTACACCTCACTGTAAACAATTTCGACGTGAGTAGCTATGAAATGGCTCCCGGTGATACATGTACTTTTGAAATCGTTTGTACGGATGCTGCTGAGCTTTACGAGGTGTGGATAGGTTTTGAATTTGACTTGGTCGGAGGCTTCATTCATGATCTGACTGATCCTAGTGCAGGGTTCCTGGCATACGTTCAACCCGGTTCTAACCCTCCTTTTTACGTTGGATATTATGTAGGCGGTGGCGGATATCCATTCGGGGCCGATGAAGGACTGCATTTTGGTTTTTTTTTCCAGCCTTACGAGCCTTTCTATCAACCACTGATTCTAATGGATTCTCTGACGTATGAAATTCTTGATACTGTAGACATCTTCGTTGGCGGAGGTCCGGTCGATGATTTTGACCCGCCTTCGCCGGACCCGATGCAATGGTTGTCTGCACCGGCAGCGGTTGATGCAAGTTCGATAACAATGACCGCGGTGACTGCTTCAGATGAAAGCGGTGTAGAGTACTACTTTGACTGTACCACGCCCGGCGGACATGACGGCCAATGGGATACGTCGTCGACGTATACCGATACCGGTCTGGCGAGCGGCAGCACGTATACCTATAAGGTTATAGCACGTGATATGAGTCCCTATCAGAACCCAACAGCGGCTTCTTTGCCGGCATCGGCGACTACCGATCTGGCGGTGTCGTCCGGGATATTAAACCCGGGCTATTATGTTCCGTATGATACCGCAACCGGTGTTGGCGTTTTATACAATAACGGTGTAACGGCTGTGAGTGTTACTTTTAGTGACAGCGGGGGAATAAACAATCTTGATACTTTGACGATCGATCTTGATACGCCGGGTGCTGTTATCCTTCAAAGCACCGACGATCTTAAGGGGACCGGCGGTACTCTTATCACGGACTCTGCGGTTGTTTCTCTTGATCTGCAAACCGGACACAACCTTGAGTATACTGGTTTTCTTTGGGGTGGAGGGACGGCGCATCTTCAGGGCAGCGATCCTGGAAGCATGATCCCATTTCCTGCTAGCGGCGGAAATAGTATCGGTTCTATAACGGTTGACGAGGTTGGTTCAAGTATCTCTCAGTTATTAATTGGCGATGCAAGTATCGCTAGTCTATGGAGTTTGGTTACTGCTAATAGTATCGGTTCGATATATGTCAATAGCGACCTTGCTGTGGCAGTGACTACGACGGTTGGTAATATTGGAACGATCAGTGTAGGCAATAATATTGATGGTGCAATTAGTTCGGCGGGTACAGTTGCTAATATTTATGCGTATGATATTAACGCAGCAATAACGGCGGCGAGTGGTATTATCGGTGAGATAAACTGTAACCGTATAAATGCTGCGATCACAGCAGCAACTGGTGATATCGGTTCTGACCCGTTTCCTCCACGTCATATTAACGTCAATCAGATCACTTCCTTGGGAAGTTTGAATGCACCCTTTGGAGATGTTACAAGGATCATATCGGCTGGTCCTGTAAGCGGTCCAATTGTTGCAGGTAATGTTGTTGGCGTTATTATTGTGTTAACCGGTGATCTTTCGGCAGATATTACCGCCGGTGGTGATATTCAGGCCATTGCTGTAGCAAACGGCGATATTACTGGTACTATCACCAGCTACACAACTATAGGTGCAATAACAGTAACTGGGGATTTGACATCACAAATAGTTACCACAACAGGTTTTTCCGGTGCTATTTCAATATTAGGCGATATAACTCCTACCGGCTCTATGACTGCAACATCAGGCGACTTTAGCGGTGCGATTTATTGTGATTCGATCAGAGGTGTTATAAATGCCATGTCGGGTAATATTGGAAATATTGATGCCTTTACGATTCCAGGTACTATTTCTGCAGATATGGTTATTGGTGATATTACGGCTTTTGACTCGATTTCGGGTGATATTACAGCAGGTAATGATATTGGTGATATTGCAGTTTATGATTTTGGCGGAGTTTCGGGTGACATTTTAGCAGGTGGTAATATTGGTGATATATTTATAAACAATGGCAGCATAAATTCACCTGCATCCATCACTACCACGACGGGGAGTATTGGAAATATAACCGTAATGAGCGGTAATCTTGCCGGCAGCATCGTAGCAGGAGTGAATATCGGTACAATCAGTGTCCCAGCAGGTTCGATCACAGGTTCCATCACAGCTACCGCAGGCTTGACAGGCGACATCACTGCTGATGGTGATATAAGCGGCCCGATCACTGCCGGTGGTACTATTGATTTGATCGAATCATATAATGGAAATATTACTTCGGTTATTAATATCGATGGCAGCCTTTGGATGATATATGCTGATACCGATCAGTCGAATAACCAGGGAGATATAGCAGCCCAGATGAACATACTCGGCAGCCTTGGCTATGTCATGTCAGGTGGGAATATTGGCGGTACTATTGAGACTGGTCCTCTTTTTGTACAAATCGATGCTTTAAAAGATGTTACTGCTGATATCCATAGTAGCGGCGAAATTCGATTTATCAATATCGGTGGTAATCTTCAATCTCAGATTCATGCGGATACCGGCTTTAGTTACGGGATTAATATCAACAACGGAATTACTGCCGCAGGTGGACTTATTAGTTCGTCCGGCGGTTTCAGCAATTTCGCGAATGTCACAGTTGCCACCGGCGATATCGCAGGGGTAATCCGAGCCCAGGGGAATATAAGCGTTGACATTGCAGCAACCACCGGTGCGATCACCGGGACCATTGAGTCAACAAGCGGCGATCTGACAGGTAATATTATAGCCGGCAGTGGTGATATATCTTCAATTATTATAGGCGGAGACATTGATGGCAGCTTGATCCAGGCCGAAGATGATATTCTCAGTATTATTGCAGGGGGTAGTCTGGCAGGTGATATTAGAGCCTCCGGCGGTGATATATCTTTAATTGATATCGGCGGAGACATTAATGGTGGAACGATCCATGCCAAAGATGATATTGTCAGTATTATTGTAGCAGGGGATATCGAAAATATTGGTGAGCAAACATTTGAAATCATTGCCGATACCGACCTTAATGGCACAGGTGATGTACAATCGATCGTTGCGGGCGGTTCTATTGACGCAGAGGTCACTGCGAAGAACATTGATCTTGTTCGATCCGGCAGGTCACCCGGTGATAATATCAGCGGCATTTATACCGCCGCGTCCAAGGTAACTCTTGTCGATGCAGGCGCCGCACGGGTTACCGGTCTCATCCAGTCAGGCGCTGCGGTTACAGCGTCACCTTTGCTGAAAATTATCGACAGTGGTATAAAATATACTATTGTATCGAATGCCGGGCCAAGCAAAGCGGTGTTTGATATCAGTTACTATGGGAATAACCGATCGGCTAATGTGGATGTTGAAATAAAATCGGGCTGGGGATATGATATTGAACTTCGCACAGTTAATGCCGGCGATGGCAGTGTTAACGATGCTGTTTTTGACCTGGCCAATCTGACAATACACGATAATTCGATAAACAGGTTTTTGGGTGTGGTTACTGTTGAAGGAAGTACGCTGGGCGTGATCGATCTTGGCAACAGTTCCTGGTTGACAGGCTTGATCGTTCAGGAAAACATTGCCGACCAGATAACAGTAAGCAGCATCGACTTACTGGCAGCTTCGACCATCGGAGGTTTGCCTTCCACTGCCGGACTGGCAGAGTCCATAACGCAGATGGGTATTGGCGGCGGTGACAGCATGGCATATCCGGCAGATGGAACTTTTCGAGTCCCGTTAAGCTCGATTAATACGACTAATGTTTTTGGCGCCGATGACGATGCAACAACATTCAATTCGAGTGATATAGTAACGGTTGATTATTCCCCAGCAGTTGATTCGGAGATTTACATTACTTTTGAAGACGGTGTTTGGAGTGGCTCTATTTTCCCACCAGACCTCGAACATCTTGTCCCAAGTGAGTTTGGCACCATTCAGGAGGCAATTAATTTTGCTTTTGATGGAGATACTGTTATCGTTGCCAATGGAACCTATACCGGCCCTGGTAATAGAGATCTCGATTTCATGGGTAAGGCGATAACGGTACGAAGCGAGAATGGTCCCGAACTCTGCATAATAGATTGTGAAGGATCGGTAGGGGATCCTCATCGCGGATTTATCTTCCAAAACGCCGAGAGCACTTCGTCGGTTCTTGAAGGCTTTACCATCATCAACGGAAATGTTGCTTCATCAGGCGCGGGGATATTGGTATTGACCAGCAGTCCGACCGTGCGAAACTGCATTTTCAATAATAACAGCGCCTACTGTCCGGCAGGAATGGATATTCGCAGCAGCAACCTCATTCTCGATAACGTAACCCTTGCTAACAGTACGCCTCTCGGAGACAGCGATTCGGGATTCACAGAAAGCGTCGTGGAAATTTTAGGAACGTTTTCTATTCAGAATGAAAATGTAGATGTTTTTGGGGGCCGGTTTAACGGTACCGGGACTATTGACCTCGATGCCAATTCCACTTTGACGATTAAACGTATTCCGATTTGTGATACTGAAGCCATCACCGGTATTACCGGTGCAGAACTGGATTTCACAGCAGCGATATTCAGTGGTACAGACTGGGTGATCCCAGGTGTCCCACTGAACGGTCCGATTGTTTCCGGATTTGATATCTCATGGGCCATCTCGCCTGATACCGCTCCGGACTCGGCGGTGCTATGGTGGACAGGAAGTGAAATCCAGCAGGATCTCAGCAGCGGTGGAACCGCCGAAGCTACTTTCTACGCAGGCGGTAAGATAGATATCTTTGGCGAATTATATGATATCAAACCCGGCTCACTGACAGAGGGGCAGATGTTATACGACGGATTACTTTTGTCCGCTGATGTCGGAGAGTTTCGTGTTAAGGAATTTCCGGATAATATTCTGAATTTTGTAGATAGCCAGGGACAAGAAACGGAATTGGTATTTACTCCCGCCGCCGGATTCCTCTCCGGAAGCGAGTTTAATACATTTAATACTGTCCTTAAAGGTGACCAGTTGATGTCGATGAGATTTGGTGAGGCTCAACAATTAGGCGGTAGCGTTACAGATTTCGCAAACAATATTACCCTTGTAGGAACCCCAACCGAGTTCGATATAACCCCTGCAAGTGTACCCGTTGGAATCACATATATCAGCAGCAACATATTCGGCCCGGGTAATATCGAGATTGAGGCCGGTGCACAATTGATTATTACCGATTGGGCTGTTGTAGATCTTGGCGGCAGCGTGGAATGTCATCCTGACCCGAATACGGGTGGACATATCGTTGTTTTCGGCTCATTGGTTGTTGAAGGAAATGCTACCCTGGAAAATACGAATGTTGACGTAATGTTGCTGAATGTAGAAGGAGATATCCAAAATAATAATATCATACTGCGGGATGTTATAAGAAACGACGGCACAAGTACCGGGTATGGTGGTGAATTTTTTGTCGAAGGTAACGCTACAATTAGCTGTAATAACATTATTTCATATGGCGATCGCTATCTGGACATGGACCCTGACCCGGAAGCTTTCCCAAGACCGAATATAAGCAACAATTTTATAACGGTAATCATTAATGAAGGACAGCTCGGCGCACACGGAACCCTGCTTGAGTTACGGGCTGCCGATTATGACTGCTACGATACGGCCAATCCTGACTGCTTCTCCGGCGCCTTTCAGGTTAGCTCATCCAGCTCTGGCTTCAATCCAACGGAAAATTGGGTACTACAACAGCTTATTATTAATGATAATGCAAAACTTAACCTCACTAATCGGCCTGGTTTCGAGTTCTATGACTTCGGTGACCCCGGCATTGACCCCAACATAGCGTCGTATATTGAGACTGTCTATGTTAAAGAGTTGATTCTGTATCCCGACGCGGTGTTGAACACAGCTCTTCAAACGCTGTACTATCAGGATCTGATAATTGTCGACATCGACGGCACGGAGATACAGCGAAATCCGTCGGACCTATTTTTGCCGTTTGACAATGGCAGCAGATTTGAAGACATACCTTTGCTGGGATTTTCATTAGCTGTGATATCGATGGATGATACCACACTGTCCCCTCATAACGAATTTGATATCCGTGTTCGCCAAAGGCTAAGAGATACTGACGATATTCAACCAATTCCGCCGAGTCTACCCAAAGAAGGCTCCATTAAACGCATCGAAGGTGATTCTGCTATTCCCGCGGGAGCACGCGGTGTGATGGAAATGCGCACTGAAGCCCTGGGCCTGCAATCTGCCAGTTCTGTAGCTGCTAAAGGTGCCTTTGCTCGGGCGGGTGATGAAGATATCACTATAGAGTTTGAATACCTGTTCATGGACGACCCGCACGGTGAAGCCGAAATTATTGTATACCTAAGCGATAAACCTGACGTCGGTGATAATCTTGTCGAAGTTGCGAGAATTAGTCCGCCACTGTCCTTCCTGCCGGGTGCAATAGGAAGCGATAGATTTGCTACATTCAAAGATGTGGTCCCGAAAGGCAGCCTTAACTTTACTCGAGGTACTTATATCGAATTGGAGCTTCGAGGAACTTCTGCTCGCTGCTTCATAGACGAATGGGATCCAGCCGTACACTGTAGCGGACACTGCAAAGATGTCACCGGAAACACCGGATGGGTTGACGATCTTGACTTCCTGACAGTGATTGGGGAGTACGGTGAAAGCTCGGAAATCACGCCATCAAGCGTATGCCTTGAAGGTGTTTTCAGCGCTGACGGATATCTGGATATGTCAGATGTTGCATCATGGGACTGGCTAATGGACAAAGGTACATACTTTGCAAGTGATCTCTGTATACAATCCGTACCACTTTACGCTGGCGGTTCGACTTCAGGAGACGCCAGACCGTCTGCGTTAGGTGACCCGCTGGGCGATATAGCACTGCTTTCCGGAACTGAAAACCTTTTAATATCAGGAAAACGCAGAGTCTCAACCGGATCCAGGCTTATCGACAAGTTATATGGTTTTGATGATAATTATTTATGCCTGAATAGTGCTGATATAACTCCAAATAAGGCAAATGTAAGACTGGTTACAGATTCGAACGATGAAGTTTATATGATCCACATGGAGGATGGACTTGTTCGACTTTCCGACAGTCTGCCGGTCATTGGGCCCTCAACGGGTACTATATCTTATGCTAACGATCCTCGGTATGGGGTCAATGCCAATGTGCAGATAGGCCTGGGTAAGTCCGGAAGCGGTTATAATGAATACTGGGGAAGACCCATAATGGATGCTGCTTTCGATGTTGATTATGATACAAATGGATTTGTCTATATTGTACCTGTAGTTGTTAATCCTGTAATCAGCGATCCTAATGACGATAAACCTTCATATACCGCCGCTGCAAAGATACAGGTGACTAATCCTGCAGAGCCTGATGGCAGCTATCTGATCGTAAAAATATATTCAGATACACAGGCAGGACTTGCCGGCGACAACCGAAATCTCAACCATTTAAGAGAAATCGAAGTAGACTTGTCAGTACCTCCTAATTTATATGTTACAAATGCCAACAGCATCAATGAAAGCGATACGCTGTGGGTATATAATTCAAATACAGGAGATGTGGAAAATAATCTTAGGCTGACAGATCCGGGCAACAGCCCCCTTATACCAGGACCGGTTGGACTTTATTATTCAGACAACGACAATCGGATCTACATGGCATCATCACAGGGTCCGCAGTATGCAACTGAAGTTTTGGTTTATGGATTTAATGCAAATACCCTGGAACTTGAGCGTACTATAGATATACAGCAAATGCAGCATGTAACCGGCATAACCGAAGATCCTCTTACAAATACACTCTGGATAGCAGGTTTTAGCATGCATGATATTCCAATCGGAACTCCCGATGCGACGGCATACCCGTTTTATCACCCATATCTCGTAGATGTGCCAACCGGTGACGACAGCGTAACAGCTATGGAAGTATTTGTTAATAATGATCCCAATGTTTGTGACCTTGCATTACCCACAAGTATTGTATGGATTGAATCGCCCCCGGCGTGTGCTCAAGCGAATATTGCCGGAGGTGACGGGGTGAACATAGTGGATTTTGCCGAATTGAATGACTCTTGGCTTGATCCAACTTGTTCTGTGCCGGAGTCGTGTACTGCAGACATTGACAAGCTGGGATATGTCGATCTGGATGATCTGTTGATAATGGCAAGATTCTGGCTCTATGCAGGATGTTTCTGATATCCTTATGGCAGTGCCCCGGAATTGTTGAATTTTGGTCTTGATTAAAGCGGTTTTATAGCATAGCATCCCATGTGATATTGTCATTAGAATGATTGCGAGGTGTTTATATGGCTTCAATAATAGTTGTTTCCGGTGAGAACAAGGGTGATTATTATCCGCTTGGTAAGCGTACTACGGTTATCGGCAGGAGCGAGGCGTTGCCTGTGCAGATCGTCGATCCTAAGATCTCGCGAAAACATTTTCGGATCAGTTATCAAAATGATGGCGATAGCTACACGGTGGCTGATATGGGAAGTAAGCATGGCACTTTTGTCAATGGCAATCGGCTTGAGGATGGAGAAGAAGTCTTAAAAGACAACGATTATATCACGATCGGGCAAACGAATATCATGTTTACGTTGGCGGATTTTGCCGATCGGGAAAACGCACTGCTGCATTACAAAAAGATCGGGGAGAAAATACATCCTACGATCAGCATAAGCGACAGGCTCTTGCCTGATCAATAACGCCTTTGGCCGGGCGGATTATTGGTCAAAGACGGCTGATTTGAGTGATAATGGGTGTTGGCGATGAAGTACCGGGGATTATAAGGTTGAAATATGCAGTATCCCATGGTATATTGCGGTCCATGGCTAAGCGTTACGAAAAGACATCCATGGGGGGGGAAAACAACGCATTCCGTACGACCTGCTGGTACGATCTCGAACAAGCGAAAGAAGATGACTGCCAAATCCAAAATAAAGTTATCGATAAACTGGTGCGCGCTTACTGGAAGCCTGTTTACTGTTATCTGCGACACAAAGGCAGGAGCAATGAACTGGCGAAGGATCTGACGCAGGGTTTTTTTGAGAGAGTTGTTCTGGGCAAGGAACTGTTCTCGCTGGCGGACAAAAACAGGGGGAAGTTTCGCACGTTTTTGCTGACGGCTCTTGATAACTATGTCGCGAACGAATATCGGAGCGAAAATACCAAACGTAAGATGCCGGAAGGTGGTATCTCGCGGCTCGAAAATATCGATTATTACGATGTGGGCGAGATACCTGCGGAGATGTCACCGGATAAGATGTTCAATTATACGTGGGCAAGCCAGATGCTTGACGAGGTTCTTGCCAAAGTCAAGGATGAGTGCTATAGCTCTGGAAAGGAAAAGCACTGGGATGTTTTTGCCCTAAAAGTGCTTGGCCCCATATTTGATGAGACGCCGGCAGTTAGCCTTGGCGAGATATGCCGGGAAGTTGGTGTCGAAAGCGAGTCTAAGGCGTCGAATATGATAGTAACGGTCAAACGCAGATTTGCCAATGTTTTGAACCGGACACTTCGGAACTACACATCCAGCGAGGAAGAAGCTGAGGAGGAATTCGAACAGCTTAAAGTATTTTTGTCCGGCTGCGCAGGATAATGGCTGTTTTGGTGTATCTTAAAGCGGAAAGGGTCGATTTGGGTTTTTTGTGCAGGAAAATGGTTATTTATGATTAATTTGGGAGCAAATTGATGGACGACAAGAGCAAAACATACGGATTGAGCCCAGGTAAGCTTGCGGAACTGCTGAACATCGGTTCGCAAGAGAAAACCCAGAATATTGGTAAGGGAGACGTAAGAGCCATGAAGCTTAAGGAGATGCTTTGGCAGGTTTCTGAGCTTAATACTTCATCGGGTAAGGGGCCGGCTGTGATACCTGAAGGTCTTGGCTTTGCTATAGGTTTGCTTGCAGGGGAGCCAGTCGAGGATGTTATTCTAACCCCAAAATCCAGTCTGGCCGAATTGCGGAAAGTAAAGGATCATTATAACCGGATGAGCGAGGAGGCGACGGAGAAATCGGATCGCGATCCCGCGATTGTGATCTATTATGCGGCGATCGCAAGCGGTCTGATCTATCATCACAAGAAGATATCGAATTTTCCTTTTGCATCTTTGGAGAAAGCGTTTGTGTCTCTTGCGAAGAAGGGGTGGATCACGCCGGAGCTTACAGGGCTTTTCAACTCGGCGATAAATATATGCAGAAAGCGTTCGACGTTTATAAGCGTAGATAACAGTGAAAATATTACCAAGGATCCGACGCTGTGAAGAAATGTCCTGAAAGCAATTTGTTGAAACTTTACGCTGAGGGGAAGTGTACGGGGCAAATGCAAGAGGAAATACGGGAGCATGCAGCCAATTGCAACTTATGTCGCCAACAGATCGAACGTTTCAAAACGTTTGTCGATGTGGATACGGCGAGCGATCAGCACCAAGACGAATATGTAACAGAATCGATACCAGATGTTTCGATGGCTAATAACATTGACGGGACATGTGACACACACCCTGACAATGTTCAAATCGCCGGTTATGATATTCTCGATCGTTTGACACCGGGCGGACAGGCTGTTGTTTATAAGGCATTTCAAAAGGCAACAAAACGTACGGTTGCTGTCAAGGTGCTTCCCCCGAGTAGACATTTATCTGAAAAAGCAAAGATGCGTTTCGAGAGGGAAGTGGATCTGGCGGCAAGTCTGCGGCATCCCAATATTATAACTATCTATGATAGCGGTATTGCCGAGGGGCAATATTATTATGCGATGGAATATATAGATGGCAATCCGCTTGATAAGTATGTGCAGTCTAAAAAACTAAGCAATCATGAAATCATGAAGCTTTTTAAAAAGGTTAGCGGAGCGGTTGCTTATGCGCATCAGCGAGGGGTTATACATCGTGATCTTAAGCCGGGCAATGTTATTGTCGATGCCGATGGTGAGCCGTATGTACTTGATTTCGGACTTGCAAAACTTGCAAATAATTCGCAACAGACCAGCCCGGAAGCGATGGTATCGGTTGCAGGTCAAATATTCGGGACACTTGCGTTTATGTCACCGGAACAAGCGGCCGGTGAAAACGATTCGATCGATGTAAGAACAGACGTTTACTCGTTAGGAGTTATGCTGTATAGGGTGCTTACCGATAAGTTTCCATATGATGTGAGCGGGTCGTTGCTGGATACGTTGCAGAATATCAGGCAGTGCGAACCGGAAAAGCTATCGAAGACGATCCGGATTAATTCTGAGATTGAATCGATAGTTCTTAAAAGTCTTTCCAAAGAGGCCAGACACCGTTATCAGTCTGCCGCCGAGCTTGCGCGCGATATAGAATGCTGGCTAAAAGGGATGCCGATTTCAGCTAAAGCAGATAGCTCGCTTTATGTACTGCAAAAGCTCATTAGCAGGAATAAGTTTGCCAGTTCGGTAGTGGCTTTGATATTGGTAATAATCTTGAGTTTTTCTTATATAAGCTTTGATCTTTATCTTTCGGCACAAAAAGCCTTGAAAGAGTCGAAAACAACATCGGAGCAATGGTCTGCAGAGACGACGACGAACTTTAAGTTTCTGCGTCAGCGAATGCTCATAAATATTATAAGGTATATTAACGACGGTCAAACTGGAAATGCGATAAGTGCAACCAGAATGATGGCGAATGGGACAAAAGAAAAGCTTGCAGCGGTGTTTTTGCTTGAAAAGAGGAGTTTGTCTGAAAAGGAGACTGAATTCAGGAGCAGTGTTGGGGAAGAAAATAAATGGTTTGCGGATTTTATTGTTGCCGAACACCATCTTAAGGATGGGGGAAAAGCAGCAGCCATGAAAGCTTTTCGCGAAAGTTATAAGGCAATGAAGCAGATGTTGAATGATAACGAGGATGTGGACACATGGGCGCTTGCCCGGGTACGTGCGAGGCTGGATATATTGACAGAGCAAAAGCTTGAAACCGCAGGTTCGACGGTAAGGTCCGGAGTCCAATAATATGATTTCCGTTACGAACAACAAAATAAGCGATAAAGTTTTACACAAGGGCTTTACTTTGATCGAGCTGCTTGTAGTTATTGCTATCATAGCAATGCTTCTTGCAATTCTTTTACCTGCTTTAAGAATGGTTAAGATGCAGGCAAAACGTATTGTTTGTGGGGCAAATCTCAGGCAGCTTGCCGTTGCATGGGAGAGTTATTTTACAGAGAACAATAATAAGTTTTATCAATTTTCACAGGCTAACCTTACTTACGGCGGGTGGCACGGGCATATTCGTATCGCTCAGGGTCTTACAGAAGCAGATGTCCCTGCCAGGCCGCTTAATGAGCATGTTCAGATGCCGGGTTTTATGTCTACTGAGGATCAAGCAAAAATTTTCTGTTGCCCTGCCGATCGTGGAGGGGTCTACGGGGCCTATTGGGAGATGCGGGCAAGAGCATATTACCTTTACGGAACAAGCTATCTGACAAATCATTTTATCATAGGCAATCCTTCATTTGGTCCGTTCAGCACACATACAACTGAGCTGGATGCCAATATAAATAATTCTATAAAGAATCTGAAGACGACGGATGTTGACAATCCATCTAAGCTGATCCTGATGGGCGATCTTGGTTGGTCGTACCAATGGGAGCCGCATCCTCCGTATTCGTTGGAGTGGAGTTTGCAAAGACGATGGCACGATGCGGATAAGGATGCATTTAATTTGGTATTTCTTGACGGGCATGTGGGCTATATGGAAATGGAAAAGGGTTATTATATAACAAAAGAATACACCGTGCTTCCTTTTAAAAGTTTATACCATCTAGCAAAACAGGTACAGGGAGTTGGTCCGTAAACATGTAAGCCTGACAGGATGTAAGAGCGGTCCGTCACACTAGCTGAAGTGACAATGAAATTGCAACTGGTCATTTCAAAGGTACATTTCGTTTATTACTTCTACGCATATCGTTGCTCTTTTTTCCAGTTTTGCGACGATGTTTTGTGCCCGGCAGGGAGAATGTTCTTGCGCAGAAATATTGCTATGATTTAATCTTTCGGCTGTCCCGTTCGACTACCCCAGGGCAGGCGGGGCCGAATAAGACAAGAAAGATCGCGAATAGAAAAAGGGTGAAAAATAAAATGAGGGGTATCCGAGCCGCTCAACGAGAGACGGTGGGTCCGGAAAACGGCTGTGACGGGGGTGAAACGGCGGTTATTTGGCTAGAAGAAGTAAAGAGGAGTCGTTTTAGTGCGGGAAAAATGACAGAAAAAACTTATGAAAAAACGTGACTTTTATGACAAAAAAACACAAAAAAATACAAATATGCGCACAAACGCGCACCATAGCTACACAGAAGGCGCTTTTTTGAAAAAAACCTGCGTAGGAAAAAACCACTAATAGTGGGTTGTTGGGCTGAAAAGGCTAACTGGCGCTTGGGTGTCGCGAATGTTAGTATACTTAATGGAGTGATTAACCACGAATGCACACGAATATTGAAGCGAATAAAGCACGAATTTAAAAGATAACAAAAGCTATCACCATGAAGAAATAGAAAAGTCATTAAGATCTCCTCGACAATCTCCATTGATATCTCCTGCAATAGGAGCTTGGCAAGGAGCAGTTCCAAAGTAAGACTTACTTGCTTTTGTATGTTTGCCGTCTTATAAAGTGTGACAGGTTGCTTATTTTTGTTGTTAAAAAGGTCCGGAACTGTTATTATGTATCACATTGGTTGTTAATATAAAAGGATGATGGTTATGGGATCAAAAAAAGGATTTACATTGATCGAGCTGTTAGTGGTTATCGCGATCATCGCTTTGCTGCTTTCTATTATGATGCCGTCGCTTAGACTGGCAAAACAGAGTGCTAAGGGAGTCGTTTGTCGTAGTAATCTTAAGCAGTTGGCCCTGGCATCTGTATTATATGCCGAAGACAATAACGGCGAAGTGGTTCCCTCCAGATCCTTTGGTACGATGATAGGGTGGACGGGCTGGAACCATTTCTCCTATGATGAAGAACAGCAACTTGACGCAATCAAAGAGGGCAAGCTTTATGATTATTGCGATGGTGCCAAGGCGTACCGATGCCCGACCATTCCGGGAAACGAGGGGCTAAGGACCTACTGCATGACTAATCAGTGGAAGAACGAAACCTCCACCGGTCCCGGCGCTAACATCGATGGCGTAGATAGTCTTGTTATTAGAAAACTTAGTGACTGCCCGACCCCTTCAAGTAGAAGTATTTTCTTCTGTATTGTCGGCACTGACTTTGACGCCATGTTTACAATTCACTATATAATACCCAGTTGGCGTAACATCCCCAACTGGCGGCACAATAACGGCACAGCGATCAGCTTTGCAGACGGTCATGCCGAACGGTGGAAATGGAAAGAGCGTAAACTGACCATACAGGCTGCAATAGATAGTTACGAGTATGCCAAGGCAGATCCTACCAGGACTTCCAAAATGGTGTACCAATTAAAGTATGGGCCTCAGGATAACAATGAAGATCTCCATAGGGTTCAAAAAGCAGTCTGGGGTAAACTGGGTTATACGCCTTAATATGAATTCGGGGTTGCTGTGCGAGTTAAGAGACAAATTTTGCGGGAAGATGATAGGGAGTAAAGTAAAGAAAAAGGGTTTTACCTTGATCGAGCTGTTAGTGGTTATCGCGATCATCGCATTGCTGCTTAGCATTCTGATACCATCGCTGCGGAAAGCCAAAGATCTGGCCAAAAAAATCATCTGCTCCTCCAACTTGCACAGCCTGTCGTTAGCCGCTATCAGTTACGCCGAAGATAACGACGGTCGTACCCCCAGTTCAACCAATCTTTGGGACGACAACGGCGTTCTTGTGGCCGGCTGGTGTGGGCGGACCTCTACCTCGGGTTCGCCGTCCGTTCCATTACCTGTTCAGGAACAAATTGAAGGCAACAACAGTGACCAATATACCGGGCTTGTCAAAGGTCAATTGTGGCCTTATATTGAAACGCCTGATGCCTGGCGGTGTCCGGCTGACCCGATCAGGGAGCAGCTAAGAAGTTATTGTATGAGCGGACAATGGTGGGGAACTCACACTGCGGACGATAATTCGTTCGTGTATGATCCTGAGACGAAGGGCATGGTGTATAAGAAAATCAATGAGATCAAGAGCCCTGGGCGAAGATTCCTGTTTATTGACCAACTCGGACGTAACCGTGATGCTTATTTTGCGATTTGGTACAGCAAACCCCAGTGGTGGAACATCCCCAGTTTTATGCACAGCGGCGGTTCAGTCAACGGATTTGCCGATGGTCATGTAGAGAAGTATAATCTGGATAAGGAAACCGCTAAGATAGCCGAACAAGCTTATAATGATGCAGTCGCCGGCATTAGCGGCACCAACTATGGAATGCCGCAGGTTGACATGCCTGAAAGTGAGGACCTGAAATATTATCAACGCGGCACCTGGGGCAAGTTGGGCTGGTAAGTGCAAAATAATGTCCATGCGTAGTTGGCATTGAAGAATTATTACCGTTGGGTATAATAGTGTGCTCAACGGTTTTTGTGTTATTGGAGTGTAAGGATGCAAAAGTTAAGTTTAGTGCTGTTGATGTGATGGCGGCAGGCTGGGATGACGGACCTGACAAGCACGCACCCGGCTTCCCGGACGACGGTTCCTGGGTTGTACGACACGAAGGCTTAATGAAGGCTCAATAATTATAAATAACTGAACTTATGCAATAATACTTTAGACGGAAAGTTAAAATGAAAATGCAAAATCGCAGAGAATTTCTTAAAGCCAATGCCTTGGGTACTTCGATGCTGCTTATGGATGCTGCATATGAGTATGGCTTTTACAATAAATAAAATTGAAGGAAATTCGATTTTAAATTAAGGAGAGATAATGACAGAAGAACAAACACAGCAGTCCTCATCGAATGAGTTTGAGCGGCAACCTGTCCCGCAAAATCATCTGCTGGGTTTTAAGAGCTTTATCGGGATGTATGCCGGAGAACATTGTGCCGGTACCGAACTTATGATCGGCCCATTGTTTGTTGCCGCAGGTGTTAGTGCTTTTGATCTGGTAGTTGGATTGCTTATAGGCAATGCCCTTGCGGTTTTAAGCTGGATGTTCTTATGTGCCCCGATAGCAACCCGGACACGATTGACATTGTATTATCAGCTCGAAAAGATCTGCGGCCGAAAGCTTGTTACGCTGTATAACATTGCTAATGGTGTAATGTTCTGTTTCCTTGCAGGCTCGATGATAACGGTATCGGCGACAGCTTTGGGGGTATGGTTTAATTTTCCAATGCCCGGGCTGAACGATCTTTACCCCAATAGTGCAGGCTGGGTCATTGCGGTACTGGCTCTCGGTGGACTGATCGCGGTAGTAGCAGCATACGGGTATCAGACAGTAGCAAAATTTGCAAATATTGCGGCCCCATGGATGGTGCTCGTTTTCCTGGCATTTGGTTTCATTGGGTTAAAGCAATTTATAAATGCTACAGAAACTGAGATTAATTCGCTTAGCGATCTGTGGGCGTTATCAAAAACTCAGATATGGAAGGGCGGTGCTCCGCTTGAAGGACAGATCAAGTTCACATTCTGGCACGTTATGTTTTTTGCATGGTTCTGTAATATGGCGATG
>SDBV01005767.1_pt1 | contig 17385 bp, 17 predicted proteins | sample 2277081 | NCBI WGS metagenome assembly SDBV01 (sample SAMN10402039, study PRJNA504765) | marine sediment metagenome | isolation source: marine sediment core GS10_PC15, 223 cmbsf | place: Arctic Ocean: Southern Knipovich Ridge | collected 2010 | reverse complement strand
AGTACTTGCGGAAGTACTTCCGGATCAGAAGATTGAGAAGGTGCGCGAGCTTCAGACAGACGGACGCAAGGTTGCGATGGTCGGTGATGGAATCAACGATGCACCGGCATTGGCACAGTCAGATATCGGGATAGCGATAGGAACCGGCACGGACATTGCGATGGAGTCCTCTGATCTGACGCTCATCTCGGGAGATCTCGAAGGCATACCGAAGTCACTGGAGTTGTCGAAAGCGACGATGCGGACGATAAAGCAGAACCTCGTCGGTGCATTTGGATACAACGTTATCCTGATACCGGTAGCGGCCGGCGTTCTGTACCCGATCTGGGGCGTTCTACTAGACCCAATGTTTGCAGCCGCTGCAATGGCCGCCTCTTCAGTCACGGTGGTATTGAACGCTTTGCGACTTAGGAAGTTTGGAAGGGAGGCCTAGATATGGCACATCTATCAGACACTGAGCAAAAGGAAGTACTCAACCGGTTGAGCCGAACTGAGGGACAGGTACGGGGCATTGCCCGCATGGTCGAAGAGGACAAGTACTGCATCGACATCCTTACCCAGCTCTCTGCGGCATCCACGGCCCTTGACCAGATCGGGCTGAAGATCCTCGACGGACACGTACGGGGCTGCGTCCGTGACGCCATGGTCACGGGCGAAGAGGAGGGCGCTGAAAAGGTATCCGAGCTGATGGAGGCGGTGGAGCGATTCACCCGAACCAAATGATGGGTGACGTAGAGCAGGCATTTCTCTTTGCAGATCTGGCGGGCTTCACTCAACTCACTGAAGCACACGGCGACCACGAGGCCGCAGATCTGGTCGAACGCTACGCAGACAACCTGGACTTGCTTGCGTCAGAGTACGGTGCCGACGTAGTGAAGACGATAGGCGACGCCGTGATGATGAGGGTTCCGAACGCCTGCGATGCGGTCGCGATCGGCGTTCGCATCGTGGACGAGGTGGGAGCCCAGCATGGGGTTCCAGCAGTCCGTGTCGGTATCGACTACGGCCCAGCGGCGGAGCGCAAGGGTGACTACATAGGGCGTACTGTCAACACCGCGGCACGTGTAACTGAGCTTGCCGGAGCAGGCGAGGTGCTGATGACCAGCGCAGTTCAATCAACAGCCGGGAACGTAGAGGGGTCGGAAGTAAAAGACCACGGTTGCCACAAGCTTAAAGGCATAAGCAACGAGTTAGTCATCTATAGGGCATTTTCCACAAACACAAGTTCTGACGAGGATCTGCCGATCGACCCGGTCTGCAAGATGGCCGTCGACCCAGCGCACTGTGTCGGTTCGGTTGAGCATGGAGGCATCGACTATCACTTCTGCTCAAAAGACTGTATGGAGAGGTTTTCAAGCTCCCCGGATAGCTTTGTCTGATCGGTCGATGTAGCTGGGCTTTCGCTTTGCAATACATCGCCGCACTTATGAATAGGACCACTAAAATCCTCAGACACCGACACCGAAGGGAATTTTCTTGATTGCATGTTGTAGGAAGTGCCGCGGTTGCCGTACTGGTTGCAGGAACAGAAGGCGACGCAGAAGAAGGAAAGACAGGCTATCTGCGATACAAACACTAAAGTCGTTAGACATGCCAGCGATCTCTGCACCCAACTCTGTTGCCGCATACGCAGTGGGCGCAGGTGCTGTTGGAGCGCTTGCGATTGGGGCAGTGGCGATCGGCAAAATCGCTATTGGAAAAATGCGTATTCGCAAGCTGGAGGTCTATGAGTTGAAGGTTAAGGAACTGCAGGTAGACCAGGTGATAAGACCGGATGGGCCTGAGAAGGAGTCAAGCGATTGGATCATCTAGAGGAGGTACCCCTAGCTCCACGATCGCCCGACGTCTTCCGGGAGATAATTGGCGAAGATAGATTCTCGGAACTTGTCGATACGATCGAGCGTTCGCGCAAAGCTCTCGATGATCACGTAGTTTGGAATCTGAACTCGACGGCTGCCGGTGGTGGGGTGGCGGAGATGCTCCACTCCATGCTCGCTTACAGTCGCGGTGCCGGTATCGATGTTCGATGGATGGTGACAAAGGCCCCTCCAGAGTTTTATGTGCTTACTAAGCGGCTTCACAATATGCTGCACGGAGATGAAGGCGATGGAGGCTCACTGGGAAAGAAAGAGCGAAAACTGTACGAGCAGTCCCTTGAGCGGTGCAGTATCGAGCTTGCCGGCCTAATCAGGCCGGGCGACGTCGTAATACTGCATGACCCTCAGGTCGCCGGGATGATCAGCGACCTGGTTGCCGTCGGGGCGATAGTGATCTGGCGTTGCCATATCGGACACGACCTGGAAACGGATCTAACGCAGCTTGGGTGGGCATTTCTGGAGCCGTACCTGGCAGATGCCAATGGGTTTGTATTTTCGCGGCCGGAGTACATACCGAAAGCGATAGATAAAGATCGTGTAGAGATCATCCCGCCTTCGATCGATGTCTTTTCGCCAAAGAACCAAGATATGGATGACCCCATGGTGCAGTCGATACTTTCGAACGCCGGCATTATCAGCAAACGCGGCGGAGAGGAAGCGCCGATGTTTAACCGGATGGATGGAACCCCCTCTCGGATCTCCCGCTTTGCCGATATGTTGCAGCTCGGTCCGCCGCCGGAGCCGGACATTCCACTTGTGGTGCAGGTATCAAGATGGGATCGCCTAAAGGATCCGATCGGCGTGGTGCGTGGTTTTGCTGACCACGTTGCTCCTGGTGTAAACGCACACCTCGTTCTAGCGGGACCAACTGTTCACTCGGTGGCCGACGATCCCGAAGGCGCTGAAGTGCTGGACGAGGTCGAGATGTTTTGGCGCAAACTACCTCATGCTCAGCGCAGCAGGATAGACCTTGCGTGCCTGCCGATGGAGGACATGGAGGAAAACGCAGCGATAGTAAACGCCCTCCAACGTCACGCGACGATCGTTGTCCAAAAGAGCATCAAAGAGGGCTTCGGCCTAACGGTGACCGAGGCGATGTGGAAGGAGCGCCCGGTCGTGGCCAGTGCTGTCGGTGGAATGCAGGACCAGATAGAGGATGGAGTCAGCGGAATGCTCATCGCAGATTCCACCGACCTGCAGTCATTCGGCGAGATCGTTACAAAACTACTTCAAGACAGGTCGTTGGCCCAGCGTTTGGGAACCGCAGCAAAAGAGCGGGTAACCGATCACTACCTTGCAACCGACAATCTGATTCGACACGCGCGGCTGATTACTAAGCTGGTTACGGGGTAGTGGGGTGGCCTCGTAGTTAGGGCTCACGCGTGCCTTTAGCTACCGCCTAAACATAGAAATTCCAAATCGTTGGAATTTCTTTACCGCATCAGCATAGAAAACCCAAATCATTGGGTTACGAAGCGGGTTTCGTAGTCAGGGTTCTAACGTGCCGTTAGCTACCGCATCAGCATAGAAAACCCAAATCATTGGGTTTTCTTTTAATGAATTAGTCGGATATCCTCGATTGGGACGGATACCGTATTGCCGCTTACTTCGTCCGCTACATAGTGAAGGCCACCTCGGCCTACCGGCTTCAAGTACCTGCAGACGACGCTCAGTCTCTGACAACCCAGAAGCATCCCTACCGAAACCTGGGTCCCTTCCGAATATAGCTTCCTGTCTAGCGTGGACATCATTTTTTCCTCGCTCCTCGATCCCTCTACTAAATAAGAGTCAGAAGAGGTAAAATAATTACGCTTTTTCTCACATTTTTTCGATCTGCGATTTAGAGTGACATCCATCCCTAGGATCTCTCTTCTGGGTATTTCAGGATCTTCCTATCTTCTTTACGAGCCCTCAGCGTACTTTTTGACGCCTGCCTCTTCTTATATAGAGGCAGCGAACAACTCAAATGGCAGCATATTTTGAAGAGATGTTGGGTAGGCTACTTATCTTGCGGGGGAACGCGATGATGTTAGAGGATGTGAGCTGATTGCCTTCGAAGATCTATGATCGGACCAGCGATAGCGTAGTTACATTCAACGGTGGCAGCAAAAGATCCGATCCGTTTTCGGAACTGGCGAGAGACGTACGTGAGGGCTTGGCGTCAAATCCAAAGCGGATCCCCTCGAAGTACTTCTACGATGAGATGGGATCGATCCTTTTTGAAGAGATTACAAAGCTCCCCGAGTACTACCCGATGCGCGCAGAGAAGGAGATTCTTGAAGTCCAGGCCGATCGGATAATCGAATCTTGTAAACCGAGGCAGCTTGTGGAGCTGGGGTCGGGATCGTCAACCAAATCACGTGCACTCCTGGATGCAATGAAAAGGCAGAGTTTGCTCGAAAGCTACGTGCCGATCGATATCAGCGAGAGCATCGTTCGTCGATCCGCAAGTGAGCTTACGGAGGAGTATCCAGGCCTTGAGATAACAGCGTTGATCGGCGACTTCGAGAAAGACCTCAACTATCTGCCAAAGAGCGACGGACGTTTGATCGCACTCCTTGGAGGCACGATCGGCAACTTCACTCCAAATGAGAGGATTAGCTTCTTGGCAAAGATAAAGAGATTGATGGGATCTGAAGACCATTTTCTGCTCGGAACCGATCTGGTCAAACCAAAAAGTCAGCTTGAGGCTGCTTACAACGACGACAGTGGGGTCACTGCGAAGTTCAACAAGAACGTGTTGAACGTAGTCAACAGAGAGCTGAACGGCGACTTCGACACTGATCTGTTCGAGCACGTTGCCTTCTTCAATGAAGAGCTCTCCTGTATCGAAATGAGGTTACGGTCCCTGACAGAGCATTCGGTTCAGTTTTGTGAGCTCGATCAGACCATATTCTTCAAAAGCGGAGAAGAGATACAGACAGAGATCAGCTGCAAGTTCACGCGTGAATCGGTTGAATCTGCGTACGATCAGGCAGGACTTGCCCTCTGCGATTGGTACACGGATCCCCTGGGCAGATTTGCTCTGTCCACTTCTAAGAGAAAAAGCTAAAGCAACGGATCAGAACTGTCGAGTAAATATAGTGAGTGGCCATCAGACTCGCACAGGGAGAAGGCATGGAAGCTCACTCTCACACCATTAGGAACCTAGTAACAGTAGTAGTTGCATTTGCAGGGCTGTTGGTTGTTCTTGCAGTCATTGCTGGAGCGGGCTTGGCGATATTTGCCGCCATCGTTATCGCAGGTCTGGTAGTGCCGCTGGTGATCGTCGGAGCTATTCACCGCGATGAGGGCCCTGTTGAGGATCTACTAAAGAAGCAGCACTGACGGCAAGTTCTATCTAATCTAGGCCAGCTTTTTAATGAAGTTTTATGAAGTCGTGTAACCGATTGGTCTCTTATGCGTATCTATAAGTAGTAGCTGCAAAGCCAGATGGGGCAGGGAAGCACCGTTTGTGTGCGTGTTGTCACGCAACCAAGATTTGGCCTTGAAATAGCCGTGGGACAGACTATAATAGTCTAGCTAACCTAAGAATAGGCAAGCAGGGATTCGTCGGGCGACTATGTGTCGCCCGTACTCGTGCAATAGGCCGTATTAAGAGAATGTTAACAACTGAAACAAATACCGCAAGTTCACCCGAGCTCAGACCGGAGGTCGAGACCTTCATTGAGCGCGCTGCCCGCGAGGGAGTCGTGCATGTTCGCGAGATAGACCGGCTCACGGAAGTGCTTGAGTTAGACCGCGAGCAGGTAGAGGCTCTACGGGCCGCGCTTGAGCTTAAAGAGGTCGAGGTACATCAGGATGACAGCATCGGCACGGTCGATGCTGAGGCCGCGATGCAGGCGGCATTGACGGCAGACTCGGTGCAGCTTTTCCTAAACCAGGCAGGCGGGCACAGGATTTTGAGCCGCGAAGAGGAACAGCGGCTGGCAAAGAGAGTTGAAAAGGGCGATCTCAGTGCGAAGGACGAACTGATCGAATCCAACCTGAGATTGGTCGTCTCGATTGCTGCCAAGTACCGAAACCAAGGCGTTGACTTTGGCGATCTCATCCAGGAAGGCGTACTGGGCTTAAACAGGGCAGTCGAGAAGTTCGACTGGCGAAAGGGATTCAAGTTCTCTACATATGCGACATGGTGGATCAGGCAATCGATGCAGCGAGCGATCGCGAACTATTCGAGGACAATCCGGCTGCCGGTGCATATAAACGAGCGGCTGATTCGCATAAACAGGGCGATGCGCCAAGTAGAGGCAGAGGTCGGTCGCGAGCCGACGATCGAAGAGATTGCGTCAAGGACACGACTTGATAAAGAGGAGATCGAGTTGATCCGTGAGTCCTCACGTACACCTGCCAGTATCCACGCTCAGGCGACAAGCGACTCGGACACCGAGCTGGGTGAGCTGCTGGCCGACGATGCAGCAGACGACCCGATGGACCTGGCAGCCGATTCCGAGGCGATGAGAGCAGTTGCGACACTGCTCGACAGGCTTACCGATCGCGAGCGCGAGGTGTTGATGCGTAGATTCGGCCTTGCAGGCGGCCAACCGTCCTCACTGGACGAGATCGGCCGCGATCTAGGGCTAACGCGTGAACGTGTTCGCCAGATCGAGACTCAAGCACTGGCACAGCTTTCACGTATACCCGAGGCCGAGCGCCTCAGGGCTGCCTGATAAAGGCCCGTATCCTTCGTTAATTAAGTCGATGTTCGAGTGTATTGTGCATAAACGCACAATATCTTCAACGAAGAACAAGATGTGTGTTATGTACCGATAACTCGCTCTGCCACCTAGATAGAAGCCGATTGAAAAACAAGAGCGACTACCTCTTAAAGTTCAATTAATACGCAAATTGCTAGGATCGCCACTCGATTTTCGCACATTCGACTCGGCATGGGTGCGCGAATGTAGTACAAATACGCTGAATCTGTACTGGCCATTTGGGGCCTGAACGGATCGGGGGACCCAACGCGGTATTTGATGCCGTGGGGGCTAACTATCTCGGAAGAGTTTTCTACGTCCGACGAGGGCTAGAGAATGACGATTGAGGTGGGGCGCAGCTCTTTGAGCGCCAGCCCGTCAGCTAACCCCGTAAGCGACATCAAAGAGGTGGATATGCAAAAAATGACGACGAGCAATCTGACGACAACCAGTCAGTTTGCTCCACCGAAACGCGAGCGTCGCAGATCGAGGCGAATGGTTGCAACCAGCAGTATCGCGGCAAGGCCTGACAAGGCAGCGTTCTGGGCTTTTCTTCTGACGTTGTTCATGATCGTTATAGCGATCGTCAGTGCATAGATAGAAACTGCGATATCGAACAGTTACAGCTTGGCTTTCAGATCCTCGGAGTCGGTAACTGGGCTTTGACAGGCAAAGTCTTCGCAGACGTAGGCCGTTGCCATCCCATCAATAGATACTCGGTCCACTAACAGAGGCACGACTGGGGCTTTGCCCGTAGTCGCGTCTCCAGCTGCCGTCACCGTGTTTGGCCGGTAGGCGCTATGAACCTCGTCGAGCATCGGTTGGAGATCTTTGCCAACAAGTGCAACCTCTTTCGCAGATGCGAGATGGAAGTCGATACCGCTGAGAAGATGCGCGTACATCTCTGAGTTGCTGACAGCGACCCTATGGAGTAGGCGAAAGACTCCCAGTGCCATCTCTTCGTAAGTCCGTTCTCCGGTCAATTTAGAGAGTGTCAGTAGTGCGTACGCGGCAGATGAGTTCCCCGAAGGAATTGGATGGTCCTGAAAGTCCTTCCTCCGTACGATCAGCTGCTCGTGGTTGGTCGATGTTGTGAAAAATCCCCCTTTTTCTGTATCGGCAAATAGCTCGATCATGGTATCTGTAAGCGACCTGGCCTCCTCAAACCATCGGTTTTCAAAAGTCGACTGGTAGAGGACAAGCAACGCCTCCACCAGGTGTGCATGGTCGTCTAGGAATGCATCTATGTGTGCCATGTCATGGTTGAATGTACGCAACAAGTTGCCGTTTACGTCTCTCATAGTCTCGAGCAGGAAGGAAGCACACTCTCTTGCTGCTTCGACGTAGTCGTCTCTACCCAGCATCACGCCCGCTTCTGCGAGCGCTGAGACCATCAGAGCGTTCCAGGATGTAATTCGTTTGTCGTCTATGTTTGGCCAGTCTCGTTGCGAACGTGCTGTCAAAAGAATCTCTCGCGCCCTTTCAACCTGATCCGGCTTAGCTGCCGTACGATCGGCAACGTGCAATATGTTCTTTCGCTCGAAATTCCCCTCATCACTTACGCCCCAATACCTGGCGACTGGTTCGAAGAGAGGGCCAAGAAGCTTTTTTAGCTCCTCTGATTCCCAGATGTAGAATCTGCCCTCCTCGTCCTCGGAATCGGCGTCAATTGATGAATAGAAGCCTCCCTCGGGACCTCGCATCTCCCTCATCGCCCAGTCCAACGTCATCTCACACACCTCGCGGAAGTATGGAGTCTTTGTAACCTGCCACCCGTGTAGGTATGAACGCGCCAGAAGGGCGTTGTCGTAGAGCATCTTTTCGAAGTGAGGTACTTGCCAACGAGTGTCGACTGAATAGCGGGCGAATCCACCGCCGACCTGATCGTGGATCCCGCCCTCGGCCATCGCGACGAGTGTCCGGTTGACTACCGTCAAAGCATTGTCGTCATGGCCGGCTACGTAGCTGCGCAGCAGGAACTCGAGCACCGATGCAAGTGGAAACTTTGGCGCACCACCGAACCCACCGTTGACGCTGTCGAATGCGTCGTGCAGACGGAGCTGTGCATCGTTGAGATCTCCCTGGCTAAGAACCTCAATCGAGGGGAGTATTGTGGATGCAGTCTGCAACTGACGCAGACTGTCTTTGGCCGCACTCTCAAGACGGCTTCGACCGTTCTCCCAGGCATCGATGACAGCTGTCATTATCTCTCTAAAGCTGGGCGTTCCGTCTCCCAGTTCTGCCGGAAAATAGGTGCCGGCAAAAAACGGCACCGTACTGGTGTCTAAAAAAACGGTCATCGGCCAGCCGCCACCCCCCGTCATTGCCTGCACCGCGTCCATGTAGACCGCGTCTATATCCGGCCTCTCTTCGCGGTCGACCTTTACCGATACGAAGTGCTCGTTCATAAAAGCGGCAGTATCTTCGTCCTCAAACGACTCACGTTCCATGACGTGACACCAGTGACAGGCCGAATAACCGATAGACAGAAGGATCGGCTTGTCCTCTTCTTTGGCCCTGCTCAAGCCCTCTTCGCCCCACGGATACCAGTCGACCGGGTTGTCGGCGTGTTGAAGAAGGTACGGACTGGTCTCATTGCTTAAACGGTTAGGCACAAGACTAATTATCGCTCATGTTTAACAACATCTCATCCGAAGTTCGCCCCTCTTTATCTTTCCACTGGCGGTCTTTGGTAGCTCGTCGATAAATTCAATCTGACGTGGGTACTTGTACGGTGCGGTGATTGATTTGACGTGACCCTGCAACTCCTCCACCAACTGCGCGCTGCCTTTGCCCTCGCGCAGCACTACGAATGCCTTGACCACCGCTCCACGTTCCTCGTCCGGTGCTGAGACCGCTGCGGCCTCGGTGACTGCGGAATGCTCAATCAGGGCTGATTCGACCTCGAATGGGCCGATTCGGTAACCGGCAGAGATGATTACATCGTCGCTGCGACCCTCAAACCAAAGGTACCCGTCCTCATCCATGCTCACTCGGTCACCCGTTTTATACCACTCTTCCTCGAAACGGTCGTTTCCCCAGTAGCCATCAAAGAGCGTCGGTAGAGAGTCGCTCTTAACCCACAGCTCTCCATCACGTACGTCCAGTTCGAAGCCCGGCAGCGGTTTGCCCATAGAGCCCTCTCGCACCGGCTCATCGGGCGGCATAGACGTAAGGGCTCCGGTCTCCGTCTGTCCGTAGCCGTCGTGGATCTCCAGGTCCAGGGCATCGCGGAATGTACGGATGACCTCAGGATTCAGGGGCTCGCCGGCAGAGACGAGGTGACGGAGACTGCCGAGCTTGTCTCTATCAAGCTCATACCGCTTGGCGATTATCCGGTACTCGGTCGGTGCCTGGCAGAGCACCGTGACTCCGGCGCGGTCTATCAAATCCAATCGTTCCACCGGGTCGAAGCGGCCGTCGTGTACGACTGCGCTTGCGCCGCCGATCCAAGGTGCGACGAACACATTGCGTGATGACTTGGACCAACCGGTGCCTGCCGTGCACCAGACAACATCATCGGGACGCACGTCAAGCCAGTGCTTGCTCTGGGTCCATTGGCCCCAGAGGTATCTCTGCAGGTGAACTGCCGGCCGCGGCTCGGCCGTTGTTCCAGAGGTGAAGATTATGAGTGACGGATCTTCTGCTGCGGTTGCAACTGTTTTTACGTCCGGCTCGTTTGTGCCTTGAGGCCAGCTGGTCACGGCCTCCACCAACGTCGGTTTTTCGTCGCACATCCCAAGTGCTGCTTCCAACTCCTGCCTGTCGCGTTCGGCTACAACGACGACCGCTGGTTGAGCCAAACGCAGACGTTGTTCAAGATCCTTTGCCCTAAGCATCTCACTACAGGGAAGAACAACGGCGCCGATTCGCCAAGCACCCAGCATCGCAGCGATCCACTCTGGCGTTGAGCCCTGCAAGGTCATAACGACCTTGCTCGGCCCGGCGCCGGCTGCTGCGAGTGCGTTTCCAGCCGTATATCCCAGCTCGGCTATTTCGGAGAAGCTGAACCGTCGCTTGGCCCCAAACTCATCAAATGCCGTTAGGGCTGTCATTCCTCCTCTGTTGGACGAAAGCGGCACCACGATATCGGTGAAAAAGTTGAACTTGGCTGGTGGAGAGAAACTCATAGTCGCTACGTTACAATGTTCGCCGCTGGTGACCATATGTTCACAGCGTTTTCTCGGTCTTAAATAGCCAAGGCGTGTGCCGAGGTAAAAAACGATCTAAACAGCGTCAATCAATCGACATAGAGGAGCATCCCTTGTTTTTAACAGAGAACGGAGAGCGGCTTGTCACTCCCCGCACGCGGCTTACCTATTCGAGCCATATGAAGAAACGCGCGGCCTGACGTCTATGCGTTTCTTCGAATACGAATCACGTCAGCTGCTCGAAAAGGCAGGGATCCCGCTCTCAAAGCACGGTTTCGCCAAGACTGCGGAAGAAGCGGCCAAGATCGCTTCAGAGATAGATGGCCCAACGGTGATCAAGTCGCAGGTTTTGACCGGTGGGAGAATGAAGGCCGGAGGGGTCAAGTTTGCCGATACGCCGGAGGAAGCCAAAAAGCACGCAGAGGAGATCCTCAAGCTCGAGATCAACGGGCACATGCCCAGGGGAGTTCTGGTCGACTCAAAGGCGGCTATAAGTAAGGAGTACTACGCCGGCATCGTCATCGACGGCGTGCGAAAGCAGCCAGTTATGATCTTCTCCGATATGGGAGGCATCGATATCGAGGAAGTTGCTGAGAAACACCCTGAACACGTCGGTCGCAGGCACTTCTCCACCATCCTGCCGTTATCGGACTTTCGTGCCAAGGAAGCGATCGCCTCTGTGGGGGTTACCGGTAGCGCACTGAATCGACTGACAATGGTCCTGTCCCGTTTGGCGAAGCTCTTCGTTGAGTACAACATGACGTTGGCGGAGATCAACCCGTTGGTGCAGTTGGAGGACGGAAAGGTAGTCGCGGTCGATGCTCATATGGAGATGGAAAACGAAGCGAGGCCACGGCACAAGAAGCTGCTCGAAAAGCTCGGCGTTGACGAGGAAGAGTCACGTGCAGCGCGTGAGGCAACTGAGTTCGAGATCGCGGGAGAGAAAATTGACGCCGTCGACCATCGCGGTGTCGCAGGGAACGTGACTGAATTTGATGGCAATCTGGGACTTGTTATAGGCGCAGGAGGCGGCAGCCTGACTCTGTTCGACGCCATACAGAGCAGCGGTGGCAAGCCTGCTAACTACTGCGAGATTGGGGGCAACCCCAGTGTTAGCAAGGCTTGCAACCTGATGAAGCTCGTTCTCTCCAAGCCGGGAGTTGAGAAGGTTGCGGTGATGATGAGTACGGTTTCAAATACTCGCGTTGACATAGTTGCCAGAGGAGTGATTAAAGCTTGCATAGAGACCGACAATGATCCGGCAGAAAAGATCGCCATCTTCCGAATTCCCGGCGCTTGGGAGGAAGAGGGGTTCAAGATACTTGAAAAGTACGGGGTCGAATACTGCGATAGAACCGTATCGATGCACGAAGCGGCTCGTCGTGCGGTCGAGAAGGTAGGCAAGGGTTAGCCATGTCTATATTGATCGATGAAAAAACGACGTTTATAGTCCAAGGAATCACCGGGCGCGAGGCCGTCAACCTGACTAAGGAGTGTCTCGACTACGGCTCGAAGGTAGTCGGCGGCGTGACACCGGGAAAAAAGGGACGCGATGTCTACGGAGTCCCCGTCTACGACACGGTTGAGCAGATCACGTCACAGGCACGTGTGGACGGCAGCGTGATAACTGTCCCGCCAGCGTTTACAAGGGATGCGGTCTTTGAGGCAATCGAGGCAGGGGTCAAGCTTGTTGTCGTGGTGACGGAGCGTGTGCCGCGCTACGAAGTTGCACAGATGGTCGAGTTCGCCGGCTTAAACGACGCAAGGATAATCGGTCCCAACTGCCTCGGGCTGATCTGCCCAGGGAAGATTAAATTTGGTGGGATAGGCGGACCGGCAAAAGATGCAAACAAGGCATACGTGAAGGGCCCTGTGGGAGTGATGTCGCGCAGCGGAGGCATGACGACCGAGATATCGAGCACGTTGACTATGGCAGGGCTTGGGGAGAGCACTGCGATATCGATCGGCGGCGACGCGATCATTGGCTCTACGTACACGGAGCTACTGCCGTATTTCGAGGAGGATCCTGAGACCGAGGCGATCGTAATCTACTCGGAGCCAGGAGGAAGGATGGAAGCCGAGCTGGCCAACTACATCGCCGAGACAGACTGCAAGATGCCGATAGTCGCGTTTATGGCCGGCAAATTCATGGACGAGATGCCGGGAATGAGCTTCGGGCACGCTGGCACGATCGTCGAGGGGAAGGCCGATACGGCGGCGGAGAAGATCAGACGCATGCAGGAGGCGGGAATAACCGTGGCGGAAGAGATATCTGAGATTCCTGATCTGGTGAAGCAGAAGCTTGAAGCTACAAAGGCCGCACCGGTTAGTTAGGGGAAGATATGCCAGGACTTTTTATAGATATCGAAGTTGATTCCAAAGTAGCCGACGATCCGGAGGCTGCGAAAAAGGTAGTCGAGGTCTGTCCCGTCGACATATTTGCGCAGGACGAGGATATGAAGTTTGAGGTCGTCGAGAAGAACCTTGACGAGTGTGTGCTGTGCGACCTCTGTGTCGAGGCGGCGCCGGACGGGACTGTGAAGATAAAGAAGTTGTACGAGAAGGAGTAGATGATGATGGCCGTAGCAACTAAGAACGAGGAGCTGACTGACGAGCAGCAGATGATCATCGACATGGTTCGCCAGTTCGTCGACGAGCAGATAATTCCGAACGCAGGGGAATACGACCATGAAGACAAGTTTCCTTCAGACATAGTTGAGCAGATGAAGGAGCTTGGGCTCTTCGGTGTAACCATCCCCGAGGAGTATGGCGGTATGGGGCTCGATCTCACGACGTACGCAATGGTTGTGGAGCAGCTGTCTAGAGGTTGGATATCGATCTCCGGAATAGTCAACACTCACTTCATCGGTACATATCTCCTGATGAACTACGGCACAGACGAGCAAAAGCAGAAGTTCTTGCCGAAGATGGCGACCGGAGAGATTCGCGGCGCCTTCTCGCTTTCAGAAGCGGGTGCTGGCTCGGATGTGCAGGCGATCGAGACAAAGGCCGAAAAAGACGGAGACGACTGGGTGATCAACGGCTCGAAGATGTGGGTGACCAACGGCCTGCGCTCGGGTGTGGTATTCCTGCTGGTGAAGACTGACCCCGATGCCGATCCGTCGTACAAGGGAATGACCTGTTTCCTGACCGAGAAAGAGCCGGGTGCTGAGAAAAACCCAGGATTGACGGTGCCACCAAAGATCAAAAAGATGGGCTACAAGGGAGTGGAGTCGACTGAGCTGGTCTACGAGGACTATCGCTGTCCGGAGGAAAACATACTTGGGGGTCCCGAGGGCTTGAATAAGGGTTTCAAGCAGATGATGGATGCTCTCGATGTCGGCAGAGTAAACGTAGCCGCCCGGGGCGTCGGCATTGCCCAGAGGGCTCTAGAGCTGGGAGTGCGCTACGCGCAGGAGCGTGTCACGTTCGGAAAGCCGATCGCCAAGCATCAGGCGATCCAGTTTAAGCTTGCCGACATGGCAACGAAGGTGGAAGCGGCTCGACTGTTGATGCTCAAGGCGGGACGCATGAAAGACACAGGAGAGCGATCGGATTTGGAGGCCGGAATGGCCAAGCTCTTTGCTTCTGAGGCCGGCAAAGAAGTAGTAGAGGATGCTTTTCGAATACACGGTGGCTTTGGCTACTCAAAAGAGTACGAGATCGAGCGGCTCTACCGGGACGCGCCACTGCTGCTGGTTGGCGAGGGAACAAGTGAGATCCTGCGGATGGTAATCGGCAGGAAGGTTGTAGACAAATACAAGATATAGGGCGGTTGGCAATGGATACAAAGGAGCAGATAGAGACATGTATCAAACGGTTCCTCGATGAGGTTCCAGCTTTGAAACAACTCAAGCTCATCTTTCGCCTGGACTTAAGGGCCAAGGGCGATACGCAGACCTGGCGTGTAGAACTCCCTGCCATCGATCTGAACAAAGACGTGCCGAAGGATGCCCAGATAGAGATGGAGATTCAACGCCCCCAGTTTAAGGAGCTGGCAACCGAGGGAGAGCTCGATAATTTTCGCGAGGCATATGAGCATGGCTATATAAAGGCAAGCGGTAATGAGCAACTGATTAAGTTGGTGGGCAAACTGGTCGAAAAGCAGGAGCAGCGCAGCAGGCTGAAAAAGGTGCGGCGCTAACAGCCTGTCGGCACAAAGTTATTAAATAAAGAGCTAGAAAAACGGAGGTAGTAGACATGTCAGACGATGAAAAGCCCAAGGGTACGACACTCGATCAGTTCTCGAGGGAGCAGAGTGGATCGCAGCCTTACGGCCGCTATCTGGAGGACTTCGAGGTGGGAGCCGTGTACAAACACTGGCCTGCAAAGACCGTAACCGAGGCCGACGATCACCTCTTCTGCCTGATCAGTATGAACCACCATCCACTACACATAAACGATCACTACGCCGCTCAGTCCCAGCAGGGCAAAAACGTAGTTGTTGGCCCACTTGTTTACGCGCTGGCACTCGGTATGAGCGTCGCCGATATCTCTGGCAAGGCGATCGCGAACTTGGAGACCGAGTCACTGGTGCACACCGGTCCCGTTTTTCACGGCGATACACTTTTTACAGAGACCGAAATCCTCTCGGTCAAAGAGTCGAAGTCAAAGTCCGACCGTGGAGTTGTAAAGGTCAAGACAGACGTTTACAATCAGAACAACGAACACGTAACTACGTTCAAGCGCGCGGTATTGATACCGAAGCGGCCTGAGTAGGTTTGTAAGCACACATTGCGTTGATATCAAACGTTTAGTTCCGTACGCACTCAGCCAAAGAGTCCCTCACAGGCGGACCTGCGATGCCCACACCGTAATTATTGTGGGGTTCGAGGGTTGCGGTATTAAGAGAGAAGTTTCAAAAAAGAGGAGATTCTTGCTGGGGAGAGCAAACAAGATGCCGGGTAGAGCCACTTTACGGTTCGCAGTGGCAGCGGTTATCGCTGCGACTCTTTCAAGTGCCCCAGCGGCCCATGCTGTAACCGAGAGCTTCGACCACGACTCCTGGAAGGAGATCACCGCTCTAGCCTCTTACGACCTTGAACTCAACTCATCGCAGCTCGGGAAGATCGGTCCTCGCTTCACAACCCCATCGCTAAGCGTCGACTCTGAGGGCAGACCGCACGTTGTCACCTACGTAACGTACAGGAAATACAAGACCTCCGATCTGAAGCTTCCCACACCGGACCTCGCTTACACAGGGTGCTACGACCCAGATGACGAGTGGCAGTGCGAGAATGCACACGACGGCTACTCAAAGACGGTCATCCTGGATGACCCGGGCAATGTCACGTCACACGACATTGCCGTTGGATCGTCTGGGCGGCCGGTTATTGCCTATACGGCTGCGGGTGATGACCTAAGAGAAAGGCTCTACCTAATAGAGTGCACGGAGAGCCCATGTGACACCAAGTCGAAGTGGTCAGAGCCTGCCGATCTCGGTCAGGCCACAACGAAACCGCTGGACATCGACACAGATGATGACTCTGGCGAGCCCACAGCGTCCCAGGGACACTCGCTGAGCCTAGAACTCAAAGATGGCACCAAGCCCCGCATTCTCTACAGCTCAATAACGATGGACGAGTCTGAGAAAGAATCCGGAACCTACAACGACCGTGAACTTCACTACTGGGAATGTAACTCTAACTGTGCGTCTGCCGGTGCTTGGGACAGGCTTCACCTCAAGGACGTAAGCAGCCAGGCCATCAGGCCCGACCGCACCGTCGAGATGACGTTGGATGAGTCTGGACGCCCCCGCATTGTCTTCACTCAGGGTTGGAAGCATCCCAATAATATGGTCGTGAACGGCAAACCTTCCTCGAGGTTCGACAAGCTCTTTCTTGGGTGGTGTAATGCAAACTGTGCCGCCACTGTCTCCAACTGGTCAGCCAAGGACTACGTGTTGGCCAACTCCGGGATTAGCCCTTCCACCACTATCGGCAGCGCGGCTCTTTCGCTTGACCCGAAGGGTAGGTCCCACGTCGCGTACGAAACAAACGCACCCCCCTCCTACAAACGTATCGACTGCACGAGCTCCACCTGTTTGCAGTATGTAGATAAAGACGCCACGCAACAGGTCGAAATCGACCGGCACAACCAGTACCTAACGGTGGCTCTCGATCTTGCCCACACGGTCTCAGGGGGCCTCGACTACTTGATATTGGGGATCGATATCCCCTCTGAGAACGAAGATTGGTTGGGAATGTTCTCGATTCACTCAGAAACAGCGGTCCTACGTTGCAGCGCAGGTTCGTTCTGCGGCCCAGCATCCAGCTGGTCGTGGTTCCACCTCGACGGAGGCTGGAAAAATTCAACAACCGCGAGAGGCGATTCTTACTCCGGCAACCGGTCCTTGGCGGTTGGACGTACCAACAAGGAAGGCTCGGAGTTGGCGACCACATACGTGGCAACAGCCTCTGCAAAGCTCAGTGAATCGGGTTCGGGTGTGTACACACGCAAAATCAAGCTTTTCAAAAGCATGAAGCCACAGGAAGACCAAGAGGTAAACCCAACAGGCACCATCGTCTTCGACTCAATCCGCAACGACAACAGAGACATATACCTGATCGATCCTGCCAATACCATATTTGGAGAAGCGACACGTCTCACAACAAACTCCGCCGATGACGAAGCTCCATCCGTATCGCCTGACGGAACAAA
>SDBV01005766.1_pt1 | contig 17388 bp, 11 predicted proteins | sample 2277081 | NCBI WGS metagenome assembly SDBV01 (sample SAMN10402039, study PRJNA504765) | marine sediment metagenome | isolation source: marine sediment core GS10_PC15, 223 cmbsf | place: Arctic Ocean: Southern Knipovich Ridge | collected 2010 | reverse complement strand
AAATCAGCAGCACGGCGTCAGTCGGCTTGAGTCCCATGCGCACCAGGCGATGGCTGCTGTGGTCCTTGCCCCCCAGCGACACGGGTTTTCCGCGGAAAATTCGGGTAATTGAGACCAGGGCCACATCGAAAATGGGGTAGATCAGCACCAGCATCGGGATGGCCAGCGAAAGCTTGAGCCCGCGGTCCGGAACCCCCGCGGCCGTGCCCCAGCTGCCTACAATCGAGAGGCCCGCGATGACAAAACCTATAAACAGGGCTCCCGAGTCGCCCATGAATATGCGGGCGCGGGGGAAGTTGTGCGGCAGATAACCGACACCGGCGCCCACGAGGATGAAGAAAATAAAGCCCAGGTCTGTCTGGCCGTTGACGAAACTGATCAAACCGAAGAAGAAACTGCTGGAGACCGCCACGCCGCAGGACAGGCCGTTCATGTTGTCGATCAGGTTGAAAGCGTTAGTCAGGCCGATAATCCAGAGCAGGGTGAACGGATAGGCGAGCCAGTTGAGCCAGGGCATGCCCCACATGGTGGCCACATCGGTAAAAAATGCCACGCTGATACCGTAGTAGATCAGAAAGAAGGAGGCGATAATCTGCCCGGTCAGTTTGATACGGGGATGGACCCCTCCGCGTGCATCGTCCACGTTGCCCACAAGCAGCAGGATAGTGCCACCGATCAGCAGGCCCAGCACCTTGTCCTCGCCATCGGCAGCGACAATTCCGCCCAGCGTGCACCAGACAGCGGCAATCGTGAAAAAGAGGTTGTGTTTGTTTGGATAGCGGACGATCCCGTAGAGCTGGAACAGCAGCCCGCTGAACATCAGCATGGCTTCCCACACGTCCACCATCCCGCGGACCATCAGTCCCAGCAGAAACGCCATATAGATAGCATTGCCGCCCAGCAGGGGCACGGGTTCGCCGTGGAAGCGGTCGGAGCGGGGATTGTCCACCACTCCCGCCTCAATAGCCAGGCGCTTGAAGATGAGCACGAGAATGTAGGACAGTACACTCACTCCGGCCATGATAAGCAGGGCCGATGTGATTATCTCTGTGGTGAAAATCATATGAGGTCCCGGTTACAGAGCCGTAAACAGACAGGCTGTCCGTCCGAAGCTAAGCTCAATCCCGGCCAGGGGCCAGCAGGGTTTCCGGGCCAACCTGGCGAACGTGGTCGATCACACGGCGCAGTATTTCATCGAGATCGTGGACGGGTTTGTAACCTGTTGCCCGGCAGATTTTGGAAATGTCGGGAATCCGGCGCAGCATGTCCTCGAACCCCTCTGCGTAGGCCTCGTCGTAGGGGATCGTCCTGATTTCCGATTTGCTGCCGCTCATTGTTCTGATCTTTTCGGCCAGATCGGCGATAGTGATTTCCTGGTTGTTGCCTACATTGTAAATCTGTCCCTCGGCCTCGGGGAGCCGGCTGAGGCGAACCAGGTATTCCACCGTATCGGCTACGTAGGTAAAACAGCGGCTCTGCTTACCGTCGCCGTAAACGGGGATCGGTTTGCCGAGCAGCGCCAAGGCCACGAACCGCGGGACGACCATACCGTAGCGCCCGGTCTGCCGCGGCCCCACAGTGTTAAACAGTCTGGCGATTACAACGGGAAGATTTTTCTCCTGGTGGTAGGCCAGCGCCAGAAACTCGTCCACCGCCTTGGAACAGGCGTACGACCAGCGGTTTTTGGTTGTGGGTCCCATCAGGCTGTCGTCTTCCTCGCCGAAAGGAACCTTGTTGCTTTTGCCGTAGATTTCGCTTGTGGATATAATCACGGTTTTCTTTTTATAGCGATTGGCGACCTTGAGCACCATTTCCGAGCCGAGGATATTGGTTTCTATCACCTCAACCGGCCTGCTGACAATCAACTCCACTCCCACAGCGGCGGCCAGGTGGAAGATTATGTCGCACTCGCAGACCAGCCGGTCCATCACGGTTTCGTTAAGGATAGTCTCGATTGCGAAAGTGAAATCAGGGTTGTCCACGAGCTGCTCTATATTACTCATCCTGCCAGTGGACAGGTCGTCAATCACGGTTACCTGGTTGCCCAATTCGAGCAATTTTTCGCACAGGTGTGATCCAATAAATCCAGCTCCGCCGGTAACAAGCGCTTTCATCAAAGCTCTCCCAGATTATCGCGGTATCGTGAAATGTAATGGACCAGGAAATGACGGTTTAACGGACACGGTGTCATGCTGGCAAAGTAGCGCCAAAGGGGTTGGAAATATATTTCACTCCGCCCTGCATATTTCGAGCGCGGCGGATAAAAAGGTTCAGTTCGGATGATTTCCCGCCTTTTCTCTGGTCAACAGACTGCGGTACAATCGGTCGATATCTTCCAGCAGTCTGTTTTTATCAAACAGAGGATAAGCCTTTCGCCGGCCAGCCTCACCCATCATTGTACGGCGTCCGGGTTTAGCCAGCAGGTACATAATGGCCAGGGCCAGGGCACGGGGGTCATTGGACGGGACCAGCAAGCCGTTGTCGCCATCGAGAATAAGATCCCGCACTCCGCCCACATCGGTGCTGACCACCGGCTTACCAGCCGCCATCGCCTCTATCAGCGCCACAGGCAGGCCTTCGTTGAACGAACTCAAAGTTACAACGTCGAGCCCGGAGTAAATCTTGGTCAGGTTATGCTGGAATCCCATGAAGATAACTTTGGATTCCAGTTCCAGCTCCCTGGTTTTTTGCTCCAGGTGCTCGCGAAGTTCTCCATCGCCGATAATCAGAAAGCGGACGTTATCCATTTTCTCGGCGATAACCCGGGCCGCCTTGAGGAAGCAGAGGTGATTCTTGATCGGAACCAGCCGGGCAACTATTCCCACCAGCATGGTGCCGGGTTCAAGGTCAAGCTCCCGTTGCAGCTGTTCGGAGTCCGCGCTGGAGCGGACGAATGGCTTGAGGTCCAGGCCCAACGGAACCGAGATCACTTTTTCCGGTGCTGCGATTTTATAACCGATAATTTCTTGTCTCTGCTGTTCGCCCACAGTGATAATGACATCAGTGAATTTAGCCAACAACCGCTCCAGCCACAAGAAAAATTTAGTGCGTAAGTAGCCGAAATAGCTATGAAATACGTGTCCGTGGAAGGTGTGGATAATTATGGGCACACCGGTCAGTTTGGCCGCCAGCCTTCCGACAAATCCTGCTTTGGCCGTGTGAGTGTGGACAATATCCGGTTTTTCGCGACGGATCATCCGGATCAGGTTCACCAGCGCCCTCAGGTCATCCCGGATGAAAATCTCCCTGCCCAGCGCGTCGATTATGATCGGGTAGACTTTTCTTGCCGCGGCGAAATCATTCATATTTCCTTCCGCCGGAGATTCGCGTCCGGTGACAAGCTGGCTGACATAAGTGTCCGGGTTCAGTTCGCTGTTGAGTATGATAACATGCAGTGCCGGCCCGCCAATATTCAACCGGGCGATTATTCTCAGTATCTTGTACTTGCGTTCAGTCGCGGGCTTGACCAATCCTACCACCTCTCCACCCCGGGAACAGCGGTGCAATAACAGTTCAGGTTTAAATCCTGTCTTTCCACCAGTAATTTACTAACGCGGCGTATTCGCGCAACACGGCTCCAAGTTGTGCCAGCCTGTCGCTGTCGCGATGGAAGAAAATGTTTTCCGGCGGGGGCGCCAGATGTATCGAGTCGATTGTCATCTCTGGCAGCCCGGAATCAGTCAACTGGGCGGCGAACAGCAGCCTGGTGCGCAGTGTGTTGTAGCGCCCCGTGACAACCACGGCGGAGTTGAAACCGTGCTGTTGCATGATCTCCAGGCAGTTGCGGACATTTTCGTAGTTATTGGCCGCCTGTCTTTCCAGGATAATGTCCCGGACCGGCACTCCGTCGGCAGAGGCTACCCGCAGCATGTCCTCGGCGTCACGCCGGGAGAGTTGCATGAAGCCGCTGGAAAAGACAATCTTGCCGGCTACGCCCCTGGAGTAAAGGTCCGCGGCCCAGCCGGAACGCTCGAACGTGCTGCTGCCGGGACGTCCGGTTTCGCCCACACCTCCACCGAACACCAGGATCACATCGCTGGCCGCGGGCGGAGATTCGGTTACCAGCGGTGCGCCCAGCCATTGCGCCGACGGGGCGACGAAGATCAGCAGCCATAGCAAAACCGCGGCAACCAATATCGCAAGCACCCGCTGCCGTCCGCCCCGGCTTGCATCTGCAAGCCGTTCCAGCCAGTCAGCCTCATCTTCGGGCCTGATCTGTTCAATCTGCCGTTCGATAAGTCCGCACATTTCTTCCAGGCGCATATCCCAGCCACTTTTGCGGGCCAGTTCGATCCTTTTGACGCGGTGTTTGGTTTCGTCATCACCGGCCAGGTTCTCCAGCCGGAGGCCAAGTAACCGCGCCAGTTCGTCGGCGTTGTGGCCGATATCCGCCAGGCCCGGGTTATCAGCATCGAACGATACCATTTCGCGGATCGGTGTGCTCAGCACCGGCAGGCCCATCGCCAGATACTCGTTGAGCTTGGTGGGATGGACGCATTGGGTGTAGTCGGTCACAAGGTACGGTATCAGGCCGATATCAAAGCCCTTGAGGTAGAGCGGCAGTTCCTGGTGGGGTCTGGCCCCGAGCAGGTGGACATTCTTCAGTTTGCGCAAGTTGTCCATCGGTTCCTGCTCCGGCCCGATCATCACGAATTGCACCTCGGGAAGTTTGCCCGCCAACTCGGCCAGCAGGGCGGTATCCAGCCAGCGGTGAAGGCCGCCGATATAGCCCACTTTAAGTCCGGGTAACAGCGCCAACTCGTCGGGCGCCGTGGCAGCGGAGTTCTCGCGTACGGCCTCGAAAACGCTGTAATCCACCGTGAACGGGAACTTGTGGACAGCCTCGTTATGGAGCCGGCAGTGATCGGCCAGTTGCTCGCTGGTTACCAGCACCAGGTCGGCCCGGCGGATCATCTCACGCTCGCTGGCCTCGATCCTGCCGGCGGCCGGGCTTGAGTGACGGAAGCTGTCGATGCAGTAATAAATCAGCAGCTTATGCGGGATATTCTCGATAACTTCCAGGGTCAGCCGGCTGGGCAGGAACGTCCAGATCAACGGGTCGTTGAATCTCTGTGAACGGAACCAGGAGTTAAGCACTCCGCCCATCAGGCGGCGGTTGATCCAGCGTGCCAGACGGTTGTGAGGGAACGGCAGGATCAGCGGGCTGAAGATGTAGAGGTTTTCCGCCTCTCTGCGAAAGCCGCGATAGCTGTGCCACCAGTTGGAGAGCCTGTTGCGAAGACGCCTCAGATCAGAGGGCCGGGGGGAGCGCACGCCTGTGTTTTCCACGTAAAGAACGCGATTTCCGGCGGCGGCCAGCCGCTGCATGATCTCCTGGTGTCCCTGCCAGTTGAAGTCCCAGTCGATCGAGGAGAAACAGATAATGTCCCGGCCAGTTAACATGAAACTCTCATCGTCTGGTGATAAGTTTGAGCGATGCGGCCATCATCAGCGCCAGCACCAGTCCGGACACCCATCCGGCACGGAACTGGGCGGCGGGAAACCAGGCCTGCAAAATTATTCTTAAAAGATAGTAAGCGAAGGTGAACAACAGCGCGAAAACCATCGCCAGCCGATTTGTTTTAGCCGGTTCAAAACTACCGATAGCGCCAAGTTTGCTGATCAACCGGCTCTCAGGCAGAGCAAGAAATTTCGGTACGGAGAGCAACCAGGCAGACGAGCCGGCGAAAGCTCTATTGAGCCTGGCCCAAAGCACGGAACTCTCGAGCGTGGCGGAATCCAGCCGAAACGGGCGATCGATATAATCACCCACCAGGAAAACGGGCCAGACCCGAGTGCGCACCAGATCCACGGTAAGGCTGCCGCTTAGAATTCTGGACACTGTACTGCGGCAAACGGTCAGCGCCACGTGTATCCTGCTGTGTTCAAACACGGTTAGCCAAAAAACGTAGGCATGCGAGCCGGCCAGGATATTTTTCTTTAACAGAACGTTCACGATTGCCTCAGAATGATGCCAGGGACGCGGAAAAATTCCAGTTCCGGGCGTTGAAACCAATGCCGGTGCCTATTTTAAGAGGAGCGCCGTTATAGAACCTGTCATCACCGCTGCTGACCAGCCGCAAGCTTATCAGGCAACGGATATCCCTGCTGATGGGATGATTTGTCAGATGAGCCTGACGCCCGTCGGCGCTGGGGTACAAAATTTTAGAGGGTTCGTTGGACATCACCCTTTCGATCTTCCAGGTCGAGGGTTTGCCCGGAGAATACTCCTGCTCGCCGGTTCTGATCCAGGGAACAATCTCCACTGGAACGCCCCTGAATACAACCTGAATCTTCTCCCAGACCAGTTTCCCACGGGGTGGCAGATTTCCGCCATGGTAAATTGTAGCGGCAAACGGACGGCCCAGCAGAGCCAGATTCAGATTGCGCCCATACTCGATTTGTTGTCCCTGGAAGTACAATGCGCCATTTCTCGAAGTGCATTCCAGTTCCAGTTCCAGCAGCATGCGGCGGAAATCGCGTCCTATTCCGCCCGGTTTGAGTCCTGGAGTAGTCGGCAGGATTGCCAGCGGAGCGATAGCGAGAATTCGTTTGAGCACACCACCATTGAGATTGCCCTTGGCATTAGTAACCTTGAGGCCTTTGGTTAGCAGCGGAGCCAGATGGGCGGGCACGTTATCGAGCATCACACGAACAGTAGTGCTCAGATTAGGCTGAACAGTACCTAAAATTCCGCCGCTTATCCTGGCGCCATTTGGCCTGAATGTAAGCAGACGGTTGGGCTCAAGGCGGGTGGAACCGAAAAAGAGCCCGCCCTTTTCCGGGCGGCTTTCAAAACGGACTCTCGCTACGCTGAAAGCCTGGTGGTTATTCTGATCCAATTGTACCGCGGCGGCGGAGAGCCAGGGGTTGTCCACCTGCCCGTAATTCTCCAGGACAACCGCGGTAGCCCGGTCACCGTCAGTGGCAAGAGCCGATTTTTTTTCCAACAACCCGTTTTGACTGGTACCGTCAAGATAGAACAGCATGTCCAGCTCGGTAAATATTTTGCCGATCGCAATTGCCTCAAATAGTGAATCGCGGCAGGACAGAGATATGGACGATTCCAGGCCGGCCAGCAGGTTTTCAAGATGCTCGAAAGAGGCTGTAACTTCCAGGCCGGCCAGAGCGAATGCTTTTTCTCTTTTATCCGCTGGCAGCTTGTCCAGAACATCGGCGGACAGCTCCTGCTCGATCTCCAGAAGTGTAAGAATCATCCCGTCACGGCATTCCAGGCTGTTACCCGCAATCAGTTGCGGAGGCTCGCCCGTGGCCGAGAGAAACGCGGCCTTAAACTCCAGCTTCCATAAGCATTTGGGATTAAATACTACTTCAACTACTTCAACTACTTTAACTTCCTCAACCGGTATCGCAATGACTTCATCGGCCACAACCAGCTTCAGCTTGGCATTCCTAACCGTTTGCAATGATTGGCGATGAAATACGTCCAACACCTGCGTCTCCAGCTCCAGGCTGTAATTTCCGGCCGGCAAATCGGCGGGGATGGTAAATGCCGCCTGATCACGGACAGATGGGCGGACTACTCCACTGAGGGTGGTCGTTGCAGCACCCGGCTGATCGGAAATCAGGTGGAGTCTAGCGCTTTGAATGTAGCGTTCGTTCTGAAGCTTAACTGTTACTTTTACAGGTTTGCCGGAGGTTATCCGCGATGGTGTTATCTCCAGTAATAACATTGGCTGCTGCCTGAGCGCTGTCCAGGCGGACACCCCCACATAAAGCACGGCCAGTATGCCGATCATTACCGCCAGGTCGAGCAGGTTGATCCGTCCGAACAACCGTCCCTTGTCGTCGATCAGTTTCACAGTGCGGCTCTCCTGCTGGGTTTACTGGATGCGGCGTTACCCGCCGTGAAGTTGTTTTAATCTGAAAAAGCCTCATTCAGCGCACGGATAAACCGGGGCTGGATAGCCTTCAAACTGTATTCACGCTCTATTTTAGCGCGGCCCGCCATGCCAACCGTACGGCGAAGGCTGACATCCGCCGCCAGCATGACGATGATCTCAACCCACTGGTCCCAGCTGTTGGGAAGGTACCCGGTGCGGCCGTGATCGATCAGTTCGCTGTTCATTCCAACCGGGCTGCACACCGCGGGCACACCGACTGCCATGTACTCTATGGCCTTGAACGCGCATTTGCCACTCGTCCACATGTTAGCTGGCATCGGCATGATCCCGATGTCGAATCCCCGCAGTTGAGCTATCTCATCTTCCAGACGCCAGGCGACACACTCCACGCCCTCCGGCAGCGGTTCCGGCAGCCGCCCGCCCACGATCCTCAGCACCGCCCCGGGGACCTGCCGCCTGATTTTGGGCCAGATCTCAAGGAAAGGCGTCAGAAACTCGATAGTAGTTGTGCTGCCGATCCAGCCGACCACCAGGGACTCGCCAGCTTCCCGCCCGTCCAGCGGACTGAACAGGTCGGTATCGACCACCGTGGGCAGGATTTCCACCCTGCGTGCCCCGGCGCTGCGGGCGAAGCTTGCCAGGTAGTTGTTCCCGGCGATTGTCAGCCTGCCAAGGCGGGCAACTGTCGCCGTTTTGCCCGGACACTTGAGCCGCGCGAAAAGACGGTTCGGCTGGGCCGCGTTGGGCAGGAACACGGCGTCGTCAAAATCGTAAACGTAGCGTTTGCCCAGCAGGCGAAGAGCCCGCTCGAACCAGGCCGGTCCCAGCGGAAAACTCTCGCGGTGAATGAATACCATATCGTAGAACAATGCGCGCCACAAATCAAGCAGTCGGTTGAACGCGCAGGCGGCTCCGAGAACGAACTTGCGCAGCAGATATCCCTCGCGGTAGAGGATATTCCACAACTGGCGGCTGTAAAACGGTCTGACCCTGGTGCGGATTCCCTGGCGCCGCAGTTCGGGCAGAAACTGGAGCACACGAAAGCGGTTGCTGGCTCCCTGAGGCGGGTAGGGGACGATAAACAGGATACTCTTCATCGCCGCCCCCCGTCGGTCAGCCTGCCGTACAGCGTACTGTATTGATCCACCGCACCGGCCAGCGAGAATCCCTGCTCGGCCGCCGCGCGGCAACGAGCCGAGGTTTCGCTGGTGGAGAGCAGTTTCAGCAATTCTTCCGCCGCCGATGCATACGACTGCTGGTCAAGCTTGTCCAGTACCACGCCAATCCCGCGGCCGCGCACATGGCTGTCATGGTCGCCCACACCGGAGTTGATCACTACCGGCAGGCCGCAGGCCAGGCTCTCGGCGAACTTGGTGGCGCAACTGGCCTGTTTGCTGAACGAGGGCCGGATAAAAAAGATAGTACAATCCGACCCGGCCAGTTCCAGTGGTACCTGCTCGTGAGGTTTTTTACCGATACTAATCGCCGAGCGTACGTCTTCGTCCAGCCGGACTGCCCGGGCCGCCTGATCCACCATTTGCGGATCAGAGCCGGTGAGCAGGCGCAAAGTGCTCCCGGGAACCCGTTGTCTGAGAACGGCAAAAAATCCCAGCATCGGTTCCAGCATGTACCAACTGCCCAGGCTGCCCAGGTAAACCAGCTTCACGCCCCTGTCGCCAGCGGGAGCCTTGCCCGCCAGCGGACGGAACAGCTCAAGGTCGGCGCAGGTGGGGATAACCGCCATGGGCGGTGTATCCTGGCGCACACCCGGCAAAAAATCCCGCGTTACTATATCCGCTCCCCGTTGTGTTAACAAGACTATACCATCGGAAGCCGCCAGCAGCTTTTTCTCAATTCGCTTAAACACCCGGTACAGCACGCCGTTCTGTTTCCAGCTCCCACCCTCCACGCGCTCATCGGGCCAGAACCCGCGCATATCGAACAGGAATTTTGCCCCTGTTTTACGCTTTACGGCAAGCGCGATTATCCCGGCGATATAGCTGCGGGCGTGGATTATTTTTATCGATTCTCGCTGAACGAGCTTGCGGGCCAGTCTGGTTCCCCGCAGGATATCCCAGATAGTGGCCGGAACCGTGGGGCGGCTGTGGTAGCGCAGCGGGTGCCACTGCACTCCTGCTGCCTCAAGCTCGTCCCTTATCTCACGAGTCGCCTGTGGGACAGCCAGTTCCGCTTTCTCGAAACTGATCACCCGCATCCGCACTCCCCGCCGGCCAAGCTCCCGGATATATGGCAGCACCTGGCTTCGGCCCAGGGGGTCGAGCAGCCCGTCATAGGTAATATACAGTACGCTGGCTTCCATCGTCCCTACTAGTCAAAAAATTCTCTGAGCCACAACTCGAACATCAGCAGGATCCACAGGTGATGGCTCCAGTCACGGCGGCCCTCCCAATGCTGCTCCAGCATGGATTGCACTTTACCGGGCCGGAAAAAGCCGCGGTTGGCAAAAGAGCTGCCCAGCAGGTGGTCGGCCACGAAATCGCGCATCTCACCGCGGAACCAACTGCCGATCGGCACGGCGAAACCCCACTTGGGCTTGGAGAGCACCTGGGGGGGCAGCCACGGGGCCACCGCTTCCTTGAGGATTGCCTTAAGCTTGCGTCCCTTCAGCTTATAATCCGCTGGCAGGGTGGCGGCCAACTCCATCAGCTCGTGATCCAGCAGGGGGCTGCGGCCCTCCAGGCTATTGGCCATCGTGGCGATATCCACCTTGACCAGCAGGTCGTTGGGCAGGTAAAACATGGCGTCCACAAAAGAGGCCGCCTCTGCTCCGTCATACCCCCGTGCCTGCTCGAATAAGGGACGCAGCAGGTCCACCGAATTAAGAGCGCCCACCTTTTCCAGCACATTATCTGTCAGCAGGCCGTGCTTGTCGTCCTCGCTGAAAAATCCCGTCCAGCGCGTATATCGCTCGGCCCGGGGAAGGTTCGCGGCCTCGGCGAACCTTCGCAGCCCGGCCACCAGGCTGGTACGCTCCCGGGCATGTGGGCTGGCAAGTCCCAGCAACGAACAGCCTGTTTTGCGCAGCGGAGCTGGGAAGCGGTAAAAAAAATCGGCCATGCGCATGGCGTAGTGCCGACGGTAGCCGGTGAAAGACTCATCGCCGCCATCGCCGTTGAGGGCCACTGTCACGTGACGGCGGGTCATTTGTGAAAGATAGTAGGTCGGAATCGCCGAGCTGTCGGCGAATGGTTCCCCGTAATGGCGCACCAGCTTGGGCAGGACTTCCAGCGCGTTGGGCCGGACCATGAACTCCTCGTGCTCGGTACCGTAAGCCTGGGCTACCATCCGCGCGAACGGCAGCTCGTTGAACTTCTTCTCCTCGAATCCGATACTGAATGTCTTTACCCGTCCGCCGCCTGCCCGGCTCATGGCTGCCACCACCGCGCTTGAATCGATTCCGCCGCTGAGGAACGCGCCCAGCGGCACCTCGCTCATCAGCCTCAGCCTGGTGGCCTCCAGCAGTTTCTCGCGGATAGCCTCGCAGGCTTCCTCGCGGCTTATTTTCAGCTTGGGGCCGTATGGCAGTTGCCAGTAGCGGCCAGTTGTAATTTTGCCATCGCGCCAGGTTAGCCAGTGGGCGGGCTCAAGCTTGCGCACGCCCTCGAACGCTGTCAGCGGCGATGGTACGCACATGAATGTGAGATAATGATAAACAGCGTCCCAGTCAATCCGGCGCTCGATCCTTCGGTCGGCCAGCAGCGAGGCCAGCTCGCTGGAAAACGATATCCGGCCGGCGTTACAATGATAGACCAGCGGCTTCTTGCCCGCCCTGTCGCGTGCCAGGTGAAGTTGGCCCTTGTTCTGGTCCCAGAGGGCGAACGCGAACATCCCGCGCAGCCGCCGGCAGGCCCCATCGATACCGTGGCTCTCATAGAGGTGGATCACCGTTTCCGCATCCGAGTGGGAGGCGAACTTGTGCCCGGCGGCCTGAAGTTGCTCTGTAAGCTGGACGTAATTATAGATTTCGCCATTGAACACCAACTGCACCGAACCGTCCTCATTCGATAGCGGTTGCCGTCCGCCCGCCACGTCGATAATACTCAGCCTGCGGAATGCCAGGGCTGCCGATGACCCAATTTCGCCAGTACCACGGGCGGCGGGGTTACGGTAAAAAGCCTGGTCATCCGGCCCGCGATGAGCTATCGCCTCGGCCATCGCTCCCAGCAGATCCAGTTCTAGCGGAGTTCCGCTGCTGTCGGCTATTCCGGCTATGCCGCACATGGGGCGCTCCGAAGGTTTTTTATTGTGGCGAGGGGCATATTACATTTCATTTTTAATAGCATTGATTTGAGCTCAAGTCCGCAAGTTGCTTATGTCCTTTTCCAGTCGATGAAAAGAACCAAAAATCTCCGCGCCGCCAAACTCGCAATACCACTTAGCCAGCAATTACCAATTTGTAAGTGCGGGTAATAAAACGCTACCGTAGTTGCAAGCCTGCGCTCGCCCCGACACGTAACGCCGTGCCGGACCTCGCGAAGTACGCCTGCCTCCAAAGGTTATTTGATCCCAAATGGGATCACGGCAAAAATAACCGCTGCGATGAGATCGGCTCATGCATGCGGCGGCGCGCCAGGCGGCCTGCGGCCGCCCAAGGTTATAGCTCCGCCTATCCTGCACCAACCAGCTCCCGGTAAATCTCCGCATAACGCCGTGCAAAACGCTCCATGGCAAAATCCTCACTGGCGGTGCGCAGGCAGTTCTCCCGCCAGCGGGCGTGATTGGAAAGCATGGTTTCTCCAAATTCGGTTGCATCGCCGCCGGGTTCCAGCACCGCGCCCACATCGTAGCCGCGCACCATCGCTGCAATCGAGCGGTTTTCCGGATGGGCCAGCAGCGGCAGACCCATCGCCATGTACTCGGCGAACTTGATCGGGAACACGTACTCATCACGCGGCGCAGCGCCGGGCGAGGAGATATAGCTTGCCAGTACCAGCAGCGACCAATCGGCGGCGGCCAGGTAACGGGGCACCTCCGCTGGGGCCGCATTGATCCTTAGCCAGTTTCTTTTATCGTTGTGGCCCAGATTGTCCAAGCGCTTCACGAGTGGGGCGCAGCGCTTGTCATCCGAGGGCGAGAGCAGCAGGAAGAAGCTCTCCGGGCCGATAGCGCTGAAAAACCGCTCCACCGCCCCTGCAACTCTGTCCGCCGGGTACCGTCCGCCCAGCGTTCCGGCGAACACCAGCACCTCGCGCTTTTCAATCCCAAGCTTGCGCCGCATCTCGTTTCTGATTTCCGGAGCAGGACGGAACGCTCCCAGGTCGGCGAAATTGGGTATCATCTCAAGGCGTGCACAGCTTTGCCCGCTGCTCAAACTAGCCGCCATCGCCGGGGAAACCGCCACGCTCAGATCGCTGGCAGCCAGCAGCTTGCGCTCAATCCGTTTCCAGAAGCGGAACCGTGCATCTCCCGCTTTCCAGAGGCCGTTGACCACGCCCTGCTCGGGCAGCAACGAGCGGATGTCAAAAATAACTTTTACTCCGCCGGGCAGCAGCTTTTTTAGCCAGCGGGCCAGCGAGGCACTGTAGTAGTAGCGGCAGTGAATTATTTTTACACGCCGCCGCGCCGCGATCCACCATAGAACAGGAAGCGATGAAACAATGAACCAGCCAAGTAGAAAACCGCCGATTCTGTTGAACAGGGCCGAGGGCACCAGAGCCGGGGCCACCACAAGCTCAAGTCCCTCGCTCGCCAGTGCGGTTTTCAGGTCCCGGAGCGCCTGGGCGTGGCGCCGGAAATTGGAATGGATTCCGCGCCGGGTTATTTCCAGCCAGGGCAGAAGGCAGAGGACGGTTACCTTGAACTCGCCGGGATTATCGCGCTGGATTTCCGCCTGCATGGCGCGTACCTGGTTGTTGAAAATCGGGTTATCCAGGATATTTTCCAGGCTGATCAGGTAGAGGATACGGACCATCGGGGGTGTCCAGTTTTTATTTTGTGGCTGTTTCAGTTACAGTACGGATAAGTAATATTGTCCTTTTCCAAATGATGAAAAGGACTTTTTATCGTCCAGCATCGATTTGCTATTCCTTACCTGTTTCGCTTACAACATGCCCCTTGCGGGTGAAATTCCTTCCGCAATCTTTGCAGACAGTCTCCTGCTCGCCCTCCGGGTCCGTTTCCAGCGCCAGGCGTACGCCACAGGTGCACATCCAGCCTTCCAGACGGGCCGGGACACCGAACACCAGCCCGTGGTCCGGTACCTCGCGGGTAACCAGCGAGGCCGCTCCCACAAAAGCGTGAGCGCCGATAGTGTTGCCGCAGATGATAGTGCAGTTGGCCCCCAGCGATGCGCCCTTTTTAACCAGGGTGCGCTGATACTCGTCGCGCCTGACAGTGTGGCTGCGGGGGTTGATCACGTTGGTGAACACCATCGACGGGCCGCAGAAAACATCGTCCTCCAGAATAACCCCGTCGTAGAGCGAAACGTTATTCTGAATCTTGACCCCATCGCCCACAATCACCGTGGAATGGACCACCACGTTCTGGCCCAGGCTGCAACCACGTCCCAGAGTAGCCCCGCTCATCAGGTGGCAGAAGTGCCAGATTTTGCTGCCCTCGCCGATCACCGCGCCGTCGTCAATATATGCGCTCTCGTGGGCGAAATATTTTACCGAATTATCGCTCATTGAATAATCCTGTACTAAGTGAGGTTTGGATCCACCTGGATCGCGGCCCGGTCCACCCGTTCATCGGGTGAACTGATCAGCCAGTCGCGGCGTTTTTCCAGGTCCTCCACAATCCGGGCGGCCACCGCGCCATCCCAGAATTCCAGATTGCCCCCGCTTTTACCACCGCCGTCGATTGCTTGCCGCGCCAGCCGCACTATCAGCTCGCGGTCGTGGCCGGCCAGGGTATTTGTACCCTCCAGAATAGTCTCGGGCCGCTCGGTGTTCTGGCGAAGAGTGATACATGGGATACCGAGATAGGTTGTTTCCTCCTGGATGCCGCCGGAATCAGAGATCGCCAGCCGGGCGGATTTCATCAGGCAGAGGATATCCAGATAGCCCACCGGTTCGATCATGCGGATGCCACCGGCCTGCTCAAGTTTGGTATCCAGAGCGAACTCGGAGAGCATCTTGACCGTGCGCGGATGGACCGGGAACACCAGCGGCAACTGAACACTGATCTCCAGCAGCGCCTCAACGATCCCGGCAAGAACCTCGCGGTTGTCTACATTGGAGGGCCGGTGCAGAGTGACCAGGCCGTAACCCCGCGGGGTCAAGCCCAGTTGCTCCACAATTTTGCGTTTTCCGGCCTGCTCCAGGAACCCGATCAGCGAGTCGATCATGATATTGCCCACCAGGCTGATTTTCCGCGGAGGCACACCCTCGCTTAGCAGGTTACTGTCGGCCAGACGGCTGGGCGTGTAAAGGATGTCCGAGAGCGCATCGGTAACAATTCGGTTGATTTCCTCGGGCATGCGGCGGTCGTGGCTCCTGAGGCCGGCTTCCACATGGGCCACCGCAATCCCCAGCTTGACCGCCACCAGCGCCGCGGCGATAGTAGAGTTGACATCGCCCAGAACCACCACCACATGGGGGGTTATTTCGGTCAGCGCTTTTTCGAACTCGAGCATGATCCGCGCGGTCTGCTGTGTCTGGCTGCCGGAGCCCACTCCCAGATGAATATCGGGCGCGGGAATACCCAACTCGCTGAAAAACACGTCGTTCATCAGGCTGTCGTAGTGCTGGCCGGTATGGACCAGCACAAACTCGAACCGCTCCGGGTATTTGGCAAGTTCCCGGGCCAGCGGAGCAATTTTCATGAAGTTGGGACGGGCGCCAACCACGGCCACTATTTTAAGTTTGTCGCTCAACAAATGATCCTTTCCTCAACTCGTCCCGGGAATCCGCTCTAAGTACAATGTTGTTCACTTTGGGCGGGAAGTGTAAACGATGTCATTCCCGCTTTCGCGGGAATCCAGGTTTTTCAGCCGATTTTCTGGCCCCCCGCTTTCGCGGGGGTGACAAAAAGCGTGCGTGGTAGCTTAGAGTGAACGGTATGGGCGCTAAGTGCTTGTCAATGACCGGAATATATATCATTCACTCACTGAATGAAAGTTCGCCCGGCGCAGCGGCTCATTTAAAGAAAAAAGTCCGCCACCGGCCTTCCGATTGGGGTTTGCCCACAGGCACCACCCGGAAGCGCCACGGGTTGTACTGGGGGAACGCCCGCCAGAACATGCGCGTAAACGGCCCGTAGGTCTGTGAATTGCCCTCCACTATCAACGAGCCTGTCAGGAAGTATTTGCCTTCGCCCACCTCGTACTCGATCCGGTAGGCGGCCTCTTGCGGCCCGCTCCAGCGCACGGTTATCGAACCGTCGTGGTCCGGGTGGGCCAGCGTGTCGCCCTGCCCGGGGAAAGTTATTTCCACCGGTTCGCTCAAAACCGCGGCCGTCATGGATTGATCAGTATCGGCAAGATTATTTTCCAACTGGCGTAACGCGGCCTGGTTGGCGAATATGCTGGCTGCCAGTAAACCCTTGAGCCGGGCCAGCTCGGCCTGGTTGGAGCTGGCCGCGTCCGTAGTCTCGGCCGGGTCGTTAATGAGGTCGTAAAGCTTGTAGCCCGGTTGCGCTCCCGGCTCCAGTCGCTGGACAAGCTTCCAACTGTCGGTTCTCACCGCGCGAAGCCAGGTGAGTTCCACGCTGTCCGGGCACTGGTAGCCGCAGGTGCTGGTCTCGAAAAAGAGGTGCTCGCGCAGGGGAATACTCTCAGCGCGGTCGATCACTCCGGGCAGCAGGCGTCCCTGCATGGCTGTTTCTGGCTCAATGCCCAAATACTCGAACACGGTAGGGATAATGTCCAGCGCCTGCACCATGCTCTCCACTTTCTGCCCCGCGCCCTTCCCGCCTGGCAGACAGATAATCAGCGGAATCCGCACCAACTCGTCAAACAATGTACCATCCAGGCTGGTGGAGGCGTGGCCCACCCAGCCGTGTTCGAACAGCTCCTCGCCGTGATCGGCGGTGAGAATCACGATAGAGTTATCGAACAGGCCCAGACTGTCGATAGCTTCGAAAACCTCTCCAAGTTCCTCGTCCTGGGCGGCCACCTCGGCGTCGTAGAGTGCACTGATAATCCGCCTCTGCCGGGCGTTGAACTCTCTCTCCCCGCGCGGCATAACCACGTTGCTGGCGATTCCGCCAACCGAGGAGGTGTCCACCCCCTCTGGCAGGAATTTTTTCAGCCACTTTTCCGGCGGGCTGTAGGGAAGGTGCGGCCCGTGGAAATGGTACCAGGCGAAAAACGTGGTATCCGCGTACTCGGTAAGGAACTCCGGCAGGTGAAGGCGCCTGTTTGGCGTAAAACCCAGATTGGCATAGTTGGGCATCGGGAACATGTAGTTAATCTGGGGAACCAGCCAACCGGCCTGCTGAAGTTGCTCGGTGGGAGTAACCATTCCCGCCGGTACGCTCTGGCCCCGGCGACGGACGCCGTGGACCGAAGGATACAACCCGGTCAGCAGGCTGACCAGCGAGGCGTTGGTCCAGCTTGCCG
>SDBV01005765.1_pt1 | contig 17392 bp, 17 predicted proteins | sample 2277081 | NCBI WGS metagenome assembly SDBV01 (sample SAMN10402039, study PRJNA504765) | marine sediment metagenome | isolation source: marine sediment core GS10_PC15, 223 cmbsf | place: Arctic Ocean: Southern Knipovich Ridge | collected 2010 | reverse complement strand
TTGGAATCCTCGCCCTGTTGCACTTACGCGATTTGGTTATTCAGTGCACGCCCGCTGGTGCTTGCGTATCCATAACATGAAGAGGATTTGCAGTAAAGCGCCGCTGATCACCAACCCCAGAGAAAAGAGGAATACGGCGTTCATCGAATAGCTTTGAAGGAGGGTACCTCCCACCGACGCGCCGCTAAAGGCGCCTGCGGTAATCAGCGCCTCGTGTATCGCCATCCGTTTTGCCCGTTCATGAGTCCCGGCGGCGCCGTGAAAGACGCTGCCGAGAATACCCATTAGCGCGTAAGTCGTGATCAGCCCGATCCAGGCCGGATAACGAAGCGGAGTCGATCGATCAATCCCATCGTCTTCCGATCCAGGTTTGTCGTCTGCATGGTTGTCGCCTCTTATCCTGGGTAGGAAGATTGATGCGGCTCCGATAAGGAGGGTCAGAGCAAAGAAGATGCCCATGGAAGCCACAATCGGGAGGAGGGAGTTTCTCTCGAAGAGCAACCCTCCCAAAACCGGGCTGATAATGGTCGCCGTGCTCCAGGAAAGATTGAATCGGGCCATGACCCGGTCGAGGGTCCTGTCGTTCATTCTCTGGGATAGCCATCCCATGAGCCGGGGAAAGAAGAGAGAGAGGGAGACGCCGAACAGTCCGTAGAAGAGAAAGGACAGGACAAGGGATCGAATGAGAAGAATGCACAGGATCCAGATCCCCATCAGGGTCGTAGCCAGGATCATCGAGTAGCGGGGGAGAAGACCCGTCAATAGAGGCCTGAGAAAGATACAACCGGCGAAGTAAGAGAGCGTCCATAGAGCTGAGAACCACCCGATGAGCCCTACCGGGGCGTTGTAGACATCGCGCATGAAAAAGATCATTCCGAAGGAAACCAGTCCCACGGCTAATGCCGCCAGAAAAGCCGAAGGCAGGATTACAAAAGTCTTACCCAGGGACGTGAGAAAAGCCCGGCGGACGGGACGCCTGAAGGCAAAGACTCGTCTTTTTGGCTGAATTTGTGTCAAATCTCTTCCTCTCAATCAGGGGAATATAGATACGCCCGGCGCGGTCGTCAAGTTCCTTGACGGGTTTGCTCAAAGCAGAGGGATTCCCGCATCTTTGTAGTTCCACAGGATTGCGAAGGGTGATCAGGATCAGGATGATCAGGATCTTGACTTCTGTAATTTCAACCTGTAACATTCGAGTAAAATAGAAAGGATCATACAATGAAGGACAAACCTATTGCGCTCAATCTCTATTCACTGAGGAAACTCATTCAAACGGAAGCCGGACTCGATGAAGCGGCAAAGAAAGTCAAAGAGATGGGTTATGATGGTGTGCAGGTCTCGGGGATTCGCGAGTTGGAACCTGAGATTATAGCGCAGGTAATCGCTGGTCACGGATTGGAGATTGCGGCCACCCACATCGCCTGGGACCTCTTCAAGAGCGACCTTGAAAGGGTCATCGAGATTCACAGGCGCTACAACTGTCCCCACGCTGCCATTGGCAGCCTGCCCGGGGAGTACAACTCCCCTGAAGGGGCCCAGAGATTCTGTCGGGAGGTGATTCCCGTGGCAGAGGGCCTCGGTGCGGAGGGATTGGACTTCTCCTATCATAATCACAGCCATGAGCTGGCAAGGTACGAGGGAAAGACCTGGCTGCAGAGCGTCTTGGACGGGACTCCCGGGTCGGCTTTAAAGTTCGAGATCGACACCTACTGGATACAGGCCGGGGGCGGAGATCCGTACGAGTGGGTAAGGAAGTGTTCGGGCAGGATCCCGCTTCTTCATCTGAAGGACATGATTGTGACACCGGAGAGGGAGCAGAGATTTGCACCGGTTGGCGCGGGAAATCTCGAATGGGACAAGATAATGCAGGTCGCTTTAGACTGCGGCGTGCAGTGGTACATCGTGGAGCAGGACGAGTTTTACGATTCCGATCCCTTTGATGATGTGGCGGCCAGCTGCAGGTTCCTCAAAAGCTTTTGAGCTCTCTAGAATTATTGAGCCTAAAAGTCTTTGAACTCCGCCACTAACCCCTGTACGGTGGCCTTCCCGTCACCGAAGAGCATACGGGTGTTGTCCTTGTAGAAGAGGGGATTGGGAATACCGGCAAAACCGGGGCTCATGGAGCGCTTCAACACGAAGACCGTCCTGGCCAGATCCACGTTGATGATGGGCATGCCGTAGATCAGGCTGGTCTCATCCTCTCGTGCTCCGGAATTCACCACATCATTGGCGCCGATGACGAGGCAGACGTCGATGGTATCGATAATGGGATTGACCTCATCCATCTCGAAGAGCTTGTCGTAGGGCACGTTCGCCTCTGCGAGAAGTACGTTCATGTGTCCCGGCATCCTGCCGGCCACCGGGTGAATCGCGTAGCGCACGTCTGCACCATTCGCCTCGAGAAGATCACCCAGCTCCCTCACAACATGCTGAGCCTGTGCCACCGCCATACCGTATCCCGGAACAATACAAACCGATTGTGCGGCTTCCAGAACCAGAAAGGCGTCCTGGACGTTTATGGGTTTGACCTCTCCCTGAATGTCCGTAGCGGATTTTACGACAGCCCCGAAGCCGCTGAAGAGGACGTTTGGCAGGGAGCGGTTCATGGCCTTACACATGATATTGGTCAGGATCAATCCGCTGGCGCCCACCAGGGCTCCGGATACGATGAGCACGTTGTTCCGGATAACAAAACCCGCCGCGCATGCCGCTATCCCCGAGTAGCTGTTCAGGAGGGAGATGATCACAGGCATGTCGGCCCCGCCGATGGGTATCACAAAGGTGACACCCAGGACTAGAGAGATTCCTACAAGGACGAGGAGATACCCGTAACCCAGTTCGGTGTCCAACCCGAAGAGAACAGCCATGACGACGGCAGCAGCCAGCAGCAGAATGTTGAGAATCTGCTGGCCTCGAAAGAGCAGCGGTTTTCCCGTCAAGATCCCGGATAGCTTGGCAAAGGCTATGAAGCTTCCGGAGAAGGTAAGCCCTCCAATCAGGACCGTCAGAGGGACCGTAACCGCCTGAAACAGCCCCAGGTTGCGCGCCACATGGTAGACAGACCAGCCCACCAGAAGGCTTGCGATCCCCCCGAATCCGTTGAAGAGCGCCACCATCTCGGGCATGCTGGTCATCGCTACGACGCGGCCGGCAAAGAATCCGATTATCGCTCCGGCAAAAAGGCCGATCCCGATCCAACGGAAGTCCACTATTCCCCGGCCCAGCAGGGTAACGACGATGGCCAGCAGCATGCCCACGGCGGAAATGAGATTGCCCAGTCGAGCCGTGCGGGGAGAGCTGAGCATCTTGAGACCGAAAATGAAGAGGCTCGCCGATACGATATAGGTTAGGTTGATGATGATGCCGGTCATTTCTTGGCCTGGTCCTTTTTCTTGAACATGCCCAGCATCCTGTCTGTGACAAAATAACCGCCCACCACATTGATGGTCGCAAAGATGACCGCCAGGGTACCCAGGGTGATGGCAACCCATTCCGTATTCTTGGCCCCGACAGCGACGAGGGCCCCGATGATGGTGATACCGGAAATGGCGTTGGATCCCGACATAAGGGGCGTGTGCAGTGTCGAGGGGACCTTGGAGATGACCTCGAATCCAATAAAGATAGCCAGAATGAAGATGAAGACGAGATAGATGATCATAATCCGTACGCCTCCTTTATCCTCTCGTTACAGATCTCTCCGCCCCGAGTGATCAGGCAGCCTCGGAGGATCTCGTTTTCCGGATCGATCCTGAGGGTTTTTTCCTCCTTATCCCAAAGCTCTTCGACCAGGTTGCCGAGATTGGTCGAATACATCTGACTGGCGTGCTTTGGAACCCTTCCGGCCAGGTTGGTGAATCCGATAATCCGCACTCCATGCACGTCCACCTCTTTGCCTTTTTCGGACCCTTCGACGTTTCCCCCGGATTCGACAGCCATATCGACGATAATGCTTCCCGGCCGCATATCTTCGATCATTTCTTTCGTGATGATACGGGGGGCCCTTCTGCCGAATACCTGCGCCGTTGTGATAACCACATCAGCCTGGGTGCAGCGCCGCGCCATCTCGGCTCGCTGGGTCTCGAGTTGCTGCTCCGTGAGGGCTTTTGCATAACCGTCCCTGGTCTCACCCGTATCTCCGATATCGATCTGAACGAACCGAGCGCCAAGGGACTGCACCTGTTCTGCCACGGCCGGCCGGGTGTCGTAGGCTTCCACCCGCGCTCCCAGGCGTCTGGCCGTGGCGATGGCCTGCAGACCCGCCACACCGGCTCCGATCACGAAGACCCGGGCCGGTGAAAGGGTGCCTGCCGGCGTCATCATCATGGGGAAGATTGTTTCCAGCCTGGCAGCCGCAACGGTCACAGCCACATATCCTGCCAGGCTGGCCTGCGAGCTCAGGGCATCCATCTTCTGGGCAAGGGTTGTTCGGGGTATCATCTCCATGCTTATGGCTTGAACACCCTGTGCGGCAAGCGCCATCACCAGTTCCCTGTCATTGAAGGGGTCTAAGTAGCTGATGTGCACGCTGTCGTTTTTGAGAGAGGTGATTTCACCTGCGGGCGGCTTGTTCAAACGAAGCACGACCTCTGCTGAGGTTAGAATCATGTGCCTGTCTTGTGCGACCCGGGCCCCGATTGCGGCGTACTCCTCGTCGTGATGCCCGGAAGCCTGACCCATGCCGGACTCGATCACCAGCTCGGCTCCAAGCTCCGTCAGCTTTAGGGCTGTCTCGGGGATCAGAGGAACCCGGGTTTCATCCGGATCAGGTTCCTTTGGTACTCCTACAACCATCTTTCAATCTCCGCTTTTTGTTGTCTGCAAACACTGTCTGCAAATCGGATAGATCGGTAGAGGGACGTTGCCATTGTTATACAGAGTTCCTGCGATCATGTCCACGTGTTATGGTGACTGGTATGATGGACGAGTACCTTGTGGTTGAAGAGGAAATAAGGGAAGCGCTGGAGTCAGACCGGCCGGTCGTGGCTCTCGAGTCTACGATCATCTCTCACGGCATGCCCTATCCCAGGAATCTGGAGACGGCCCTGATGGCCGAGAAACTCGTCAGGGACAGAGGGGCCGTACCCGCTACGGTTGGAATTCTCGATGGAGCGGTCCGTGTGGGTTTGAAACGATCGGAGTTGGAGCTCTTGGCAGAGAGAAGAGACATACTCAAGGTTTCACGAAAGGACCTGGGCTTTGCGGTTTCCAAGAGAATAATGGGTGCAACTACCGTCAGCGGAACCATGGCTGTTGCGCATAGGGTGGGAGTGAAGGTCTTTGCAACCGGGGGCATAGGGGGTGTGCACAGGGGCGCGGAGAGAACTCAGGACGTTTCGGCCGACCTGACGGAGCTGGCCCGGACTCCCATTGTCGTTGTTTCCGCCGGGGCCAAAGCCATCCTGGATCTCGCCAAGACCCTGGAGTACCTCGAGACCCTGGGAGTCCCTGTTGTGGGTTACGGGACACGGGAGTTTCCGGCATTCTACAGTCGGAGCAGCGGGTTATTCCTCGATCTCTCAGTGGATTCACCGGAGGAGATTGCCCGCCTCTATCGGGCTCACAGACAGCTTGGGCTGGAGCAGGGAGTTCTCATAGCCAACCCGATTTCAGCGGAGCATCAGATCCCGAGAGAGGAGATTCAGGTGCACATGACACAAGCTCTCAGGGAGCTTGACGGAAAAGGCATAAGGGGAAAAGAGGTAACTCCCTTTCTGCTCTCACGTATCGTTGAGCTAACCGAAGGCCGTTCCCTCGAGACAAACGTGCATCTTCTTGAGAACAACGTGGTCCTCGCCTGTGAAATCGCCCGCTGCCTTACCGGGAAGACCCGCTGCCTTACCGGGAAGACCCGCTGCCTTACCGGGAAGACCCGGCGCCTTACCGGGAAGATCCGCTGTGAGGAGGGGCTAATGACGCAGGTCGTGTTTCCGGCTCAGTGCCAGGAATACGAGGGTGCTGAGGATAACCAGAAGCACTAAGGGAGAGATCGTTGCCATGGCCCAATCGAGGCCGTAGGATTTCTCCACCGCTCCGAGGATCCAGATGGCAAAGGCACCGGTTCCGAACAACAGTGTGGTTTTTATCCCGTATCCGAAGGAACGCCATTTGGCGGGTGTGATATAGGCGACGATGCTGTTCTCTATCGGCTGCATGCCCAGGGTAAAGAGGGCGAAAAGCCCGGCTGCGGGAATCAGAAGCTCACTGCGTATGAGGGCCATCGCTATACTGAACGGCAGTGCGAGAAGAAAAAACACGAGGTACGACCACTTGAGACTGTATCTGTCTGCAACTCGCCCCCCGATTATTTGACCCACCATACCCATCAGGTAAACGCATGTGGCAGTCAGGTTTGCGGTAAGAGTGTCAAAAGCCTGGGTGCGGGTTACAGATGCAAACCGGCTTCCCAGCACGTGGCGTATGCCCTCCGTCAGATTGCCCAGGCGATACTCGAGAAAGGCCGGCAGCAGAACTGTGAAACCCCGAAACATCAGTCCGCCAAAAACCGCCACAACCATGAAAACAACAAAGAGTCTGACGGCAGTACGGCGGTCGACCTCCTTAACGATCATTCGGTCCTGGCCTCTCTTAACGGAGAAAGGACTCAGAAGGGTAAGGACCCCGAGCAGCACTCCTGCCACTCCCAGAATCAGAATACTCCCCTGCCACCCCAGCAGATAGTTGAGCAGGCTTATCACTAAGGGGACTGCAGCCATTCCGGCGTTTCCCCAGATTCCGCTGATTCCCAGCGCTCTTCCTCGTATTCGAACGCCCTGTGTTACCAGCGCAACACCCGATGGATGGTAGGCGGCGCATCCCGCTCCCACAAAGGCAAAGGACAGGGACAGAAGGGTGGGGGAGCCAACAAGACCTCCCACTGCCATGCCGGTACCGGCAATGAGCATTCCGCAACCCATGGCCCACCGGTGTCCCCAGACATCGCTGATCCATCCCCATCCCATCGAGGGGATACCGTACAGCAGATACATCCAGAAGCTGATCCTCAACACCTCTGAGACAGGTAGCCCGAGGTCTCTGCTGATCGGCATGACCAGAGCTGGAAAGGCCAGCATATAGAAATGGGTAAAAAAATGTGTGGCGGAAGCAAAGAAAAGGATTTTCCGTTCTTCCGAATCGAACCTCTTTGTATCGTTCATGGTATCAGATCACAGACCGAGAAGGGTAATATTTTATTTGTGCAGGGGCAAGCATCGAGTGCACTTGTGTGCTCTTGTGTTCTCTTGATCAATGCTTGCGGATTTGGCGTATATAACTATAATGGCGTGCGACCAGACTCGATAATCACAATGACATACGCAAGGAGGTTCGTGTGAAACCGGAGCAGACACTCGTGCTGATCAAACCTGACGCTTTTCAGAGATGTCTCGTGGGCGAGATAATCAGCCGTTTGGAGAGGAAGGGACTGCGGATGCAGGCGGCCAGGCTCATGCAGATGGACGAGGAAATGGGATCCCGCCACTACGCGGACCACAAGGGAAAGGATTTTTTCGGGCCAACGGTCGAATTCATGACCTCGGCTCCTGTAATGGCTATGGTCTGGCAGGGCCGCATGGCCATCGAGGTGGTGAGAAAGCTGGCTGGAAAAACGAACAGCGCGGAAGCGGAGCCGGGCACCATTCGAGGCGATCTGGCGCTGAGCCACAGATACAATCTAATCCACGCTTCGGACAGTCCGGAATCCGCCGAGCGGGAGATCGGGCTCTTTTTTCCTGAGGGAGCGTCTCTCAGCTATCCCACGGCCGAGGATCTGCCGGTGCCCTTCGACACGCGGTAGACATGGTGTGGCAGGGGCGTTCCTACGCTAAGCCAGTCCTCTGGCAGGGCGCGTAGCCGGCTGGGGTGTGAGGAGGCGGATATGAGTGGCGAGAGAGACACGACGAGGATTGAGTCAGACACGATGGGGAAGATGGAAATTCCCGGGTGGGCGTATTGGGGAGCCCAGACCCAGAGAGCGGTCGAGAACTTTGCGGTGTCGGACAAACGAATCCCCGTTTCCATGATAAAGGCTCTGGGGCTCATCAAGCGCTATGTGGCCGAGGCCAATAGAGAGCTGGCTCTGTTGGACAAAAAACTGGCCGATGCCGTCTGCCAGGCCGCTGATGAGGTGATCGAGGGGCGTTGGAACCAGCATTTTCCCATTGATGTCTTTCAGACCGGATCTGGAACCTCATGGAACATGAATGCCAACGAGGTCATTTCCAACCGGGCCAATGAGATTCTCGGGGCACCGTTGGGAACCAAGAATCCGGTGCACCCCAACGATCACGTCAACAAGGGGCAGTCATCAAACGACGTCATTCCAACTGCTATTCACATAGCCGATCGTCTCGAGATTGATTCTTTAATCGAGGCGTTGTTGGATCTTCAAAAAGCACTCGAGACAAAGGCAGAAGACTTTAAAGAGGTGATCAAGATCGGCAGGACCCATCTGCAGGATGCGGTTCCCATGACTCTGGGTCAGGAGTTCGAGGGATATACCTCTCAGATCGGGAAGAGCGTTACAAGGGTGAAGGGCTGTCTTCCGCATCTCGAGGAGCTGGCCCTGGGAGGAACGGCCATCGGCACCGGATTGAACGCCCACCCCGAAATGGCGGGGCGGGCCATCGGGTTGATCGCCGCTAAGACGGGTGTGCCCTTTCGTACGGCCGACAGTCTCTTTGAGGCGATCGGATCGCGGGATGCCCAGGTCGAGCTCATGGGCGCGCTGAACACGGTAGCAGTGACTTTGATGAAGATAGCAAACGATCTGAGACTTCTGGCCAGCGGGCCGAGAGCAGGCTTTGGTGAGATCGTTCTTCCTTCACTCCAGCCGGGCAGCTCGATTATGCCGGGCAAGGTCAATCCGGTCATACCCGAGATGGTCATACAGGCAGCTGCCCATGTTATGGGCAAGCACTACACCGTGTCCATAGGGGCTCAGAATGCGCCGCTGGAGCTGAATATGATGAATCCCCTCATCGGTTATGAGACCCTCGCTTCGATCACCCTTTTAGCCAATACCTGTAACGCCCTGGCAGAGAGGTGCATACGAGGTCTCGAGGCCGATGAGGAGCGGTGCGCCTACTGGATCGAGTGGAGTCTGGCTCTCGTCACACCCCTGGCTACCAAAATAGGCTACGACAAGGCCGCAGCCCTCGCCCACAAGGCGTACAAGAGCAAGAGGACGATTCGAGAGATTGTCCGGGGGGAGAAGATTTTCTCTGACCAGGAGCTGGACGAGTTGTTGGATCCCAAACGCATGATCTAAAGCCATGCAGCGATCCCTGGATCTGGGATCCTTAGAGGTGGGATGATGTCAAATGGTATTGAGCGGTTTATAAAAAACGATCGTTTTGCAGGCATGATCGGTGTTGAGATTGTCGAGCATGGTCTGGGTACGGCCAAGGCCAGGCTGGAACTCAGGGAGGAACATCTGAACAGCGCCGGTACCGCCCACGGAGGTTTGATATTTTCCCTCGCCGATGCCGTGTTTTCCGTTGCCTCCAACTCTCACGGAACACTGGCCATGGCCATCAATGTCAGTATCTCCTTCTTCAAAGCCGTGCGGGAGGGGACACTGACTGCTATCGGGCGCGAGATCTCTTTCAATCCTCGTTTAGCCACCTATCTCATTGAAGTGCGTGACGAAACAGGAGACCTGGTAGCCTCCTTTCAGGGCACGGTTTACAGGAAACGGGACCTATTGGAAGACATATCACCGGATTAACAACAGCTTGCCCGCGGTGGGACAAAAAGCCTTTACTTCTCCACCGGACGATTGGGCAATCCCTCATTTACGTCCATCTAATAACCGTGCCCAGCATATTCGGATCCCCTGCCAGAATCCTTTCGTAAGCCTCCACTGCATCTGTCCAGTCTATTCGCTCGGTAATGAGTGGATCCAATCGGACTCTCTGTTTGGCGAGCAGGCGCATGAAGCAGCGTGCATCGTCTTCGTAGGTCCAGTATCCGGGTCTCGATTCAAACATTGGATTCGAGCCCGTCGTATGGGCGCCCACAATGGTGATACCTTTCTTGTGAACATCCCTGTAGAAATTGATAGTACTCTCACCGCGGGTACTACTCAGGATGCATACGCGTCCAAAGGATCTTACGGTTTGACACGCCAAACCGATGACTTCCGGAGCTCCTGTTGCCTCTACGATGACGTGGGGTTTCTCTTTCAACACGGTCATCCAATTTTTATCATCGGCGGAGATTGTTCTATCTGCGCCGCATTGCCTTGCAATCTTGAGACGTTTCTCTATGAGATCCACACCGGTTACAGTCATGGCGCCACTGAGAGAGGCGAATTGGAGAGCGAGCTGACCCATCAGCCCTAAACCGAATACCAGCACGTCTTCTCCGAGCTCGATTCTTGTTTTGCGGATAGCCTGCAGCGATGTTTGCCCTAGAGAGAGAAACACGGCATGCTCCAACGAGACGTTTTCGGGGACGTTTTGCGCCCATCGCTGCTCCACATTTCCTGCAGATCGATGTCCGATTTCATAGCTTGCAACGTGGTCGCCCGGTTTGAATCGCGTAACGTTGGCGCCGACTTTTTCCACCACGCCGGCCGCACAATATCCGGGTTCATGGGGATAGACACCGGTCGTGTTGGGCATATTCAGTATAAATGCCCTCTCCGTACCCGGGCTGACCAGGGAGACCTGAACGCGTACCTGAATTTCTTCAATTTCAGGATTCTCCAGTTCAAGCTCCTGCAACTCCACTTTTCCCTTTGCGGGAGATACAATAACAGAACACTTCATTGACTCACCTCTCCTCTCGAAAAACCAGATCCTCCACTGTACAGTTATATTTGGCTATGATAAACTGGGTTTTCACCGCACCATAGAGACACAGCCTGTGTGGTGAACTCTCGAATACTGTGAGCTGTATTTCCAACTCGCCGACATATTGAAATGCCGTTGGGGAGTTTAGAAATAAAAAAATCATGGAGGTGCAAAATGGTTAAGAAGCTCAGTTGCCTTGTGGTGCTCGCCCTGGTCCTGCTTCTTGTCGCGTCTGCGGGTCTCTTTGCAGGCGGCACGAAGGAACCTAAGGCGGAAGCGGGTGTCGAACCGGAAAAGGCCGAGTTGGTCATCTGGAAGGAGTCGAACGAGGATGAGGACCCGACATTTGAAAAGCTCGTGGCCGAGTACATGCAGGGCAATCCGAACGTCAAGATCGAGCTCGTTCCCGGTGGTGGTGGAGAAGAAGCCATGGCGGACTACGACGTCAAGCTGACTCTCGCCCTGGTCTCGGGAAAGGGCCCGGATATCTTCACTTACCACGATGTGGCCATGTTCAAATACGTGGTAAATGGCTTCGTCATACCCGCTCCTGACGATGTTGCCGCGGTGGTGAAAAAGGACGCCCTCAACGACGGCGTGCTGGAGGGGGGAACGTACCAGGGCAAGGTCTACGGGCCCATCTATTCCGGAGACTGGCAGACCCTGTACTACAACATGGACATGTTCAAAGAGGTCGGCCTCGATGCCGACAAGCCGCCACAGAACTGGGATCAGTACATCGAAGCGGGACAGAAGCTCGCCAAGAAGGATGCCAGCGGCAGGCTTGTCCGGGCGGGCATAAGCCTGAGAAAGACCGGCCACGCCCAGGGTATTGCAGCTAAGTGGTTTGCCTTCTTCTTCTCTGCCGGGGGACAGGAGTTCAGCGATGACTACACCAAAGCCCTCGTAAACAGCGACGCCGGTGTGCAGGCTGTGCAGCTCTATCAGGACATCCTCTACAAGTGGAAAATCGACAGCATCGATGTGGTTGCCGACTGGAAGGGTTTTGCTCAAAAGACCGTTGCCATGTTCAACCGGGGCCCCTGGATTCCTGCAGCTCTCAAGGGCGCTGCCCCGGACATGATTGCCGGGGTCAATTACGGGACCACTCACATTCCGAAGAAGAAGATCTCTTCGAGCATAGGGAGCGGCTACCCGCTGATGGTTACAAAAAAATGTATTACTCCTAAAGCGGCCTGGCGATTCATAAGCTGGTTTATGTCGCCGGAGGTCTATTCCCGCTTTATCGAGAGCAGCGGGCAGTTCCCGATGACCAAGTCTGTGGCGAAAATGTACGAAAAAGATCCGATCTTCTCCACATTCTTCAGCCAACCGAACGTTATCGCCGCTCCCGAGCTGCCGAATCTCTACGAGCTGGAGCTGCTTCTGGGTAAGGGCTTAGAAAGCGCGATCTATCAGCAGACTCCTGCCAAGGAGGCGATGGACAAGGCAGCTGCGGAAATGAATGCCCAGCTGGCAAAGGTACCGGATTACCTTCGGCCCAAGAATTAGAGCTCGGCAATTCAGCTTACAGCCCCCCCTTTCGGGATTTTCGGGTCCGATCTGCACGGTCGGACCCTCCCGGAGGGGAACATGAGGAGTCCGTATGTCCACTTTTCCGTTTAAGAAGATCAGTGGCCGTTTTAGAGTAAGCCTCTCGGTGAAGGAGAATATAGAGGCCTACTATCTGCTCATCCCGAGCATTCTTTTCTTTGTGCTTTTCCATTATTTTCCCATCATCTCGGCGCTGTTCATGAGCTTCTTCGATTACAATCTCGTAGAGGCGTATCATCCCTTTGTCGGGATCGAGAACTACATTGGTCTGATTCATAACAAAGCTTTTCTGGATTCATTCAGGAACACCCTGTACTACTCGGTGGGCACACTCTTCGTTGGAGTGGCCCTGGCTCTGTTTTTAGCCATGATCTTCGATAAGACATCCCTTCTGGTGGAGTTCTTCAAGACCCTCTATTTTATTCCTGTGGTTACTTCCATGGTGGCTTCCTCACTGGTGTGGCAGTACATCTACATGCCGAATGTCGGCCTGTTGAACAGGATTCTGCATTTTGCGGGCATAGGTCCCTACGCCTGGCTTCTGGATGCCAAACTTGCCATGCCCAGTATCATCGTCATGAGTATATGGAAACGCCTGGGATTCAATATCGTCATCTTTCTCGCCGGGCTGAAGAATATTCCGGACATCTATTACGATGCTGCCCTGATCGACGGCACAAGCAGGTGGCAGAAATTCCGATACATCACTCTGCCCCTCCTGAAACCAATCACCCTCTTCGTATTCATCACGACTGCGATCAACTCCTTTCAGGTCTTCACCCAGGTGTTCGTCATGACGTCGGGAGGGCCCATGGGCGCCACGGAGACCCTTGTTTACGCGATCTACAACGAGGGTTTCAAGTTTTTCCGCCTCGGCTCCGCATGCGCCATGACCTTTGTCATGTTCGCGGTCATACTGATATTTACCATCCTGCAGATGAAGCTCGCGAGGACCGATTATTACGAATAGTCGATGGGAGTAGTGCTGAAAATGATGCAGACGAATAAGCTTAATGGTATCGAGATTGTCAGGCAGATGCTTATCAACCTCTTTCTCCTGTTCGGAGGGATCATCATGGTGACCCCTTTCCTCTGGATGGCATTCGCCTCTCTAAAGACGGAGGCGGAAATCATTCTCATCCCCCCGACCATTCTGCCCCGGAGCGTTACCCTTCAGAATTTCGTATCGGTTTTCAAGGAGATTCCCCTCGCCCGGTATTTTCTCAACAGCTGCATCAACACCCTGGGGCAGACCATTCCGGGAATCGTGCTCGTCTCTGTAACCGGATATGCGCTGGCCAAGATGAACTTCGTGGGGAAAAAGGTAATGCTCCTCATTATCATCGCTACCATGATGGTGCCTTTTCATATCCGCCTGGTGCCGCTGTACATGATGATGGTGGATTTTGACTGGGTGGATACCTACTGGGCCATCATCATTCCGGGTATCATGGGACCATTCGGAGTCTTTCTGTTCCGTCAAACCTTTCTCAGCATGCCCACGGAGCTGATTGACTCCGCCAAGATCGAGGGATGCGGAGCCTTCCGCATATTTTGGAGCATAGCCCTTCCTTTGGTGAGAGCGACGATTGCGACCTTTACGATATTCGCTTTCATGTGGAACTGGACGGATTTCCTGTGGCCCCTGGTCGTGATCCACAGTGAGCTGATGAAGCCCCTGGAGGTAGGGTTGACACGGTTCATGGCAGCACGCTATTCGGTTTACGGCAAGGTCATGGCCGGTTCTTTTCTCTCCGTACTGCCTGTTCTAGCCGTATTTCTGGTTCTGCAAAAACAGTTCATAAAGGGGATCACCCTTACCGGATTGAAAGGCTGAAGCAGGGAGGCCTTTGGCCTTTCAGATGCTTTCGGAGGACACATGCCCAAGTTTACCCTGATCGGGATAGGAAGCGCCGTCTTCGGAGCCGGAGCGATCGCCGATCTACTGCACTTCAAAGACGAGCTTCCCGACACGACCCTGTCACTGGTCGACACCAATCCCCAGATGCTCGAGCTCATGAAGGGTCTCGCGACAAAGATGAATGAGCAGGCAGGCTCTCCCTTTAGGATCGAAGCTTCTACGGAAAGGCGGGACGTGCTTGCGGAGGCGGACTTTGTTATCACCTCCCCTGCCATCAGGCGCGAGGCGCTCTGGAAACGGGATTGGGACATTGTACGCGGAGCCGGGATCAAGCAGACCTACGGAGAAAACGGAGGGCCGGGCTCTCTTTCACTTACGCTGCGAAACGTCCCTATGATGCTCCAAATATGTCGCGATATCGAAGAGCTCGCTCCTGATGCGTGGGTTATCAACTATACCAATCCCGAATCCAGGATATGTATGGCCATCGATCGTTACACCAATTTGAAGTTTGTCGGCCTGTGCCATCAAATCATGGAAGGATACAGGATCGTCTCCCGCGCCCTCGATGTGCCGGTGGAAGATCTCGACATAAAGGCAGCGGGGCTGAACCATTTTACCTGGATGTATACCATTCACCAGAAGAGCACAGGGAAGGATCTCTATCCGGTGTTCAGGGAAAAGGTCTCCGAGGCCTCTTTCAAAGATGAGCCCCTCTCCTGCGCCATGCTCAGGTTGTGCGGTTTGTTTCCCACACCCGGGGACCACCACCTTGCCGAGATGCTTTCATTCGGCTGGGAGTTCCAGGGCCTGAAGGGCCGGGATTTCGACTACTGGCATAAATTGAAAGTCGATACGATGAGCTGGCTGAGGGGCGTGGCGGATGGCTCCAGAGCCATCGGGGAGCTCATCAAGGGTCCGTCCGCGGAGCGGATGCTTTCCGCGGAGCGGATGAGTTCTGCGGAGCGGATGCTTTCCGCGGAGCGGATGCTTTCCGGCGAGCGGATGGCCCATATGGCGGTGGCCGTCGTCACAAACAGGAACGGCTACGAGATCAGCATGGATGTTCGAAATAACGGCGCCATTGCAAACCTTCCGGATGACGCCATCGTAGAGACACCGGGTGTCATATCGTCGATGGGAATCACACCGCTTCGCATGCCACCCCTTCCCGAATCGATTGCCGGTTTTATGAGAAAACAGATAGCGGTGCAGGAGTTGTCCGTGGAAGCGGCGGTTACAGGGGACCGCAATATCGCTCTTCAGGCTATGGCGCTCGACCCCGTTGTGGATAACCTCTCCGTTGCTGAAAAGGTACTGGATCAGCTCCTCGAAGAGAGCAGGGAGTATGTGCATCCCAGGCTTTTCGAGGGGCGCTAGACACCACGACACCACCATGACTTCCAAAGAACGAGTGAGAGCGACCATCGAGGGTAAAGCCGTCGACAAGATACCCCTGGGCCTGTACGTCGTAGACTGCGACACCATCGAGAGGGTCATCGGCAGAAAGACGTACGTTCGGAATAAGATCGAAAGCCAGATCGCGATCTGGGAAGGTCGGAGGGAAGAGGTCGTTGAAAGCTACAAGCACGACACGGTGGAGTTTTACAGGAAGATAGACTGTGTCGATTTGATCACTTTCAAAGAAGCCTGTCTGGTCCCGCCTAAGGACTACGAGCCAGAATCTCCGAGGAAGATCGGGGAGGGTCTCTGGGAAGACCGTCGAGGGCGCATCTACAAGGCATCGGTTATCTCAAACGAGCTCATTTGTGTCAAAGACCCGACACTCAAACCTTTCGAGGAGTTTTCAGCCGGGATGTTTCCCACTCCTGATTCGAAGGAAATCGACCCCCCGGATCCTTCGATCTTCGAGGCCTGCGACTATCTGGTCGAACAGCTTGGAAGTGAAAGATACATAGCCGGCATTTCCGGCGGAGTCACCGCTCTTACGCTCCTGGGAGGCGATGAAACCGGGCTGATGATGTACGCAGCGAAACCGGAGGTCGTACGCGCGGCAAACCGGTTGATGGTGGTCGAGCAAAACGCTCTGGATCGTTCCTACATCAGGCCGGGACAGGATGGGGTGCTGCTGGAGCAGGATATGGCTGGCACGAGAGGCCCTCTCATTTCACCGGGCCAGTTCAGAGAGAACTGCCTTCCTTTTCTCAAGGATAGGGTCAACCACATAATAAAGTCCGCTCAGCAGGTGATCCTGCACAACTGCGGCGACAACAGATTGTTGATGGATATGTTTATCGAGGCGGGCATACAGGCATACCAGTCACTTCAGACCAACGCCCATATGGATGTCGAATCACTCCAGGAGAAATTCGGGGCGGGGATGATTTTCTGGGGAGGTGTACCCCTGGAGTCTCTTATCAGAGGCACGACAGAGGAGGTACGCACTCACGTCCGCACAGCCATGGAGGAGGGCTCAAAGGGAAGGGGCTTCATTCTGGGACCCAGCCACTCCATCGCCTTTGGGACGAAGTATGATGTTTTCATGGCGATGCTCGAGGAGTACAACAGGCTGGCAGGATGATTTTAGACGGCATGCCGGAAGAACCCTGGCGAGGACTGTCATCGGCACTCGATCTTCCTCACGTAGAGCAGTGACTCTCCCCCGGGCAGAATGACTTTCACTTCGTCGCCAGGGCTGGCGCCGATCAAAGCCTTCGCCACCGGGCTGATCCAACTCACCTTCCCTTGCTCGGGGTCGCTTTCATCGACCCCCACAATCTGATAGGTACGCTGTTCGTTCTGCAGGTCGGACACGGTAACGGTCGCTCCGAAAACGACACGGTCCGATCCCTGCTCCGCCGGATTTACTATCTCTACGATAGCCATCATCCGGTTGAGATACTCAATCCGGCGATCTACCTTGCGAAGAGACCGGCGTTCCCGTCGCAGAGCGTCGGCATTTCCCCCACCGCTTGCGGCGGTGATCTTTGTGACAGCGGCTGTGAGTTTCGGCCGCACAGCGTTTACGAGCTCGCCCAATTCCGCCTGGAGTTGCTCAGCACCCGCCGGGGTCATGTAGTTACGCGCGCCGCGAGGAAGCGGGATTCGGATCTCCGGAACATCTTCGTCCCGGTACTGGTCGTCCTCGGACACGAAAGCCCTACTCACGATTCACTCCCCTCAAGCCCTGTAATAGTAGCCTGGTGCCGGGCGAATCGTCAAC
>SDBV01005764.1_pt1 | contig 17393 bp, 15 predicted proteins | sample 2277081 | NCBI WGS metagenome assembly SDBV01 (sample SAMN10402039, study PRJNA504765) | marine sediment metagenome | isolation source: marine sediment core GS10_PC15, 223 cmbsf | place: Arctic Ocean: Southern Knipovich Ridge | collected 2010 | reverse complement strand
CGCTCTAAAAACGAAAGAGCTTAGCGGAGGCGAAAAGGTGAGGGTACTGCTCGCCCAAGCGCTATTTGGCAATCCAGACATTCTTTTGATGGACGAACCAACCAATAATCTTGATGTTGAAACAGTAATCTGGCTGGAAAATTTTCTTTATGCATTCAAGAATCCTGTCATAGTCGTATCACACGACCGTCATTTCCTGGACAAGGTATGTACTCACATGGCGGATATCGATTTTAACACTATTACCATTTTTGCCGGCAACTATAGTTTTTGGAAAGAAGCCAGCCAGCTTATTCTTAACCAGAAAAGTGATCAGAACAGGAAAACGGAGGCAAAAATTGAAGAGTTGAAATCATTTGTCGCCCGTTTCAGCGCTAATGCCTCGAAGGCAAAGCAAGCCTCATCGCGAAAAAACTTGCTTGATAAATTAACTCTTGAAGATATTAAGCCATCTTCCCGCCGCTACCCCCATATTCATTTCAGCCAAAAAAGAGAAGCGGGGAAAAACCTTTTAGACATAAGTTCTTTGGGAAAATCAATTGAAAACAAGTTGATGTTCAAAGACCTGACATTCACAATAAACACTGGAGAAAAGGTCGCCTTTGTCGGCAAAAACCGCTCTGCGGTTACAGCATTCTTTCAGACGCTAGTGGGAGAAGAAAAACCGGACTCCGGAAAATACGAGTGGGGCGTCACCACCACCAATGCGTATTTTCCCAAGGAAAACGCGGAATATTTTACAGCCGATGTGAATCTTATAGATTGGCTAAGACAATATTCAGAGGATAAGGCCGAAACATTTATTCGTGGTTTTCTCGGTAAAATGCTTTTTTCCGGTGAAGAATCAGAGAAAAAGGCAACCGTGCTTTCAGGAGGAGAGAAAGTGCGCTGCCTGCTTGCAAAGATGATGCTGTCCGAAGCTAATGTGCTTGTGCTTGACGAACCGACAAACCATCTGGACCTAGAGTCAATATCAGCCCTCAATAACGGGCTCATAGCTTTTAAAGGAACCGTGCTATTTACTTCTCATGACCACATATTCGCTCAAACGATCGCTGACCGCATCATAGAGATCACGCCGACTGGTTTTATCGACAGGCACATGACTTATGATGAATATTTGGAAGATGCCGCGGTGAAGAAATTGCGGGAAGAGATGTACGGATCTAGTTAAAACAATGGTATGAAGTGAACCGTCCAGTGTGTCCTTAGTATTTAGCTTCGAACCCTTTCTAAGCCTAATTCTCTAATTTAAGTCGTTTTTTTCGACTCAGACATAACGTTAACCCGAACATAGTCGCGACGCAGGTTTTTACGGCTTGCTAAGTTTCGGTCTGCCGATGAACCGGTACGCCTACTCTCTGTTCATTGTTTTGTTTAAATTCTATAAGGGAGGCTAAGTTAATACTGAGGTGTTTAAAATGCAAAACTCTTCCGAGGAAGACGATTTAAAGAAACAAGGCGATAATAAAAACAAGAATATATTTATTACGATAAAAAAAATTGCATATGGTGCAATAGCCGTTCTTATTTTATATTTTGTAATATATAGCTTTCTTTAATTTGGGCCTACGTGGATAAGCTACGAACTTTGTAGGTCTTCATAATATATTCAACTCGGTATAATACAATCTATCTGTTATCAACCTGGCTTAATATGATTGTTAGCAGATTAAAAATAATTTTACTCTCATTTTCATTAATAATTTTAACGCTCAGCTACCTGGTTAACATTGTTGAAAAGCCAATTAACAAGCATAAACAAATATCAGTAAGAGCGTCATTAAATGGTTTTGAAATCTATAACAATAGTCATTATTCAAGCTCACGCTTCATTGTCAATGATCCGAATGGGATATCTTTCGTACAGTATCAACTCAGATTTAATTTACCAGAAACAATTCTAGGATCAGGACCTCCAATCATAATGGCTACAGGTCATCCATGGCTTTCAGCCGTGCCAATTACTGAACTTAAATACCCTAATGGAATTAAAATAAGGCAAGAGCGACCCCGCTTTGAAAACGAAACCCTTTCATTTCCAGGAGAACGCCATCGCTACCCCCTAGGCGATCATAGACAAGAGCAAATTGTTAAGCTTGAAGATAAAAAAGTTGTCGTTAAAGACAGCGGTATCTATTTACGGGATGGCAAAGTAGAATTACTTCCTTCTCAGGTTCAATTTGCCACCGAATATTACTTATACATCATCTATGGCGGACCGGGAGACAAAGTAGAAAAGCTATTACCCATTATACAAAGCTTAGAATTCAAAACGTTCCATTAATCCAATATTTACTTTCATACCTGCAGGTCTAACGACTTTCAAGAGTGGGCCCTATTGGATAAGCTTCGAACCTTAAGATAACCCCTGCTATAATAAGCAACTAGTAAATATGGTTGGAATATATTGAATTGACACAATGAATAGAAAATCAAAAACGATACTTGAATTACTACTTTTCATTATTATTTATATGAAGATATACGAAACTGTAGTCTATTCACCTGTTGAAATATTTGAAAATATGAGATTACCTTTTGAGTTATTTCCAGATGTATATAATGTTTCCCGGAGTATTTCCATTGTGGGCAGTGCAGCTTTAGCAATGATGATTTTTTTTGGTATTGAAAAAGATCAAATATGGGCTTCATATGCTACTTTATCAGTTTTAGCAATGGTGATATTTTCTATACCTATAACTACTTTTTACTCACTAAAAATTAATGAAGTAATGAATTCTCCATCCATCTTTTTCTTATTTATTTTTATCCATTTAATCTTAACTCTCATAAGTGTCCCGTTCTGGCTCAAGTTTCACGAATCAATCGTCATCTCTTCTAATAGAGAAGTAATTGAGTAAGGGCCCTTTTCTTAAATTCATAACTCACATGTTTTCCTCATATATGTGATTTATCGTAGGTACAGCGATTTTGAAGTGTGGCCTACGTGGATTCCCCCTTCGGGGATAAACTTCTCATCCTGGCGCTAACTCAATAATAAAAAAAGCCCCTCAAAAGAGGGCCTCTTTTTATTTACGTGGATTCGAACCTTCATCAAACAACGACCAGAGAACACATAAGGGATCAGATGCAAGGCGCGCAAGGGTTGAGAAGGTGAGCATACACGTTGTATGTGAACCGACGAAATCCCGAGCTGCAACGCAGCAGGTGATTCCTTAGGTGTTCTCTGGTGGGCGGTACTGGACTCGAACCAGTGACCTCCTGCGTGTCGAGCAGGCACTCTAGCCAACTGAGCTAACCGCCCATAATAAGACCTTTTCAGACTCTTAAGTGAATAAAGATAAGTCCTGAGTTAAGCATTAGAAAAATTTCAACTCTTTTTCTTTCACTTCTGACTCAACACTTTTCACTAATCACTCGGCGCCAAAGGCGCCGTTTGAGGCGACGAGCGGACTCGAACCGCTGTACAAGGTTTTGCAGACCTCTGCCTAACCACTCGGCCACGTCGCCACATTTTAAAAAGCATTAATAGGGTTTTTTCATGTCCTTAGTTACAGTTCCCTGATAATCCGATTCAGATACTTTACTCTCATCAGATCAATTTATGACTCCGATGATCGTAAATAGAAATAGTTAACCGAGGAGAAAAAGAAAAAAGCTTGTGACTTTTTCTTTTTCTCGAGCGGATGAAGGGACTCGAACCCTCGACCCTCACCTTGGCAAGGTGATGCTCTACCACTGAGCTACATCCGCATTCCATAACTGCTTAGCCAGAGAATTTTATCACGCAAAAACAACTTTGACAATTATTGTAAAGGGTATCCGTTAAATAAAACGGCTATAAAAAATTTAATACTTTGGCTTTTCAAATAGATTTCTAATAATGGTTGCTATTATGTTCAACGTGAACACAAAAGCAAGCAGAACGATAATCGCGGCAGCGGCCTTATCATGAAATCCGGCCTGAGGTCTGGATACCCAATTAAATATCTGAATTGGAAGAACGGTAAATGCTGACATCGGTCCATCGGGCACAAACGCTACAAACGTTAGAGCGCCGATCATGATCAGCGGTGCCGTTTCTCCGATCGCCCGGGAAAGCGCCAGGATTATTCCGGTGATCATCCCCGCGATAGAGCTAGGAATGACCACTCTTCTTGTCGTCTGCCAACGAGTTGCCCCAAGGGCCAATGAGGCCTCCCTAAAAGATCGTGGAACAGATTTGATCGCCTCTCTTGCCGCGACGACTATTATCGGCATAACCAGCAGCGCCATCGTAAGAGATCCCGAGAGAAGAGACCGCTCGAAAGATAGGGCTCTTACAAATAGGGCGAGGCCCAAGATCCCATAGACAATTGATGGTACGCCCGCCAGATTACTTATATTAGTTTTTATAAGAGAAGTAAGAGCATTTCTCTTTGAATATTCTTCCAGATATATGGCCGCGCCGATACCGATAGGTATACTAAAAAAGGCTGTAAGCACCATAAGCCAGACCGATCCGTAGATGGCGGACTTAATCCCGGCACGCTCTGGAAACCTTGAGGGGAAGCTGGTCAAAAAGCTAATATCCAAAGAGTTGAAACCCCTTATAAAAACATCCACCAAGAGGACGATCAAAGCGCCGAGACCGATAAATACTGACCCCAGGCAGAACGCGAGAAATAGAGAAGCCTTAAGCTTTCTAACGGTTTCATTCTTTTTCACAGAGCTACCCGTCATAGCGTCCCTTTACTGGCTCTTTTTATGAGTCTCTGCGCCGATATATTTACAAGTAAGGTAATAATAAAAAGAACGGACCCAACAGCGAAAATAGACTGATACTCTATAGTTCCCCGAGGCGTCTCACCAAGACTGACTTGAACGATATACGCGGTTATCGTCTGAATGCTCTCAAGCGGATTCAATGTAAGCTTAGGGGTAGCGCCGGCCGCCAGAGTAACGATCATCGTCTCGCCGATCGCCCGGGAAAGCGCTAAAACAAAAGAGGCGGCTATACCGGAAAACGCAGCCGGCATGACTACCCTGGTAGTTGCCTCGTATTTATTCGCCCCCATCGCGTAAGCGCCCTCACGAAGATACCTTGGCACCGCCGTTATAGCGTCTTCGCTAAGAGAGGCGATCATCGGCAGGACCATGATCGCTACCGCGATCGACGCCGAAAGAGCGTTAAAGATATTCGTCTCGGGCAGTATGCTTCTGATTATCGGGGTTATAAATAGCAGCGCCAGATACCCGTATACTACTGTTGGTATCCCAGCAAGTATCTCGATAAGAGGCTTTACCACTTTCCTTACTCTTCTGGGCGCATATTCCCCTAGATAGACTGCCATACCGAGCCCTATCGGAAGAGCGAATATCATCGCGCCGATGGTAACGAGAAGGGTGCCGGCGAGCAGCGGTAGAATCCCGAAGCTCTTAGGTTTTAATAGCGGCGACCACCTGGTGCCTGTAAGAAAGTCCAGTATGCTAACTTCTTGAAAAAAAGAGTACGACTCAGTAAATAATATGGTGATGATCCCGACGACAGTGATGACAGGTATCAGCGCAAACAAAAAAAGTATAAGATGAATTATTTTTTCTCTAAATTTTGCTTCTTGCATCTAATATAACTCTTCGATGATCACCGCGACGACCTTACTTAGTTATTGATAAGATCAAGCTCTTCTTTATACTCACTGTTATTAAGCGGGACATAACCAACCTCTTCGCTTAATACTTCAGCGGTCTCAAGATAGAATTCGACAAAGGCTTTTACCACGGGCTTCTTAAGGGAACCCTTGTTAACATAGATATACATCGGTCTGGAAAGCGGCTTGTACTCGCCACTCTTTATACTCCCAATGGTAGGCTTGATACCATCTACCTCGACAACCTTTAGCTTATCTTTATTCTCTACGAAGTAAGCATAACCGAAATATCCAATGCCGTTTTTTTCTCCGGCGATACCCTGTACTAAAGTATTATCGTCTTCACTAAGTGTCATGTCATCGCGAATTCTGTCTTCCTCGCCGTTGATCATCTCGGTAAAGTAGTCGAAGGTACCGGAATCAGTGCCGGGACTAAAGAACTTTATCATCTTATCGGGCCAATCCGGATTTACGTCTCTCCAGGTCTTGACCCTACTACCAGCATCCCACATCTTTCTTAGCTCCCGGGTACTTAGATCATCAACAAAATCGTTATCTTTATTGACCACTACCGACAGACCGTCGTAAGCGACTCTCAACTCGATGTATTCTATACCGTTCTTCTTAGCTTCGGCGATCTCCACCGGCTTTATCGGCCTTGACGCGTTGGTGACGTCCGTCTCGCCGGTTACAAACTTCTTAAATCCCCCGCCGGTGCCCGATACCCCGACAGTAACTCTAGCCTTAGGATTCTCGATTTGAAACTCTTCACTGACAGCTTCGGTGATAGGAAAAACCGTACTTGAACCGTCGATCTTTACCGTTCCCGACAGCGCGTTAGGATCACTGTTATTTTGGCCCCCTCCGGCACAGGCCGGTAAGATAACAGCCAGAGAGATAATTAATAATGTCAGCATAAACGCACGGATCTTTTTACTCGCCGAGTCCTTGCTCATCTCTCTCCCATCACTAATTTTTTTATATTAATGTTTTCAATTTATCCAATAAGGCCGTGAATGTGGTTAAATACAAGTGACTTTTTTGCAAACTTTTTGTTAACACTTTTCGAGTTCAGATGAAACTAACATCTTCATCTGGTAAAATAAAGCAGTAACTCCAATTTAAAGATTATGACCACTATTCTCGTCATCGAAGACGACACTACAATTAGAGACATGCTCACCTTCAGCCTCGAGCAGGCGGATTATTCCGTGCTTTCCGCGAAAAACGGTGAGACCGGTCTGGAGCTCGCTCTTGGCAATAATCCTGACCTTATATTACTTGATCTTTTGCTGCCAAAAATGGATGGCTTTACGCTTTGCAAAAGACTACGCGAAATCGACGAGAAGGTGCCCGTACTAATGTTGACCGCTTTAGACTCTGAGAAAGATATTTTAAAAGGTTTTGACTCCGGCGCTGATGACTATATAACTAAACCATTCAGCACCGCTTTATTGCTGGCGCGTATTACCGCCAACCTTAGAAGATCAGGAAAACGAGGAAAAGTCGACGACCTTAGCAAGCCACTTAATTTTGGCGATGTTTCGATAGACAGAAGAAAGCATCTAGTCTTGATAGACGATAAACGTATCGATCTTCGGCCTAAAGAGTTCTTCCTTCTTGAGCTTATGGCTTCAAGCCCGGGGCTTGTCTTTACCCGTGAGGAATTGGCGGCAAAGGTATGGGGCCATGACTTTATCAGTTCGTCGCGGACGATCGACGTGCATATAAAGCGTATAAGAGAAAAGATAGAAAAATGTTCGGCTTACACTTATATCCATACAGTCCATACGCTCGGCTATCGTTTCGAAGTCCAGGCCAATGAATAATTTCGAGATCATATTAGATAATATGAGAGACGGAATACTGCTGATCGATCCGCGGGGAAGCGTACTCCAGATCAACAAATCATTAAAAGAGCTTCTAAATAAAAACGGTGCCCTGATCGAGATCGGCGATAATATCTTCGATATCGACCTTGATCCCGAATTAAAAAGCGTTATTGAAGAGACCCTTGAGTCACCTAAGGAAAACGATAATGAGATATGGGCTGCTAAGTATTCCTCTTCTCTTCATCTAAGCGTCGTCCCGATAAAAAGCACCGGCCAGTCTAACGTGCTGATCATATTTAGAAATACTACCAAACAGCGGGAGCTGGAGAATATCCGCCGAGATTTTGTCGCTAACGTCTCTCACGAATTAAAAACACCGATAACCGGTATCAAGTTGTTGGCGGACGCAATATGTCAGAGCGATGAGGTCAAGGATACTGAAATAGCTCAGTTTTCTAAGCGTCTCGGTAAGGAGACCGGCAGACTGATCCAGCTGGTAAACGATCTACTGGATCTTTCTAAATTGGAAGCGGTCAAGCCCCGTTTTGAGTATTTTGATTTTGCCGGATTGATCAAAGAACTGGGAAACGAATTTGAGTCTGTGGCCGAGCGAAAAGAGATAGCTTTTGAGCTGTCACTGGACGATACCATTCCTTTTTGCTTTGGCAGTCCGGAACAGTTGGAACTACTGGTAGTAAACCTCTTTGAAAACGCTATACACTATACGCTTCCCGGCGGACGAGTGAAGGCGGAACTTACATCAAAAAAGACCGGCGTATTATTCAAAGTCGAAGATACGGGCATCGGAATACCAAATAAAGATATCAGCCGCATCTTCGAGAGATTTTATCGTGTCGATAAAGCCAGATCACGAAAGAAAGGCGGAACCGGACTGGGACTTTCGATCGTAAAGCATGTCGTCCAAAACCATGATGGCACCATAAACGTTCAAAGTAGTGTCGGCGAGGGTTCGACATTTGCCGTAGACCTTCCCCTGGCGACCCTTTAAAAATTTCACACTTTTCTTATTATTAGCTTATTTTTTAAGGAAAAAGCAAACTCAAAAGAACTATTTAAATGGTAACTCAATTTTTACTTGTAGATAAACGCCTCAATTTAGTATAGTTTATTACCAGTTGATTTTGGAGGATATATGCCTATATGCCCCTTTTGCCATAAGCCGGTTACAAGCGCTTTTACCGTTTGGTGCGGATGTGGAACAAATTTATCGAGTTATCCGAGCCTACCTGATGATGAGACCCACTTAAAAGATTGGTTAAAAAAGCACGAGCCCAAAGCTCTTGAGACAGAAAAGATCGAGGGCGACCTCCTAGAGCAAGCAAGAGCTGTGCTGATAAAAGACCAAGAAAACGTGATCGATGAAGAAAGCCAAAAAGCGTACGAGATCGCCCAGGTGAAACAATTGCTTCAAGAATTCCTGAGTAGCTGCTCAAAAGAGGAGCTCCCTCCCAATATAGATATCGGTAAACTTAGAAAAGAGCGTTTTAAAGAACAGAAAAAAGCAAAACAGTCACAAAACATGCCCGTTAAGAACTTTCGCCTTACCCCCGGTTTTCATTTTCAGATATTTTTTAGCCGCTCCGTTGAAGATTTCTACCTTACGCAAGAGGGTGAGCTATACCGTCACCATATGAGCGTAGTCGACCCTTACCCTGTTGAAGAACTTCTTAAATTCACTACCTTAGAGAAGATAAATGAGGGCCTAAGGAGGACTTTGGTCGATATGCTGAAGCAGCGCCAGATAAAACAAAGCGAAGTCGTAGAAGAAAGTTAAAAGCCGGTTTCTAAATGATCTAAGAGCTCGTGCAAATCCCTGATCAGCAGACAATCGCTGGTATCAACCTTGGATTTTCTATCCAGTAAAACCGGCGTTATGCCGACGGTTCTGGCCCCCATGATATCCGCGTAATAGTGATCGCCCACATGAATAGATTCTACAGCCAAAGCTTTAGCTCTTTTTAACGCGATCTCAAATATCTGCGGTTGCGGCTTTAAGAACCCGACGCTTGCCGATGATACGACAAAATCCAAATATTCCGAGAGTCCGGTCTCGACCATAAGGGTTGCCAGACGAGTATCCCAATTAGAGATAAGACCAAGACTGTAACCACTGTCAACAAGCTTTTTAAAAACGGGAACGACGTCCGGATACGGCTGCCACCTGTGCCCCTCGCCAAAAGCATCATAGATCTCCCTCGAAATATCGGCGGCACCTTCAACAACTCCGACCTCTTTTAACATCAGCTCGTAGAGGCCCGCCCAGAATTTGGCAGCGTCCACTTCTTTTAACCAAAAACGGTCATCTTTCCAATACTGATCCTCGTAGTACCGATCAGCCTTTTCCAGCGCGAATAAAAGCTCGTCTTTGCCAACAGTTATCCCATGCCCATCCAATATCTCAATACAGACATCCTCAACCGATGGATCAGGAAGAAGCAAGGTATTGCCGACATCAAAAAATATTGTTTTTACTACCTTCACATCAGTGGAAATCTTCATTACTTAGATGTTAACACGATGCGCCCAAATATGTCAGCTCAAGCAATTAAGAGAAAAATCGGGTAAAATTGGGTAAAAATATATCGATTTAAATACTAATATATGCAATCCTATTGGCAATCGAACATAGAAGGGTGATAAATGAAGATCGGACTGTTGACGGGCGGAGGAGACTCTCCCGCTACTAACGCGGCAATAAGAGCCGTTGTAAAGCGGGCTGAAAAAGAAGGCCATACTGTTATCGGCATAAAAAAAGGTTGGGCCGGAGTCATCGATAAAGAGGCCGAAGTGCTGACCAGAGATGACGTCTCGGGGATAATAAACAAAGGCGGAACGATCTTAGGGACATCGAGAACCAACCCTTTTAAAATGGATAACGGAATAAAGCTAGCCGTTGAAGGCGTAAAGGCTCTTGAAATAGACGCTATCTGCGCAATCGGCGGAGACGACACGCTAGGCGTTGCCCACAAGTTAAATAATCTCGAAAATCCTATTCACGCGATCGGGATACCTCAGACTATCGACAACGATATCGCCGGTACAGACTATGCCATCGGTTTTGATTCCGCTCTGGCAATCGCAACCGATGCCATCGACAAACTTCATACCACGGCCGAATCTCACAGAAGAGTGATGATCGTAGAGGTGATGGGAAGAGACGCGGGCCATATCGCTTTAGAAGCGGGTCTTGCCGGAGGCGCCGACGTCATATTGGTCCCGGATGAGGACTTTGATATAAAAGAAGTGGGCGCGCGGATCAAGAAGCGTACCGACATGGGAAAGACTTTTTCAATTGTCGTCGTAGCTGAAGGCGCCAAACCCAAAGGCGTAGACGAACAAGTGGTCAAATCAGGGAAAAAAGATATGTTCGGCCACGTCATGCTTGGAGGCATTGGCGAATATCTAAGTCAAGAATTGACTGACCTTACCGACCTGGAGATCAGAGTCACAAACCTGGGTCATCTCCAACGAGGAGGCGCTCCCACGTCGTTCGACCGACTTGTAGCTACCCGTTTTGGCCTTAGAGCCGTAGAGTTGATCAACGAGGAAAAATGGGATTATATGGTCTGTCTAAGCGGAGGCAAAGTTACCGAGATCCCACTGGAAGAGGCTCTAAAGACTAAGCCGATAGACCTTGATCTTCTGGAACTCTCAAGAGTCTTTTATTAAAATTATTACCGCCCGGACAGAAGACTTTTCTTATGTCTTCTGTCCGCGACGTTGTTTTGTTATTCAAAAGCCCCGGACCATAAGATATAATGTCATAGGTTAAAGATTAAGGTTTTTGAATTGGATCTAGATAAATATTTAGCTGCCAGAGATCTCGTTATAAACATCGGTCAGCCCATTCTACTAATAGTCGTAATTTTATCCGCCGTCCTCTTGGTCTTTTCATTTCAAAAAGACTTAAGGGCCTACTCCAGGCACGTAATACTTGGCATATCTCTCTTTCTGGGCTCCGGTTACTCCCTGCTCATCTGGTTTCATTATCAAATCTACAAATTCATGCCCCTGATAAATCCACAGGACGGCTCTTTGGCGGGACGATATGCCATACCGGTCTGGATCGAGGATGAAAAACTCTTTTTTTGGACCTTCCTGATATCTATCTGGCTACTTATTATAAAGACCAAGAAAGCATCGTACCGGATAACTTTAAACGTTGTAATAGTCATATTTATTTTCTTGACGGCGACGACTTCTAACCCCTTTTTCTCACCGTTAAAAGACTTTCATCGAGAAGTCGGTAGCATCTACCAAGCCTTAAGCGTAAGCAACGTAAGCTTTCAGATGCAGATCTTCGGGCCGGCGATCGGACGGCTGCATGGCTTTTATAATTCGACATATATGTGGATCCACCCGCCCCTTTTGTTTATCGCCTACTCGACCTTTGTCATTTCATTTGTAAATGTGATATTCATGCTGGCCAAGAAAAGTGCTGAGCACGAAAAGGCCGCTTATGACTGGGCTAAGCCCGGTTATATCGTGCTGACCATCGGGCTTCTTCTCGGGTATCCATGGGCCTTTGATGCCTGGAAAGGCCAGCCATGGTGGTTTTCTCCCAAAGTCAACGTTACTTTGATGATGTGGGTCCTTTATACGGCCTATCTCCACTCGAGGATCTATATCCATAAAAAAGGCATGTGGACGGCGACCGGCGTCATCGGAATACTTAGCTTCGTCGGAGTCGTGGCGACCTATTTAAGTTCATACGTCCTTCCCGGCATCCACTCGGTCGGTGGTTGATGAAACGTCTCAATTTTATCCTGATCCTTCTAACGGTGGTGATACTGTCGGTGATCGGAATAATTTTTATCATCGGTACCATCTATGGATCAATTCAGTCGCCAAACTGGGAGAATACCTCCGTCTACCAAGTCTACCTTGATAAGATGAACGTGGCGGTAATGCCTTTTGTCGTCTCACTCCTAGTCGTATTGGGGATATGCATTCCCAAGAGATTATTTACCGGCTACGACCTTTTAAAGATCAACGGAGCACTACTGGGTGCGGCTCTGATCGTATCGATTTTTACAACAGCCAAGACCGGGCTTATCTTTCTTTTATTCATTGCCTCGATCATCCAGTTGATAGTGATAACTCTTACGGTGATCGGGAGTAAGCGATTAAAATACGAGCGTACCGGATTTTTCCTGCAGATCGGATCCGCCCTTCTTCATCTTGGTCTTATCATCTTTCTCTTCGATTTTATCGCCCTTGGCGATCATCCAGATCACCTATTGTTTTTTTGGATAGCTACCACGCTCATCGGGGTGGGAATGGTATTTTCGTTCTACAGTCACGAACTGGCTAAAGCGTTAAAAACGGAGGAGAAAAAAGAATTAGTCATCTCAAAATAGGATTGTGATGACTTAATTTGTCCTACGCTTTTTCGTCAGTATCGAGCGTAAAAGCACAATTGTTAGTAATATTCCAAACGTGAAACCGATCATGACGGGGATTGAAACCACATCCAAGACTTCATCGATATTTGATCTGAGTAATCCGGTAGCGTAAATGCTTAAGCTTATGGCGATAGCAGAGTAAAGAAGACCTCCCAAAAAAGTGAAGATCACAAACCTCTTTATATCTAACCTCATCACCCCGGCGGGAATGGATATCCAAGTCCGGGCCGGGCCGAATAGCTGAGCTAAAAAGATCGCCAGATCACCATGTCTTACTAGAAAATCCTTCAACTTTGATCTGCTTCTCTTGCTTTTCTTAGGATGAAACCGGTGAAAAACCTCGATGCCAAAATATCCTAAATAATAACTGGCGATCGAACCGAGGGTAAGGCCGATCGTCGAGATGGTCAAGGCGATTAAAAATGTTGTATTCCCGCTGATAATAAGTGCGCCCGAACCAAGTTGAAGAACCAAGCCGGCTGTGGGGATACCGATACTCTCAAGAAATGTGCCAATGCCGAGTCCATAAACGCCATACCGGCTGAGAATATTAAATAAATATTCACCCAGATCGTAGATGAAGATAGATTGACTTTCGACCAGTCCCGTCATTTTTCCAATCGCTCTTTATTTAGATCGGCTTAATTACCTACTCCCCAATTCGTCGTTTTTTACGCAAAAAAAGACCCCTCAAAGAGGGGCCTTAAATTCTAAAAGTTTACTGCCTGACTATTATTGACCCATCTGAACGTCAAACCTATCGGCAGTCCAGCTAGACCCATCTTTTGTAAAGGTCCAAGTTGAAACCCAGACGCCATACTGTTCCCCAAGATCATACTGAACACTAACTACTTGCTTGTCGTCTTGCTCGGTTACGGGAAGAATTTCGTAAGCCGTGATCGGAAAACCGCCTCTTTGCGTAGAAAATTCATCCAGCGTCTGCTTTGCCTTATTGAAGGCCGGCTGTACTTCATAAGCTGCGTTATAATCTTTAGCAACGTAAGCGTCAAAATACTTTCTTACATGCTCTTCAGGACTAACACCCTCCTCAAGTACTAGGGGCGGCCCAAGGTCTTTAGGCTGTTCCGCAGGCGGGGGTGTCTGGCCTTGCTGATTCGTCGGTGGTGGTGTTTCTGCTTTTCCGCAACCGGTGATAGTTACAGCAACTACTATCATGGCCGCGATAATCAACTTAAACTTCAAATTATTACTCCTTTTTATTTATTTTGAGGACACATTATTTTAGCTAATCTCAACACTTTTATCAAATCGCGCTAATTCGCGACTTAAGTGCTAAAAGACGGTGTTTGGATCACCGTCAGCGCTTGCGCCGTGAAAATGACAGGAAAAACAATCCGGCGACGGGGCATGGGTATATGTGTGGCATGAACTACAATACTCGGCTACCCCAAGTGACGTAGACGGTGGTATCGATATGCCGCCTTTCCCATTAATAGTCTCCCTTATACCAAACGCGTTACTCGAACCATGCGGATCATGACAATCGTCGCAAGCTATCGCTCCCATACCATAGTAGTATGGCCCGATCAGCTCACCATAACCACTGGCTGAACCGAGTCTTACGCCATGTTTGTCACCCGTCGCGCTCGTCTCCGAATATCTGGGAAAGATATCACTTACCGCCAGAGGGATGATGACATCAGACGGGGTCGTGCCATCATGACATTTTGAGCAATAGTCTACGTAGTCATACTCTTTCGGCGGTTGAACCGCGACATAAGTTATCGTAAGCTTTGGCCTTTCGGCGATCGTCGAAGGCCCACCCGGCGTAAGAACATGCTCAGAAGAATAATACTCTCTGAATATATCTATCGGTGATGCCTCGGCCGCCAGAGACCTTACCGTCATTCCGTAATTACTGAAAGTGCCGTCTATCCAACTCTGAACAAGATCTGTCGCTGTCCAGCTCTCCCAACCGGAAAAATTTGTTGTCGCAGCACTATCTATAGCTGTAGGGTCGAAAGGAGGCGCCGTGTTGTAAGTCACCAAACTCTCGTCCCAGGAGGCGGTATTTCGATGGATCTCAACATCGAAATCAGCACCCGACCCATCGCCCGAATTAGGAAGAGACAGAAGAGCGCTGGAGACAGTCGCTCCGGCCGGGATCGCTGTAAAGTCGAACTCAATGATCGAGCGTGCCGGTTGGCCGGACCAGCGACCGACCCACATCACTTCTGAGCTACCAAAATTAATTAATGGATCAGATCCTAATATCACCGCGTCTAAACCAATTGCTCCCGGCTGAAAAGTTGCCAACGGATATAACGTTACTTGACTTACTTCTCCACTGAAGGCCGAGTAACGGTTGTCAGGATCGACCGTCTTTGTAGCCTCGGTATCAAGGTGCGGATTGTGGCAATTAAAACACTCCACCTTTGCGCCGGTTGCCGCTTGATCACTATCGCTGACATCATGATGAGAGTTGGGATCGGCATTGGCTGTAAATCTTTCATTAATATCTATGCCGGCGGCGGAACCGGTTACCGACGCATGGCAATTGGTGGTACCCCCTCCGTAACACAGATCTTCCCCGTCTCGCAGCCCCATCTTCGGATAAGGGTTACCGGTACCGTCATCTTTACCGTGCGGATCATGGCAGTTAATACACTGTCCGGCTGTGGAGCCGCCTTGTCCGATCGCTTGCCCGGTCTCTTCGGGAAACGGCCAGACATTATCGGCGTTACCCGTATCTCCATGAGGCGTTTGATCGAAAGTATCAACGCCCCGGTATGAATATACCGAAGGAATAGCGCCCGCGTCATGACAGGTGGTACAGAGATCATTATCTATCGCCCGACGATAATCGGAAGCGGCCGCGCCATGTGGGTTGTGACAGTTAAGGCAATAACCAAACTCATAAGAAGTACCGGGCCATGAAGTAAGCGCGACCGATGAACTGGAAACATGGTGTAGCGATGATTCAAACGCTACCTGTCCCGAGTAACCGCCGCCTTCCAAAGCATGGCATGAAAAGCAGACTGAATTATCATTATCAAAAACCGTATTAGTGTTTATCTCCGTCTTCAAAAGAGCCGGTAGACTTGACGAATGTGAAGAATGACAGTTAAAACAAGATATCCCCGTCACAGATGTCGCGGACGAATCATGCGACGTAGCTTTAAAATCGCTCAGATGATCGCCGCCCGGAAGAGTTGATGAGATGCCGTGACAATTTGAACACATATCTTTAGGATCGGTTAATCTCTTAGCGGTAGTTGTATCTTCCCAAGATATATTTTCATCGCTTACCACATAACCGATAAAATTACTCAATCTGACCTTGAGAAGCTTTATCACCTCATTTGGCGTATGCGTCGAATCAAAATTTTCGACTTCCTTGTGAGGTGAATGACAATCGCTGCAGATCATCGTCCCTTCGCTTACAGGATGACGGGAAACCGGGACCGGGCTGATACCGCCATTGAATTCCTCGTCGATATTGGTGCTGGCACCGGTACCGTTATGACATGTATAGCAAACTTCTTTTTCATCACTCTCAGTCAGCAGGTTCCGCTCAGATGGTGACTGATCAGTCTTGTGGCATCTTAAGCAACCACCGGTCTTAGACTCCATAAGGCCGGAGACGATAGCCCCATGCGGCACAACGTAGCCGGTATTTGAATCTATAATGATCGGGCCGATGTGCGCGGTATTTGTCCAGTTACCGGCCATATCCAAGGTACTTACGTGAAAATAATGAGTACCGTCGGGTAAAAGAGTCGTCGTGGAAACAACGCTTGCGTCTAGATCCTTTACTCTATCAGGGATGGTGGTCGGAGTGGTGTCCCAAAGTACCGAATATCCATCGAGACCGGAGATAGAATCCGCGGCGCCGCCTAGATAGATAACAACATTATTATTTGGTGAAGAAACGCCGACTTGATGACTAGTGGTAGACAGATTTGGATCTACCGGTGGATCGTCTGCGTCTTTTTTTATTACCTTTGATTTTTCAGTTTCCATATGACCTATCGCGTCAACCGAAAAATAGTAGAAAACCGTATCCGTATCCGGCATTGTCATCGGGCCTGAATAAACCGTATTAGTAGCATCTTCGGCCCAGCGAAAGTAGGTAAATCCGCTCTCATTGCTAGTAAGGGTAATAGTCGTGTCACTAGTAAACCAACCGGAGACGGTAACCGTTGCCGGTTCGGTCGTAAAAGAGGTTATCGGCGGATTGGCATCTATAATAAACGGCCCCATATGGACAGTCGATGTCCAGTTACCCGCCGCATCGACCGTACTTACGTGAAAATAATGAGTACCGTCGGCTAGTTGAGTAGTAGTCGAGACCACGCTTACGTCCAAGTCTTTGATTCTATCAGGAACAGTAGTGGCGGAATTATCCCAGAGCACCGAATAGCCGTCTACACCCGAGCCGGTATCGGCGGCATCTACAAGATCTATTACCACGCTGTTATCGGTAGATGGGACGCCGGTTGAGTGGCTCGGCGACGAGAGATCCGGATCGCTTGGCGTGCTCGTGTCTTTCTTTATGGCCACCGAATTTACGCTCTCGG
>SDBV01005763.1_pt1 | contig 17393 bp, 19 predicted proteins | sample 2277081 | NCBI WGS metagenome assembly SDBV01 (sample SAMN10402039, study PRJNA504765) | marine sediment metagenome | isolation source: marine sediment core GS10_PC15, 223 cmbsf | place: Arctic Ocean: Southern Knipovich Ridge | collected 2010 | reverse complement strand
GGGGGCCCGATCAGGCCAATTTCCGCGGCGTGTACGAAGGCACGCACGACCTCGGGGTCGAACTGCGTCATGGAGCTACGGAGAATCTCGCGCCGGGCCTTGCTGTGCGACATCTTCTTGCGGTGCGGCCGGTCGCTTGTCATCGCGATGTAGGAGTCGGCCACGGCGTAGATGCGCGCGCCCAGCGGTATGTCGTCACCCTTGAGGCGATGAGGGTAACCGTTGCCGTCGAATCGTTCGTGGTGAGCGAGCACGATCTCGCCGGCGTCGCCCAGGTGCAGCACATCCGCCAGGATCTTGGAGCCCAATTCGGGATGGCGTCGCATCTCCATCCACTCGTCTTCGCTGAGTTCACCCTCTTTGGACAGGATGCTCTCAGCGATCTCCAATTTGCCGACGTCTGCGAGAACAGTGGCTCGCTGGATGACCTGCACATCCTCCGGGCGGACCCGCATCTGTTGGGCGAGGATGGACGCCAGATCGCTGACCCGCAGGGCGTGACCGGCCCTCATGTCGTCTTTCAGTCCGATCGCGGCCGCCATCGCGGCGATGACCGAGTTGTGCTTTCGTCTTACGTCTGCGACTTCGGATGCCTTGGCGTCTTGTTCCTCGTGGAGTGTTCGTACCGTCTGTACCAGAGCCGCCCAGAGGAAGAAGCAGCCGACTATGGCTGCGGCGAGCGGGCTGACCACCAGCGTGACTATGCCAAGCGCCAGGCTAACGAAAATCAGCTTGGCCGCCAGAGCCACAGTTTGCCGCAGCGGGAAATGATAACTCGGTCGTTCCTGCATGTCTGAGCCCCCTATGAGCCTTCGCGCCCGTTGTCCGAAATAACACCCATGTCGCAAACGTTGACGCTGGGACATGACCCAGTGTTACTGAAACGCGCACGAATACGGCTACCGCTCGCTAAATTCGCGCTCATAAAGGAGCGCCTGAGCCGTCTCAGCTAGCCGGAGAGGCCGGCCTGCATGAAGATGCCGTTGTGGATGAAGAAGCTACGGATGGTGTTGCCCAGCTTCTGCTGCTCACGCGTGCTGCCTCCGGACGCCGCTTGAAACTCCGCGATTTTCTCGCTGAATTCGCGCCGCGCCTTGATGCGGATGCGCTTGCCGCTCTCGACCTCGCGCGTACACTCGGCGATTAGGACATCGGGGTCCTTGCCAGCGAACTCACAGAAGCGATCGAGGGCGCCTGTGCGAGCCATCATGTCGGGCTCCTCGCCCCACTGTTCGCTGAGACCGCTGCGCCAGGTCTGGACCGTTTCGTAGTCCGCGATCGGCTTGTCGAGGGTCACTACTCCGGCAGCCCTAACTCCTCGGTCAGCTTCTTGATCTCTTCACGGCGGCCGGGCAGCGGCGCGGGCGCCTGGATCATGTTCGCCGCCTTCAGCTTCTCGACCACGGCGGGGTCGCGCTTGAACGGCTTTCCGTACTCACCTTCGAAGTAAAGCTCCTCGAAGTCCGGGCGCGGGCGCTGTCCGCCGGCCTCCCAGGACTCCGCCGGATAGCCGAGGAGCATGACCCACATTGGAAGCCAGTCGTCGGGCACGCCGAGAACCTGCTTCGTGAGCATGGGATTCGGTGTGTTGAGGCAGGCGCCAAGCCCTTCGTCGAAGGCAGCGAGAAGCGCGTTCTGCGCTGCGCCGCCGGCATCGGCGAAGGCGGCGGGGGCGTAGCCCTCAAGGTTGCGGGTCATCGGCTCGAGAATTTGCGGGTAAACGAAGTCGTCGACGAACTTGTGGCTCCACCCGTGCGAAGGAGCGAGGGCGCCGACGTCTACCAGCTCTTTCAGGCGCGACCCTTTGATCTTGTTGACGATGCCGAGGTCGACGAAGAAGTAGATGTGAACCGGCGCCAGGTCCAGCGTTAACGCTGCCACGGGCGTCTTCAGCTGATTGAGCTTCTCCGGCGGTATCTTGTCGCGCTCTACGACGACGGCGCGCAACCAGTGGGCATTGACGGCGCAGGACGCAAGGCGCGCCGTTTCCAATATGGTCTGGATCTTTTCCCGTTCGACGGGTCTTTTGGGATCGAAGAAGCGAATAGAGCGTCGCCGGCCGATAACTTCCTTGAATTCCATGGGGCCTCCGTGTTCGGGCTCGGTGCGTGATTGGTGCTTCTGCCCATCCTGCAGGCAGCACATTATTAGGATACCGAGTGTTGATAAGTCAACGCAGCAATAATAGAACGCCAATTCCTCATTATTCGTTGTAGAATGACTTGACTTCATTCAAACTTCAGCCTAAACTAATCCTTAACCTGAAACCCCGCAACATAAGCCCGCAAGTCTCTCAAACCAGAAGGACCCGCGGACTGGGTTTCAGAGGGAAAGCCGTCGTGCTAGAAGCCCAAAAGGGGAGGGGTACATGCCACGGTCGACCTCTGTCGAGACCGACTCCAGCGCGCTCATAGAGCGAGCGGCCCGGGGAGACCGGGACGCGTTCGGGGAGATCTATGAGCAACACGCCTTGCGTGTCTTTCGGCACGCATATTTCCTCACGGGGGACCCAGTCCTTGCGGAGGATCTCACGGCGCAAACGTTCCTGAAGGCGCTTGAGGCCATCCCGCGCTACGAGCAGCGCGGAGTGCCATTCATCGCCTGGCTGCTGCGGATCGCCGGCAACCTGACGATCAACTACAAGAAGGCGCAGAAGAACGGCCATCACGCACAGCTGCCGGAGACCCTTGAGGACGAAGACCGCTTCGTGTCACCGGAATGGTCCTGCGAGGCGAAGAGCAACGGCGAGCGCATCTGGCGCTTCGTCAGCCAGCTCCCGCACGAGCAACGCCAGGTGGTGGTGATGCGGTTCATCGACGACCTGCCCTACCAGCAAGTCGCGCACGTGCTCGGCAAGAGCGTCGGCGCCGTGCGCGTCATCCAGTTCCGGGCGCTCGCCAGCCTCCGCCGCATGGTGCAGCAAGAGGAACTGGCGTTGACATACGTCGAAGCGCGCGCCAGCTAGCAGGGTTCGCAGCTCACGATCCGGGCCGCTATACTGGGGCCGAACACGCCCGGATCCACCTGAGAGGGAGCCCCATGACCCTGCGTATCGGCATCAACGGCTTTGGACGCATCGGCCGCCAGGTCTACAAGGCGATGCACGACCTGCACCCGGACAAGCTCGAAGTCGTGGCGGTCAACGACCTGACCAGCCCGCACACCAACGCCCACCTCCTCAAGTACGACAGCACATACGGCCCGTTCGCCGGTGAGATTTCCGCGACGGACGACTCGATCACCGTCGGCGGCAAGACGATCAAGGTCTTCGCGGAGCGCGACCCCGGCGCCATTCCGTGGGCCGGCGAAGGCATCGAAGTCGTCATCGAGTCCACCGGATTCTTCACAGACGGCAACGCGGCGCGCGCGCACATCGACGGCGGCGGCGCCAAGAAGGTGATCATCAGCGCCCCGGCGAAGAACGAAGACCTGACCGTCGTACTCGGCGTCAACGATCACCTCTACGACCCGGCGAAGCACAGCGTCCTCTCCAACGCCTCCTGCACGACGAACTGCATCGCGCCCGTGGTCAAGGTGCTCAACGACTCGTTCGGCATAGAGAAGGGGTTCATGACGACGATCCACGCCTATACCAACGATCAGGTGATCCTGGACACCGTGCACAAGGACCTGCGCCGCGCCCGCTCGGCCGGCCAGAACATCATCCCGACGACGACCGGCGCCGCCAAGGCCGTGACGCTCGTCATGCCGGAGCTGGCCGGGAAGCTGGACGGCATGGCCTTCCGCGTGCCAACGCCGACGGTATCGGTCTGCGACTTCGTGGCGACGCTGGAGAAGCCGGCGACGAAGGACGAAGTGAACGACGCCTTCAAGGACGCCGCCACCGAGTCCCTGCGCGGCATCCTGGGCTACTGCGACGAGCCGCTGGTGTCAACCGACTTCAAGGGCGACCCTCGCAGCTCGATCCTCGACGCGCTGAGCACGCTGGTGCTTGACGGCAACCTCGTAAAGGCCATTTCCTGGTACGACAACGAGTGGGGCTACTCCTGCCGCGTGGCCGACCTCTCCGCACTGCTGGCCGACCGCGGCTTCTAGCCGCCGCTTGACTCGCCGCCCCGGCCAACATATAACTGGGTGGTGATATGTTGACCTCAGCGCGACACCAAGGCGAGACCCGCGACGCCGTGATCACGGCGCTCTTCAAGGGGCTGGCCGATCGCTCCCGCCTGAGCGTCCTGCGGGCTTGCCTGGACGAACCCCGCTGCGTATCGGAGATCACGGAGGTCACCGGCCTCTCGCAGCCGAACGTCTCCGGCCACCTGGCATGCCTCTGGGACTGCGGGCTCGTCGAGCGCGAGCAGCGCGGACGGCGCACCTACTACTCCGTACCAGAGTCTCGGGTCCGCGCACTCCTCGCCGCGGCCGACGACTTGCTCGTCGAAGTCGGCGACAGAGTGTATGTTTGCAGCCGCTACCATCCGGAGCACCAGACGTGAGCCACGCGCACGGACGGAGCGAGGACAGGCGGCGCCTGGCGATCGCCCTCGTCATCACGCTTGCGCTTCTCATCGCCGAGGTGGTCGGCGGTATCCTGACGGGCAGCCTGGCGCTGGCGGCCGACGGCGGACACATGGCGTCGGACGTGGGCGCACTCGGCCTGAGCCTGGGCGCAATCTGGCTGGCGGCACGTCCGGCGACGATGCGCCGCACGTTCGGCTTCCACCGGGCGGAGATACTGGCGGCGTTCGTGAACAGCATCGGACTGGTGCTCATCGCCGGCTATATTTTCTGGGAGGCGGGCAGCCGCTTCGGCAACCCGCCCGAGGTGGACACCGGGCCAATGCTGGGGATCGCCACCGCCGGTCTCGCCGGCAACATGATCGCGGTGGCGCTGCTGTTCGACCGGCGCCGCCGCAGCCTGAACATGCGCTCGGCGTTCCTGCACGTGATGGGCGACACCGTGGCCTCCGTCGGAGTGATCGCCGCCGCCATCGCGATGGCGATCACGGGCGAGTACTTGTTCGACCCTCTGATCAGCGTGGGCATCGGCGTGCTGATCCTGCTCAGCTCGTTCCGCATCACGTGGGAGTCGACTCAGGTGCTGCTGGAGGCGACGCCACCGGACGTGCGCGTACAGGACGTGCAGGACGAGATGCTGAAGGTGCCAGGCGTGCGCAACGTGCACGACCTCCACGTCTGGACAGTGACGTCCGGCTTCGTCTCGCTGAGCGCGCACGTGGAGACGAGTGGCCACGGCGACACCCACGAAGTGCTTGTGAATCTTCGCACTATGCTTGCTCGTACGTTTACAATAGAACACGCAACGCTGCAGCTAGAGACCCGCGCCCTGCACGAAGAGTTGGAAGCCTGCTGCGGCATCGATACGAAGGAGACACCATCACCACATGCGCTTCACCACAGGTAACCTCCTCCTCCCGCTCCTCGGCGCGCTCGTTATCGGCGTAGCCGCGTGCGGCGGCAGCGACGACGACGGCGGCGCCCCGACGGAGACGGATCAGGTCGTCCTGACGCCGCTTCCAGACGGCGTTCTGCTGCCGATCGTGATCTCTTCCGATCTTGCCGTCGGGGGAAACCGGTTCCTCATTGGCCTGCAGGACCAGGAAACAGGCGCGCTGGTGCTGGACGCGGACCTCGACTTCGCATTCTTCCTGCTCGATAGCGACACAGGCACGCTCAAGTTCGAGCGCGACGCCGAGTCAATCGTGATCATGCGCTCGTACACGCACACGCATGACGATGGTTTCGTCGAGACGCACGAGGCGGGCGAAGTGGGCGCCTACCGGACGACAGCAGACTTCGACGTGCCGGGCCTCTGGGGCGTCGAGGTCACGGGCACGACCGCCGATGGCGAGACGCTGGAGCCCCTGCGCCCGACGTTCAGCGTGAACGAAGAGCCGTTCGGCCTCGCCGTCGGCGACCCGGCCCCGCTGACGGAGCAAGTGCTCGTCTCGGACGTCGGCGACATCCGCGAGATCGATTCGTCCGAGAGCCCGATCCCCGAACAGCACAACATGACCGTCGCCGACGCCGTGACGTCCGGCGTACCGACCGTAATCGCGATCGCAACGCCGGCGTTCTGCGAGAGCCAGATCTGCGGGCCGACGAAGGCCTTCTTCGACGACCTCTACAACGAATACAACGATGTCGCCAACTTCGTGCACGTGGAACCGTTCCAGGTGCAGCCTGTCCGTGATGGCGAATGCGAGTCGCTGTTCGATTGCCGCAACTCGATCATCGACGAATGGCGCCTGCAGAGCGAGCCGTGGGTGTTCATCGTGGATGCGGACGGAAACATCGCCGCCAAGTTCGATGGACTGGTCACGTTCGACGAGATGGCTGATGCGCTGGAAGAACTGATCGCCTAGAGCGCGCAAAAGGGGGCGATCCCGCCCAATCCGGGCGTTTTCTTGTTCCCACACGCACGTTACCGTAAAATCGTCTCCTGTAGATATGTTCGAATCACTATCCGATAAACTGCAAGGCGTCTTCCGCAAGCTGGGCAGCCACGGCACCGTCACGGAGAAGGACCTCGACGAGGCACTCCGCGAGGTACGCCTGGCGCTGCTAGAGGCGGACGTCCACTACAAGGTCGTCAAGGACTTCGTGGCCTCGGTGCGCGAGAACGCGATTGGCGCCAACGTGCTGAAGAGCCTGACGCCGATGCAGCAGATCATCGACGTCGTCAACCAGCAGCTCGTCGAGTTGCTTGGCGGTGGCCACGCCAAGCTGGAACGCGGCAAGAACCCGCCGACCGTCATCATGCTCGTAGGGCTCAAGGGTTCCGGCAAGACGACGACGGCCGCCAAGCTGGGGCTGCATCTGCGACGCACAGGCGAGCGACCATTACTCGTGGGCGCCGACCCGGAGCGTGTCGCGGCCGGCGAGCAGTTGCAGTCGCTGGGCAAGCAGCTGAGCATGCCGGTCATCACCGGCGACGACAACGCCGACCCGGCGGACGTCTGCAAGCAGGCGCTCAAGGACGCGAAGAAGACCAGTGCCTCCTACCTTATCGTCGACACCGTTGGCCAGCTCGAGATGGACGACGAGGACCGGGACAGCCTGCGCAAGATGCACAAGCTCCTGAACCCGACGGAGGTGATCCTCGTCGCCGACGCGATGACCGGCCAGGAGGCCGTCAACGCCGCCGAGCAGTTCAACGAGACGATACCGCTCACAGGTCTCATTCTGACGAAGGTCGACGGCGACGCTCGCGGCGGTGCGGCGCTCTCCATCCGCGCGGTGACCGGTATCCCGATCAAGTTCTTCGGGATCGGCGAGAAAGCCGACGCGCTCGAACCCTTCTACCCGGACCGCTTCGCCTCGCGCATCCTGGGCATGGGCGACCTGCTGACGCTGATCGACAAGGCGAAGGAGCAGATCAGCGACGAAGAGGCGGAGTCGCTGAGTGAGCGGTTGAAGAAGGGCGAGCTGACGCTGGACGATTTCCTGGAGCAGTACCAGCGGATCAAGAAGATGGGCCCGCTCTCCAACCTGTTGAGCCTCGTGCCGGGCCTCTCGCAGATCAAGAACCGCCTCAACACGGAAGACATGGACGAGGACTACTTCGCCCAGGTCGAGGCGATCATCCGCTCGATGACCAAATCTGAGCGCAGCGACCCGGCCATCATAGACGGCAGCCGGCGCCGACGCATCGCCGCCGGCAGCGGCACGAAGCCGCAGGACGTTAACCGGGTGCTCAAGCAGTTCAAGGAAGCCAAGAAGATAATGCAACAGATCGCGGCCGGCCACGGCTCCAAGATTTCGCCGTTCCTCCGGTAGCCCAATGATCCCCATACACAATCTCGGAGGTGCCATTTGCTACGCATTCGACTGTCCCGGGTAGGCAAGAAGAAGCAGCCTGCCTACCGCATCGTCGTAACTGACCGCCGCAACCCTCGTGACGGCGCCAACGTCGAGGTGATCGGCCATTTCAACCCGTTGACCGATCCGGCGACGGTTAAGATCAAGGAAGAGCGCGCCATCTACTGGCTCAAGAACGGCGCGATGCCTTCGGACACGGCGGCCCGGCTCCTGACCAAGGCAGGCATCATGGAGCTGGCCGGGCGCGAGCCGTTCGTCTACGTCGGCAAGCAGGTGCCGAAGGGCCAGAAGAACCCGAAGAAGGGCCGCAAGGAGGGTGACGAAGAGAGCGCCGCACCAGCGGCCGCCGCTCCCGCCGCCAAGCCCGCAGCGGAAGCACCAGTAGCCGAGACCAAGGCCGAAAAGCCCGCAGCGGAAGCACCCGCAGCCGAGGCCAAGGCCGAAGAGCCCGCAGCGGAAGCACCCGCAGCCGAGGCCAAGGCCGAAGAGCCCGCAGCGGAAGCACCCGCAGCCGAGGCCAAGGCCGAAGAGCCCGCAGCGGAAGCACCGGTAGCCGAGGCCAAGGCCGAAGAGCCCGCAGCGGAAGCACCCGCAGCCGAGACCAAGGCCGAAGAGCCCACAGCGGAGAAGCCAGCAGAAGAACCGGCGGCTAAAGAAGAAAAGACGGCGGAGAAGACCGAGGAAGCCAGCTAGCACCCCACGGAGAACCCGCAAATGAAAGAGCTCATTGAGTACATGGCCCGCGCTATCGTGGACAACCCGGACGACGTGGAAGTGACGGAAGAAGACGGCGGAGATCACATCATCTTTCGGCTGAGGGTTGCGGAGGACGACATGGGGCGGGTGATCGGCAAGCAGGGCAGAATCGCCAACGCGATGCGCGCCCTGCTGAAGGTGGCGGCGATCCGCCGTGACGAAAGGGTTGTCCTCGAAATCGGCTAGGCGGAGCGACGAGGTCCCGGCGGGCTACGTTGCCGTCGGGCGCGTCCTCGCCCCCTTCGGCGTGCACGGCGAGATCAAGGTCGAGCCACTGGCGCCGCCGCAGACGTTCGCTCGCGGACGCGGCATCACGCTGCGCGCCAGCGTCCGCGAGATCGAGAGCAGCCGGCGCCACAAGGGCGCCGTTCTCCTGAAGCTGGCGGGCATCGACACGCCCGAGGACGTCGCCGCATTTCGCGGTCAGTACCTGCAGGTCCCGAAGACCGACCTGGCGGCGCTGGAAGAGGGCGAGTACTACCGCTACGAGCTTATCGGCCTGCGCGTCGTCAGTACGGAGGGCGAGGAGCTGGGCGAGATCACCGAGGTGCTGGAGCGGCCGGCGAACGACGTGTTCGTCGTGCGCGGGCCGAAGGGCGAGGCGTTGATCCCGGCGGTGGGCGACATCGTGCGCGAGGTCGACGTCGAGGGTGGCGTTGTCACGGTCGAGGTTGTGCCCGGCCTGCTGCCATAAGCGCACCTTGCGTTATAATCATTAGTGGCCGTTCAAGCGGCTGTCAGGTGGGGATATAGCTCAATTGGGAGAGCGCCGCGTTCGCAATGCGGAGGTTGCGGGTTCGAGTCCCGCTATCTCCACCATTTGTTTTGTCTGACCAGCGCCGAAGGGCCCCCGTAGCTCAGTAGGATAGAGCATCGGTTTCCTAAACCGTGTGCGCAGGTTCGAGTCCTGCCGGGGGCACCATCATTTCGCGTCAGCGGTCGGCACGTGATAGAGCCGCAGAACCTCATGCGACGCTCGCCCAAGCAGCGCTAGCACACCGACGCGAGCACCGCATAGAGAGATGGCGCGCTAGATGGAACCCGACTTCGGATCGATATCACGCAGGACGACACGGACACTGGTTCCGCCACCGACGGTCGATTCGATCTGGAAATCGGCGCCGAGCAGCTCGGCCCGTTCGCGCATACCGAGGAGGCCCAGCTTGCCCTGTCGCGCTGATCGAGTCTCAGCGTAAACAAACCCTGAACCATCGTCGGCCACGCACAGTTGGACGTCTTCGTCCCGGAATTCGATCGTGATCCTGGCGTTGCAGTCTCCCGCGTGCTTTTCGGCGTTCCGCAGCGCCTCCTGAGCGATTCTGAAGAGGACGAGTTCCGCTTCCGGCGAAAGCCTTCGCGGCTCACCCACGACGTCAACGGACGCCTTCACAACTCCTCTTTCCGATGCTTCACCGGCGACCCATTCGATCGCCGGCAAGAGGCCGAGGTCGTCAAGGATCGAGGGCCGCAGGTCGCGGCTGAAGCGCCGCACACCTTCGAGAATCGAGTCAGCCAGCCCCCGCATCTCTTCGAGTTTGGAATCCTCAGCGCCGGAGCGAGCGACGTCGAGGCCGCGACAGAGGAGAACGAGAGACTGCGCGGTGTCGTCGTGTAGTTCGCGTGCGATTCGCGTTCGCTCTTCTTCCTGAGCGTTCGTCACTTCCCTGACGTAGGCCCGCAGAGCCTGATGTGTCTGCTCCTGCTCGGTCACGTCGTGCAGGATCGCCTGCACCCTCGAGTCCTTCGCGTCTCCCAGAGAAGTACAGGCGGCGTCGACGATGGCTGTGGACCCGTCCTCACGCTTCAACGTCAGGCGTAACTGGCCTGCCGTCTGAGCGGCTGCCGTCAACTGCCGCGCGCCCTCATCACCGAACAGGTCGGACACAGACATCGCCGCCAGCGTTGCCTGCGTTCCGATGAGAGTTGAGAGAGCTTCGTTCGCGGCGACGATGGTGCCATCACGGCTGCACACGAGGATCGGATCGCCGGCGTTCTCGAATAAGCTTCGATACCTCCGCTCGGAGAGCATCAGCTCCTGGCTCGTCCGCTCAGCCCGTTGCCGTTGCTCCGCCTCCAGCTTCACGCGCCAGGCAAGCACCACTCCGACGACCAGAGTGACGCCGACCTGTCCCACTTCTCCGGTCCAGTGATAGTCGGACCGATGGGAAATCAGAATGCTGGGCACTGTCAGGAGGCCAGCCGTGATCGCGGTCAAGACTCCGCCTTCCCAGCCGTAGTAGAGACTCGCGTAGACAACCGGGAGCAGGTACAAGATCACCGGGATGTGGTGCACCACCGAGATCGAGTCGTCCACCGGAAAGGACTCGACGACGTAGTGAAGTGCAGTGATCGCGGCGACCATGAGCTGCACGGCCCAGAAGCGAGGGTCGTACAAGCGCCTGCGGAAGCTCTGCCAGACGGCGAGCGGTCCGTGACGCCAGGGCCAATCCTGAGCGGCCGCCGAAGAAGCAGCTCTCAAGAGATCTCCTCCAGCCTCACAATGCCGCGCCGTAAGGCAGTGATCACCGCCTCCGTGCGGGACGCGACCCCAAGCTTGCCGAAGACGTTGCTCAGGTGCACCTGCACTGTCCGGTCACTGAGGTCCAGATCTCTGGCGATCATCTTGTTGCTCAGGCCCCTGGCGGCCAGGCGCAAGACTGCGAGCTCACGCTCGGTGAGCTGATCCACTCTTCCCGCTTTAGAGAGTCCCTGCGCGCCGCTGGTGACTCTCTTGAACACCTTGGCTGCCACTGAGGGGTGGAGCACGGACTCACCCTCGGCTACGGCGTAGATCGATCTGGCCAACTCTTCTCCGCCAACGTTCTTGAGCAGATACCCGGCGGCGCCTGCATCCAGGAGCGCGTAGATGTACTGTTCGTCGTCGTAGGCTGTGAGCACGAGGACGCTTGTTGAAGGGCTCGTTTCCTTTATGCGCCTTGTTGCCTCGATGCCGTTCGTTCCGGGCATCGCGATATCCATCAGGACCACGTCCGGCTTCAACCGTGTGGTTACCTCGATCGCTTCCTGTCCGTCCGCTGCCTCACCGACAACGTCCAGGCCGGGATGCTCGTCCAGAAGCTGCCTCGTGCCTTCGCGGACGAGTGCGTGATCATCGGCGATTACCACTGTTATCGGCTTTTTCGAATCCATTCACGAATCTCCTACGTCAATTCTAGCAGCGCTGACCCAGGACTAGGCGATTTTGCCTAGTCCCACTACGTGAGCTGGCGGATCACGCACTGCCCGTTTGGGAGAAGAATGGTAGTCAGTAGAGAGAAAGAGGTGACAGGCATGAAGAACACGACAATCCTGAAGGTGCTGACCGCGGGTCTCCTGATCCTGGCGGCAACCGTATTCCTGGCCGCGTGCTCAAGTTCCGGTGACGATGCACCCGGTAACACAGGCGATGCGGCCGCACACGTTGACGACGCGGCGGACGCTACCGACGCGCCCGACGCGCACGATGACGGTGACGCAGACGCCGACGCGCACGACGACGGTGACGCGGCCGACGCGGCCGACGATCACGATGACGGTGACGCAGATGACCATGATGACGGTGACGCAGACGCTGACGACATGGGCGACATGGATATGACCGACGCGGACGACACGGATTTCCTTGAGGTGGCGCCCAAGGACACGCTGTTCCTCGTCGACATGGCGGGATTGGCCTTCACCCCCAGCGTGCTCGAAGTGAAGGTGGGCGACGTTGTCGAGATCGCGATTCAGAACTCCGAAGCGGCCCTCCACGACTTCACGATCGATGAGGTCGACGCGGATGTCCACATCTCGTACCTGGGTGGGACCGGGCAACACGCACACGAGGAGCCGGCGAATGAGGCCGATGTCCACTTCGCGCTGACAGAGCCTGCCAGCGGCATCGTTCACCTGAAGATCCACGAGCCCGGCGAGTACGTGTTCTACTGCTCGGTGCCTGGACACCAGGCCGCAGGGATGGAAGGAACGCTGATCGTCACGGAAGCCTAAGCGCTCGCAGACCGCAATAAGAAGAGGAGCCCCGGTCATCCGGGGCTCCTTCTTGCGTCATGTGCTGATACAGAAAGTGACTTCCGGCCCTAGTCCAGAAACGGCGTCCCTCGGATGATCGACTTAAGGCTGTGATCCAGCCCTGGAGTTTTGGTATGAGAGCGACGGCGACGAGGATGCGAGCGGTAGTAGTCATGGCTGCGGCCTTGATAGCCGTTTCGCTGGTGGCTTCCGGCTGCGGCGATGGCATGTTCAGCATGGGTGGCCAACACGACCAGATGCACCGCGGGGCCGGCGGGGCGCCCCAGACGCCGGTGCTATCCGAGGCGTCCGAGGTGGACGTGGAGATCGCCGATTTCGACTTTTCGCCGAGGAAGCTAACCGTTCAGGCCGGAGTCGCTATCACGTGGACCAATCGTGACAGCGCTCCCCATGACGCTACTGACGTGGCAGGCGCCTGGGCAACGGACACGCTGAGGCAGGGCAAGAGCGCCACGATCGTGTTCGATTCGCCAGGAGAGTACGAGTATCTCTGTACCATCCACCCGGATATGAAAGGTACTCTGACAGTGGAGAGAGCGCTGTGATCAGGCTTCGCGGGAAAATCGCAACGCTCCTTATCGTTGTCATTGTCAGCGCCGCGTTCGTGCCGTCATTCAGCGCACACGTGCACACAGGCGAGCCACTTGTCCCCGCGTCCTGGCGGACAGAGAATCCTGGGCCCTACGTGCTCGATGTCACCGTCGCCGTGGACGAAGAATGGACGGACTCGCATGGAGCCGCCGCCGATCAGCTTGCTGAGCGCGTCATCGCGATTGCGGCGAGCAACCTCCGCCCCGCCGGGATAGACCTGCGCATTTCCCGCATCACTCGGTGGACATCGGCCGATGACGCCGAGACGATCCACCCGCTCCTCGAAGCGGTAAAGGATTCCATTCCGGTAGAAGGGCAGGGTCTGGTGGTGGCCCTCACGGCGGGATCATATGAGACCGGAGTTGACGGCCTCGCTCGCATTCGGCAACCGCACGTCGTCGTGAGGCACCACGGCGAAAGTCTGGAACGCGACGCCTACGTGCTGACGCATGAGATCGGGCACATCTTCGGCCTGGATCACCACGCCTGCGACGACGACCTGTGTTTCATGGCCGATCATGGCTACGACCCGGACGAGCACTGGTGCGCGGATCATCTCGAACTGCTGCGCAACAATGCCGGCTACCTGGAGTACGCGAACGATGCCGACTTGCAGGCGTGAACTCCGCATCGGACTTGGCATGGGGGCGCTCGCGGGGCTCATTGTCCTGATTGCGGCGTGTTCCCAATCAGATGACCAAGCGGGGGATGGACGGCTTCCCGAGGCCACGGCTGAGGGCGCCACAGCCACAGCGCAGGCGACCGGAGCGAATCCTGCTCTCACGGCCGTCACGACGTATCGCTCACCGACCTGTGGGTGCTGTGCCGGTTGGGACGAGTACCTGGAGGCGGCGGGGTTCGAAGTGGAGTCAGTCGTCACGGATGACGTCGCCGCCATCAAGGATGACCTTCAAATACCGGAGGAGATGCGGAGCTGTCACACGGCGATCATCGGGGACTATTTCATCGAAGGGCACGTGCCTATCGAGGCCATCCAGAAGCTCCTGGAGGAACAGCCTGAAATCGATGGCATCGCGCTTCCCGGCATGGTGCAGGGATCGCCAGGCATGTCGGGCGAGAAGCTTGAGCCGTTTGTGATCTATTCCGTGTCCGATGGGAGCGTTGAGGAGTTCATGACGATCTAGGCTTGAGCGGATCGGGTGGGTCGGGTTTCTCGACTGGGCGTCCGATCAGAGTCGCTCAAGGGCACGCTTCAGCCCTGCCTTCGCTTCCTTCGCGACCTCTTCCAGCGCCGGATTGTCCGCCAGCCCCATCGCGGCTTCGGGGTCGAACGCCGCGACTGTTGTCGAGTCGCCGTCCTCGTAGACGACAACGTTGCAGGGGAGGAGAAGACCGACCTGCAGCTCGGCTTCCAGAGCCCGGTGAGCCAGCGTCGGGTTGCACGCCCCGATGATGTCGTACCGGCGAAACTCCTTGCCGAGCTTCTGACGAAGCGTATCCCTGACGTCGATCTCGGTGAGGACTCCGAAGCCTTCCTCCTTGAGTGCTGCTTTGACGCGCCCGACAGCCTCGTCGTAGGGAACGGAAAGCTGCCGGGTTAGCCCGTAAGGCGTCTGGGTAACCATGTACTACCCTTCCGTATCGATAGATTGTTGATCTGCTGAGGCGATGCGAATTCCATCCCCGTCTGCCTATGTTTTTGTCGCCCGCCGTACTACTCCAATCAGCTCTCGAACGGCCTCCTCGCCCCCGCCGCTTTTGATGGCGTCGGTTACGCACCCCTGGACATGGTTCTCAAGCAGCAACAAGGAGACCTCCCGGGCGGCGCTGGTGAGGGCGATCAGCTGCTGGATGATGTCAGGACAGTAGCGGTCCTCCTCGATCATCTTGTTGATGCCGCGGGCCTGACCCTCGATCTTGCTCATTCGCGCCAGGAGGACATCTCTGTCCTTCCCGTAGAGGTGCTGGTGAGTCTTCTGCGCCTCTTGTGCCATTTCGCTCCTCCATACTCAGTAACAGTATGCTGACTTCATATTACGCCATCCGCGAGCGTTCATCATCTGCGCATAGGGATCGTATATTCCAGCGCGAGGCAAGAATAGGGGCCATTGGGCCCCTTGCCCGATATCACATACTCCCTAGTAGTATAGGGTCGATGAGTGCAGGCGACGAAGCGAGTCCAAACGCCTGCTGTGAGTGAAGCCCACGCAGTACCGGAGAGTGATCATGGCCAGAGACCCCGTATGCGGCATGGAAGTCGATGAACGTGCGCCGGTTGCCACCGCAACCCACAAAGGAAAGACCTATCACTTTTGTTGCTCAGGCTGCGAGGCCGAGTTTAACGCCAGCCCCGACAGCTACATTGCCTCCACCGGCCTCGGCCTCTCAACTGAGGGCCTGGCCCGGTGGAGCGCCCTTCGGCCCTGGAGGGTGATCGCTGTCTGGGCGGCGATCCTCGTCGTCTCCCTTGGCCTGGCGTTCACGTTCCTTAACGACGCCCTCACCATCGAGTTCGCCTTCATCAACAACCCGGAGTCGAAGCAAGCCGACACGCTGCTCGAGGAGCGTCTGCGCGGCCCCAAGAGCGTTGACGAGGTCATCATCGTTCGGTCCGACACGCTGACCGTGGATGACCCAGCGTTCGAGGCGTATGTGGACGATCTCTACGGCGAGATCATGGCGCTCGGGCCCGACGTGGTCGAAGCGGGGACGAGCTACTATGAGATCGCAGACCAGACCCTGGTCTCCGAAGACCGGCAGACGACCCTGATTCCGCTGATCATGGAGGGGAGTCTGAACAACGCCGGCGGCGACGTGGGCCGGATCCACACTGTGGTTGGGGAGGCGGACGGCAGGGAAGGCTTCCAGGCGGTCATGACCGGTGACGCCACCCTGATGGAGGACTTCAAAAAGGTGGCTGAGGACGATTTTCGGACCGGCGACCTGATAGGCATCGGAGCCGGTCTGGTGATCCTGATTCTGGTGTTAGGCTCCGTCACCAGAGGCATCCTTCCCTTAGTTCTTGGTATAACCGCGGTGGCTGTGGCCGTTGGTGCCGCTGCCGTGATAGGCATCGTGATGTCGCTGTACTTCATGATCACCATCATGATTGCCATGGTGGGCCTAGCAGTTGGGATCGACTACTCCCTGTTCATCCTGTCGCGCTACGGCGAGGAGCGTCGGCGGGGTCTCGACACCGTCGCAGCGATAACGGCCGCCGGGGCCACGGCCAGCCGCGCGGTGCTGTTCAGCGGCATTACGGTCGTCGTGGCTCTGATGGCAATGTTCATCGTGCCGATGGACTTCTTCCGCAGCATGGCACTGGGAGCCGTCCTCGCGGTGATCGTCTCGCTTCTTGCGGCTCTAACCCTCCTGCCAGCGATTTTGAGCGCCTTGGGCGACCGCATCGACTCGCTACGAATACCGCTGCTCGGTCGCAAGCCAGGCGTGGACGAAGCGAACGAGAGACGTGGCTTCTGGGAGTGGGTATCCCACACCATCATGCGGCGTCCTGTCGCCAGTGTCGTTGTTGCGGGCGGCCTTCTTGTCGCTGTGGCAGCGCCCGTCGTCGGGATGGGCGCAGGCATGGCTGGCATTTCCACATTCCCTGACGATACGCAGTCCAAGGAGGGCTTCCTCGTCTTGCGGGAGCAGTTCTCGGGTGGGCTCACTTCCCCGGTGGAGATCGTGATCGACGGCGATATCGCATCGCCACCCGTTCAAGCCGGGATTGCGAGTTTGCAAGCGACCCTGGAGACCGATCCACGGTTCGGCCCTTCCCGCGTCGTTACCAATCCGGATGGCGACCTGGCGCTCCTTTCAGTACCACCGACCGTCGACCCGATGGGTGACGAGGCGTTGGCCGCTGTACGAGAGCTGCGGTCGGACCTCATTCCTCAGTCGTTCTCAGGAGTCGAGGCGGAGGTGCTGGTGACTGGAGAGACGGCCTGGCATGTGGATTTCTTCGATGAGATCAAGCGCTATATGCCTATCGCGCTGACAGTCGTACTCGGACTGACCTTCGTCCTGTTAATGGTGGTGTTTCGATCTCTTGTGATCCCGATGAAGGCGATCATGATGAATCTGCTGTCCGTCGGCGCGGCCTACGGGCTGATGGTTCTGGTCTTCCAGGAAGGCATCGGCGCCGACCTCTTTGGCTTCGAGCGGGTAGACAAGATCGAAGCCTGGCTGCCGCTCTTCCTGTTCTCGATCCTCTTCGGGCTTTCGATGGACTATCACGTGTTTCTGCT
>SDBV01005762.1_pt1 | contig 17395 bp, 15 predicted proteins | sample 2277081 | NCBI WGS metagenome assembly SDBV01 (sample SAMN10402039, study PRJNA504765) | marine sediment metagenome | isolation source: marine sediment core GS10_PC15, 223 cmbsf | place: Arctic Ocean: Southern Knipovich Ridge | collected 2010 | reverse complement strand
CCGCCACCGCGCCTGGGCAACAACTCGCGGAACCGCGACTGCTCGATGGCCGGCAAGATGTCCTCCCGCCACTTGTCGGCCGCCATGTCCATATCGGGCAGGCCTTAAATCACGATCTCGGCCATTTCTAACAAGTGGTACAAAAGCGGAATCACGAAGCACGAAAGCGTCTTGCCTGACTGCGTGGGTCCGGTGGCCACGCACCGAGACCATGGGCCCGAATCGACCGCGTCGAACCAGAGGCCGGTGTAGGGTTGCCGGGCGCAGCGGAACCGCCGGCCGCTGAAGGGTCCGTCGGGGATGACGATCTCCTGCTCGGCGAAGTCGCTCATCGAGCGCAAACGCCGGGGGCGGGCCTGGCTGAGGAACCAGACCAAGTCAGCCTGCGTCGGGTGCGGGCTGGTCGAGGGTTTCATCCTGATAATCTCCAAAATGATCGCTTGATTTCCCGCTGGGCGTCGTCCATGGCTTCGTACAGAATCTCGACTGCGGCTGGCCCGAACTGCCGCTGGAGCGAATCGCCGGCGCTACGCAGGATTGCGGCGATCCAGCTGAGGGATTCCCGGGTGACGTCACGCGGAATCAGCTTCTGTTCCCGTTCCAGCCGATTGAGTCGGGCCAGTGCGGCCCGTTCTTCGCGATAGCGCTCCAGCGCCGGGCTGCCGCTGCCTTGCATCAGCGGCTCATCTTCGCGGGCCAGCTTGCAAGCGTTGTCCGCCAGAAAATCATGCAGCGCACAGACAACCGCTGGCAGATTGATCGAAGAGCCACCGGTTGGAATCCCATAGCGATCGGCTTGCCCGTTGATCACCTTGGTCTGGCGCCCGGACATCTGCCGCTAGTGTTTCTGCGGTATGGAGCCGTAGTACTGCCAGCGAAGGCGTTCTTCCTTCTCACGCTCGTGTCGCTTGAGCGCCGCCCGCTCCGGCTTGGTAAGTTCCTGGGGATCCATCACCTTCCGGTAGGCCCGGGCCACCAGGTCGGCATCGACCCGGGCCGCGGCGTTAACGGACGGCGGTTTGGCGGGGGCGTCGGACATCGTGTCAAGTCGCTGGAACGCCAGGCACCGCACCGCCAAAGCCAGGCGGGACCACAAAGCCCGACGGATCGCCGAGCGCTGCGCGACGCAAGAACCACCGTGGCGGCCCTACGACCCGATGTGCACGGCGCTGCGCTTCACGCCGCGTGTGGCATCCTGTGGGACGAACTGCGCGGGCGGCTGGGGCCGCTGAGCCCCGACGAGCGGCGGCTGGCGTGAAACTCGAGGGGCGCGAAAATTTCAGGCGCAAATTGCGATTCGCGTAAAGGAGTGTTCTTGGTCAAGCGAACTTGTCGGCGGGCCGTGAGGCGCACACCCCTCACGCGGCCACGTGCTTTTTGGCCACGGCCTTGGGCACTTCCCGATCCGCAAACCAGTCGGCCAGCGGCAGCGTGCTGCGGCGCCAGGCGGTGTCGTGGGCCTTGCACTGGCCGTGGACCAGCGCCCGCTTGGCGCAGCCGGGGATGCAGCACGGCTTGGGCGTGAACCGCTCGGGATCCCGCGCCTTGCGGGTGGCGGTGGCGTTGAGGCCCCGTTGCCGCCGTTGGGCCTTGGTCATGTTCGGACTCTTGCGCCGGATGCCGGCTTCCCGGTCGCGGGCCCGGCTTGCAGCCGACGCCTTGGTTGCGGCGGCCGTCTGCGCTTTGCGCTTCGCCTTGGAGCGTTTGGCCGCGTCATGTCGGGCCGCCGCGCTACGGATGCGAGAGACGGCCTCGTCGTCGAGATTGTCGAGATCGACTAGGTTGGGCATGGATTAGCCTGTAACAATAAAGCGCCGGGCCCAGGGGAGCGGAGCGCAAGTGCAAGCACGCGCGCCACCGCACGGTTGACGAGACCGCACCAGGCCCGGCGGGGGTGCCGATGCCCGAAGGCACCAGCGCATAGATTATAGTCTCCTGCGTCCAAACGGAGGAGTGGCTTTCCCAGGGCAAACTCGAGATGCCTCAAAATTTCAGGCGCAAAATGCGTGTCCCGTAAAGGAGGTGTTCAGCCTCGATCAACTTGCCGGCGTGCGGTTCGGCACGCAGGCTGCTCTCTGGCGCCAGCTTATCGGCTGCGCATCGCGTTTTCGGATTGCTCCAAAGCGCTCTCGATATTCTCAGAACTCTCGCTGTCGGCCCGTTCGGCCGAATTGTGAGAATTCTGAGAGCGCTTTTCGAGGTTCCCGAGCCGTGTCATCGATCAGGCTGCCCGGCCGGCACGCTCGTGTTGCATCCGGCGGCAGAACGTGCTCATCATATCGCGGGTCGCGGCGTTCCAGCCGTCCCAATAGGCGCACACGTCGTCCGATAGCGGCTCGCCGTCCGGCTCGCGCTTGCCGGGCGAGCGCTCCTGAAAATCCTTGTAGCCCCGGCACATCAGATTGAGATAGTGCCGGGTGGCCCGCAGATCGGGCCCCTTGGTTTTCGTTCGTCGTTTCTTGGACACAGTATCCCCCTGGCGCAGTCGTGCGCCGGCTTGAAGGTAGACCGGGGGCGCAGGCCGCCGGCCGAACAAATAAACGTGTCGAATCGATCAGGCGGCCGGCGCTTGGGCGGCGCGCTCACGATCACACTCGGCAAAGAACTCCCGCCGCTTGGCGTCGCGGATGTCTTCGGCCGCCGCTTCGGCGTCAATCTCGGCCTTGAATGCTGGGGCCGGCTGATATTCGACCAGCTCCACCAGCGCCTTGCGGATCAGCCGCGGCCAATACTCGCGGTCAGTCGGATTGAAGGCGTGCCAGTTCCACTTGCCGCTATACGGGTTGGACTGGCCGGCCATGAACACTTGCCCGGCCTTGGGCAGCCGGAATCGAGTAAACAGACCGCTGCCATAAACGCTGGCGCCCAGCCGGCCGACGGGGGTTTCCAACGTGAACTCGTGAAACCTGTCGGGGCCGTCTGGCACGGCGCCCACGTCGGCCAGGATCCGCCGAATCTCGATCACCCACTGGCACTCGGATCGGGCGCTGGCCTTGCTGGCGCCGCGCCGCTTTTTCGTATTACCGTAATGGTCCCGCGCGCTGTAGCTCTCCAGAAATGTCAGGTGGAGTTTGGCACGCTCGCACGCATCGCAGAATCGCAGCTTGCTGCGCCCGATCTGGAAGTGTCGTTCTCGCTCTTGCCGTCCGAGCCGGCTTTCGCAGATATCGCAACGCATGATGAGTACCCCCTGGGGCGGTCGGGCCCCGGATAGAGAAACAGGTGAAACACTTAGTCCAGTCACTACGCGGCCCGCTGCCGTGCGGCGGCGATGCGCTCGGCCGTTTCACGGGCGGTCCGGCGACCTTGCGCCAGCGCGTAGGCGATGGCCTGCCCTTCGGCCTGCCCGGGGTGAACAAGAAGGACAAGGTCAGCAACGGCAACTACATCTGGATCAGCTACTTCTACAGCTACCTGAACGAGCACGGGAGGGCGGGCTTCGTGATGTCGTCCCAGGCCTCCAGCGCCGGCGGCGGCGAGGCCAAAGTGCGGCAGAAGCTCGTGGAGACCGGCGACGTGGCCGTGATGATCGCCATCCGCTCCAACTTCTTCTACACGCGCACCGTGCCCTGCGAGCTGTGGTTTTTGAACCGCGCCAAGCCGAAGCAGCACCGCGACAAGGTGCTGATGATCGACGCGCGTAACGTCTACCGCAAGGTCACCCGCAAGATCTATGACTTCAGCCCCGAGCAGCAGCAGAATCTGCTGGCCATCGTCTGGCTCTACCGCGGCGAGACTGAGCGTTTTCTCGCGCTGGTCTCTCGATACATGGGCCAGGTGGTGGACGAAGGGCAGGCCTGCTTCGAGTGGGAGGCCGAGGACGCCGAGACGCTCCGCCTACTGCCGGAGTACGCCGAAGCGCTCACCGGGTTACGTGAGCAGTTGGCCCCGTTCCTGAAGACCCAGCCGAAAGCTGGTCCCCACGCCGAACTGATCACTGAGTTCGAGAAGGAACAGAAACTCTTCGCCGAGGACGTCGAACGATTTCAAGCACGTGTCAGCGAGGTGGCGACGCGGTGGGAGAAAACCCCGGACACGAACACCGAGCTGAACAAGCTGGTGGAGCACTTCGCACCGCTGGCCGAATCGAGCCGCGACCTCATCAAGCAGACCGACCTGCTCTACAAGCTCGCCACCCGCCTGATCGAGACCTGCGACAAGGAATGTGACGCCAAGGCCAGCGACCTATGGAACGGCCGCGACATCACCCGCAGCCTCAAGGCCGTTGACGAGGCACGGCAGGAGGCTGTGCGTCAGCTCAAGCAGGTGAGTTACTTCTGGCGTCAGGCCCACTGGCTGACCGAGCGCTTCCCCGGGGCGAAGCTGTGCGACGTCGAGGGGCTGGTCAAACTGGTCGATCGCGCCGAGATCGAAGCCAACGACTGGAGACTGACGCCCGGCCGCTACGTGGGTGTTACTCCCGAGGAAGTGGACGAGGATTTCGATTTCGAGGAGGCCCTAGGCGACATCCACGTGGAACTGGAAGACCTCAACTCCGAAGCCGTGGTGTTGGCGGCGAAGATCAAGAAGAACTTCGAGGAGTTGGGAGTATGAGCGCGTTTGCCAACACGTTAGAGCGGCTAAGCGAACCGGGTCGCAAGATCACTTATGGCGTTGTGAAACCTGGTCCAGAGGTCGAGGACGGAATCCGATTTATCCGAGGTGGAGACGTCTTTCAAGGACGCATCGCCGAGAATGAGCTTCGCACCATCTCGCCACAGCTTTCCGGGCAATACAAGCGAACCATTCTCAAAGGCGGAGAACTCGTGGTCTCCTTGGTCGGCACCCCCGGCGAAGTTGCTGTTGTGCCAGATAGCTTAGCCGGTGCGAACATAGCGAGACAGGTGGGCCTTGTTCCATTGGGACCCAAGGTAAACTCTCACTTCGCGATGTACTTTCTGAGGTCCCATCGGGGTCGTGCTCAGCTGTTCACGAGAACTCAAGGTGCAGTTCAGCAGGTCATCAATCTCGCAGACTTGAAAACGGTGGAGATTCCCGATGTCTCCTTAGATGTACAAAATCACATCGCCTCCATCCTCTCCGCCTACGACGACCTAATCGAGAACAACCGTCGGCGGATAGAGTTGCTGGAGCAGGCGGCGCGGCTGCTCTACAAGGAGTGGTTCGTCCACCTCCGCTTCCCCGGCCACGAACACGTCACCATCACCGACGGCGTGCCTGAAGGGTGGGAAAGGAAGAGGCTAACTGAAATCGCCGAGTTCCGACTTGGAAAGATGCTTGACCAAAGGAAGAACCGAGGCGACCTCATGCCTTACCTCGCCAACCTAAATGTTCGATGGGGCGAGTTTGATTTCGATAATCTCCGAGAGATGCGGTTTGAGCAGCACGAGTTAGACCGGTTCGGCTTGAAATACGGTGACATCGTGATGTGCGAGGGTGGCGAGCCGGGGAGATGTGCGATTTGGAAAGAACAGATCCCAGGGATGATGATCCAGAAGGCGATCCATCGTATTCGCCCCCACCAGGACCTTGATCACCGGTTTCTGTATTACAGCTTGCTCCATAAGGGAAAATCCGGGCGTTTGGCGATGCTATTTACCGGCGCGACAATCAAGCACCTACCGCGCGAGAAACTCGCAAAAGTAGAAATCGAGATTCCACCTGCACGAGTGACGAACCTATTCTTGGAACAGGTCGGACCTATTGAAGACCAAATTGATGTGTTGCAGACTTGCATCACACGCGCATCCGAAGGCCGCGACTTGCTTCTGCCACGTCTGATGAACGGGGAGATTGCGGTGTGAGCTCCTACAGCGAAGACACGCTCGTCCAGCAGACGACTGGCGCGTACCTGGAACAGCAGCTCGACTGGCGGTCGGTCTACGCCTACAACAACGAGGATTTTGGCCCCGACAGCCTGTTGGGCCGTACTTCCGACCGCCAAGTGGTGCTGACGCGCACCCTGCGCGAGAAGCTGTTCGACCTGAACCCTGGACTGCCAGACGCGGCCTACGACGACGCCGTGCGGCAGATCACCGCCACGGTCGCCTCGCAAACCATCGTCGCCACGAACCGCGAAAAGTATGACCTGGTCCGCAACGGCGTGCAGGTCACATTCCGCAACGACAAGGGCGAGCGCGTACGGCAGCGTCTGCGGGTGTTCGACTTCGCCGAGCCGACCAACAACGACTTCCTCTGCGTGCGCGAACTGTGGGTGCGGGGCGACCTGTACCGCAGGCGCGCGGACATCGTGGGCTTCGTCAACGGTTTGCCACTCCTGTTCGTAGAGTGCAAAAACATCCACAGGAATCTCAAAACCGCCTTTGATGACAACTACTCCGACTACCGCGACACCATCCCGCACATCTTCCACCACAACGCCATCGTGATGTTTGGTAACGGTGACCAGGCGAAGATCGGCTCGATCACCAGCCAATGGGGGCACTTCCACGAATGGAAGCGTCTGGCCGAACAGGAGCCCGGTGCGGTGGATATGGAGACGCTGCTCAAGGGCGTCTGCGACAAGCGGAACTTCATGGATCTGGTGGAGAACTTCATTCTCTTCGACGAATCCTCTGGCGAGCCGAAGAAGATCCTGGCACGCAACCATCAGTTTCTCGGCGTCAATCTGGCCATCGAAGCGGTGCGCGAGCGCAAGGAACGGCAGGGGAAGCTGGGCGTCTTTTGGCACACGCAGGGAGCGGGCAAGAGCTACTCGATGGTGATGTTCACCCGCAAGGTGCACCGCAAGCTAGGTGGGAACTTCACCTTCCTCGTGCTGACCGACCGCGACGACCTGGACACGCAGATCTTCAAGACCTTTGCCGGCTGCGGCGCGCTGGGGCACGACCCGTGTCGGGCCTCCAGCGGTGAGCACCTAAGCCGCCTGCTGGGGCAGCACAAGTCGTACATCTTCTCGCTGATCCAGAAGTTCCACCAGGACGTGGACCCCAACGAGGGCTACACCCAGCGGGACGACATCATCGTCATCACCGACGAGGCACACCGGACGCAGTACGGGACGCTGGCGCTAAACATGCGCAACGCTCTGCCGAATGCCAGCTTCATCGGCTTTACCGGAACGCCGCTCTTCAGCGATGACGAGATTACGCGGCGGGTGTTCGGCGAGTACGTCTCGACCTACGACTTCCAACGGGCCGTGGAGGACAAAGCCACCGTGCCGCTCTACTACGACGCGCGGGGTGACAAGCTGGGCGTGGCTATCGGCGACCTCAACGAGCGCATTGCCGCAAAGCTGGAGGAACTGGAGACCGACGACATCGACGTCCAGCAGCGGCTGGAGCGGGAGCTCAAGCGCGACTACCACATCATCACTGCCGGCAAGCGACTGGATCAGGTGGCGCGGGACTTTGTGCAGCACTACTCGACGGCGTGGGAGACCGGCAAGGCCTTGCTAGTGTGCATCGACAAGGTGACCTGCGTGCGGATGCACGACCTGATCAAGAAGTACTGGGACGAGCGCATCGGAAAACTGGAAGCCGAGCTGGCTTCGGTGGCGGACGAGGACGAAGAGATCAAACTCCGACAGCAGATCGCCTGGATGCGGGAAACCCGCACGGCGGTGGTGATCAGCGAGGAACAGGGTGAGGTAGACAAGTTCCGCAAGTGGAACCTCGACATCACCCCGCATCGCCGCTTGATCAAGGAGGGCATCGAGCTGCCCGAGTCGATGCGCAACAAGCCCCAATTTCGCAACATGCAGCGGATGGAGCTGGACGATGCCTTCAAGGAGGAGGAGCACCCGTTCCGCATCGGCATCGTCTGCGCCATGTGGCTCACCGGCTTCAACGTGCCGAGCCTCTCTACGTTGTACCTGGACAAGCCGTTCAAGGCACACACGCTGATGCAGGCCATCGCTCGCGCCAACCGCGTGCACGAGGACAAGAACAACGGCCTGATCGTCGATTACTGCGGCGTCCTTAAGCACCTGCGCAAGGCGCTGGCGACTTTCGCCGGGACGCAGGCAGGCGGCGGACAAGGCGGTGAGATCGATCCGGCCAGGCCTGAAGAGGAGCTGTTGGCCGACCTGGAAGAGGCCATCGCCCTTGTACGGACATTCCTCGACGATCGGAACGCATCGCTGGATGATGTGATTCAGAATACTGGTTTCGAGCGCAACGCCGCCATCGTGGCGTGTAAGGAGGCGGCCAATGAGAACGACGAAACCCGTAAGCGGTTCGAGGTGATGTGCCGCGCGGTGTTCAAGAAGTTCAAGGCGTGCATCAATGTCCAGGGCGTGAACGCCCACCGGGCCGACCGTGACGCTACGAACATCGTCTACAAGAGTCTGCAGCAGGATCGGGAGGCGGCGGACATCACCGACATCATCCGCCAGCTGCACCAGGTGGTCGATGACGCGATCGACACTACATCCGACCGAGTGGCCAAAGAGCAGGCGCCGTACGACATCAGCAAGATCGACTTCGACCGGCTGAAGCAGGAATTCCAACGCAGTCCGAGGAAGAACACCTCGGTCCAGAACCTGCGGCAGGCCGTGGAAAACCAGTTGCAACGGTTGTTGCGGCAGAACCCACTTCGCACCGATTTTCAGCGGCACTACGAGGAGATCGTCGCAGAATACAACCGTGAAAAGGATCGGGTGACGATTGAGAGAACTTTCGAAGCGCTGCTGAGGCTGGTCCAAGAACTCGATGAGGAAGATAGCCGAGCGATGCGCGAAGGGCTCGATGAGGAATCACTGACGATCTTCGATCTCTTGAAGAAGCACGACTTGAGTGCAGCCCAGATCAAGCGGATTAAGGCCGTCGCTGTGAATCTACTTGAGACGCTGAAGGCAGAGAAACTCCGCGTCGATCAATGGCGAGAGAAGGAAGCAACCCGCGACGCTGTGAGGATCGCGATCCACGATTTTCTGTACAGCGACGAAACAGGGCTTCCCGTGGACTGCTACAACGAGGAGGAAGTGACAGAACGGGCGGAAGAGGTTTTCCGCCATGTGTATCGCGCGTACCCCACGATTCCATCGCCGTACTATGGGACAAGTGCCTAGTGCCGTCGCGTAGTCACCCAAGTCGCTCGATCGCTGGCACGGTAGGCGGAACAACAAGCGCTCGCTGGCGCAAATCGTGACCGTCCCTGCGAACGTCGAGTGAAGTGGAACGATCAGGCGTGCCGGGTGTGGCGGGTCGCTCCCGCCCAAGCGGCCATCCGCCGGCGCGCGGGCGCTCACCCGCGCCGTCTGCGGATCGGCTGGCCCGGCCCAACCAACAGGTGAGCCATGCCGCCGGGCAAGTCTAAGGGCAAGAAACCGGGCGCCAAGAAACGGAGCCCTGCGACCAAGCCACGGCGCAAAAAATCGAGCGCCGAAAGCGCTAGTCCGCAGACGCAAAGTGATCGGCGGAAGCTAAGCCAGGCAGAAATCGACCGAGAATGGCCCGCGCCCACGCAGGCCGAAATCGATCGCGTACTGAAGCACGCGCGCCTAGCGGCGGCCTACATTGGGAACAACAAGCGTGATAGAGCGCGACGTGAGGCACGGTATGCGCTGGAGGTCTCCCGGGATAAGTACGGGGCGCTAGTAAGGCTCCTTAACAGGCTCAAACAAGCCGATCCTGCCGACGAGCGCTGGCGGAGCGTGAAGCACTTGCTGGAGGATCTCGGCCCGGCCGCCTTGTCGGATCCGATCTGTTCGGAAGGGATTAAAGCATACTGCGACGAGATCGAGGCGTGGTTCGGGGCAGAATCCCAGAATCCGTCCGACGCCAAAGAAGCAGGCAAGAAATCTCCGAAGTCTGGTGGACGGCCAAGAAAGTCGCCCGAGTTTGACGATGCCGTGGCACTTGCGCGTGAAAGCGGACTGTATGAAACCGCCGCCAAAATGGCAAAGAATTGCCGCGAGTTGCGGCCGTTTCTTGCAGGCAAGCCACTACCCGTTAAGGCTGTACAAGACGCGCAGAAGCGCAATCGCAGTGCGCTGCACCGTGCCAAATTGGGCGCACGAAATAGGAACGTTCGTGCTCCCAAATAGTGGCGCGAGAATTTCTAGGCGGTTCTTTCCCCGACAAGACGTGGCATTACGGCGCAAGTCGCGCCACGAACTCTGCCGCCGGCGTCCCAGGGAATTGGTGTGCGGCATACTTACGTGCACCTCGGCTGCGCGTGCGGCCAAGCGTCTACACCCGGAGATCCACCAATGCCGCCCACAGACGGACCTGGTACACGCGTTGCCCCCGCCCTATTGGTCGCCGCCAGCGAAGCGGCAAGGCTGCTTGGAATCTCAACGCGGACGCTCTGGACCCTGACCGACCAGGGCGAGATCCCCGCGGTCCGCATCGGCCGGAGTGTCCGCTACAGGCCAGAATCTCTCAGACGATATGCCCAGGCGCGGGAGGAGAAGGCACGTCCGACGAAGGAGGACAGACCATGAGCAGACCAGTCTTATCGGCGCACACTGAGCAAATGCTGGTCGAGGCCCTGCAACAGGCCGGGCCAGGAAGGAGAGCGACGTCATGTCGACAATAGTCCGTTTGGCTGAACCAGAGGAGCGCGGCGAGTTCGGACCGCTGCTACTGACTGCCAAGCAGGCGGCGGCGATTTGCGGCAAGTCGCTACGGACGTGGCGGACCTGGGACTCCGCTGGTCGAATTCCACAGCCGGTGCGTATTGGGCGGTCGACGCTATGGCGAGCTGGCGAGCTACGGGAATGGGTGGCCGCCGGTTGTCCGCGCCGCGCGGAATGGGAGGCCCGGACATGACTGTCATCGTCGGCAAGGACAGCCAAATCGGCGTTGCGTTGGCGAGTCGCCTCGGGCTCGCGTTGAATAAGCGCGAGGGACGCGATCTGGCCGGGCCGTGTATCGCGTGTAAGTCGAGTGATGCGTTCCGTCTGCACATGCAGACTGGCGTGGCTCAATGTTACTCGTGCGGCAGCAAATGGTCGCCGTTTCAGGTTGCTGAGGCAGTTACCGGCGACAGGGAGCGGGCCAGAAGCCTGCTCGTTGACCTTGGTTTGCTCAAGCCTGATACCGAGCGGAACGGTCAGGCAGCGCCACAGGACCCCATCGAAGTCGTCGCGCGGCAGAAAGGCGTCACCGCCGATTCACTTCGGGCATACGGTGCGAAGGTCATCACAGGAACCAAGATCGAATTCCCATGCTACGGCCCCGACGGCAAGCCTTGCACGACGTTCTCGATCTCCACAAACGTGGGCACAAAGGCCAACAAGGGGCTGTTCGCAAAGGGCAAGCGGGCCGGCCTGTTTTTTCCACACGTCAAGGGTGCGGTTCGCTTGCCCGAACGGGGCGAGACATGGTATATCGTGGAAGGCGTCAAGGACGCTGCGGCGCTTCACGGACTCGGGCTGCTTGTATGTGGTCTGAATACCTGCCGGCTAGCTGCCAAATTCGCGCGGCTTTTCGCCGGAGTCGAGATTGTACTAGTTCCAGATCGGGACCGTGCCGGCGAAGAAGGCTTGCAGTTCACGGGCCGTGTCCTTCGCGGGGTCGCAAAGTCGGTCCGCATCACCGTACTACCGGCTGAATTCAAGGAGAGTGATGGCGAGGATGTGCGTGATGTACTTCGACGTGCCGATGGTCGAAGCCAGCTCTTACAAGCCATCGCTGATGCCCAGTCTTGGGAGCCGCAACGAGCGAACTCCGGTCCAGACGACGATCGTCCCAAGATTGAAGTCACACCCGACGAACACATCGTCAACGACCAAGCGGTCCAAGCCTTTGCCGCCGATCAAGCGATCTTTCAGCGTGGCGGATCGCTCGTCCGAATCCTATACGATCACAGTTCAAAGACGCTCAAGGGAATCCAACGCCCGGCCAATGCCCCACGCATCGCCATCATTCGAAAGGCAAGTCTCCGCGAGCGCCTGACGGCAGTCGGTCGATTCGTGAAACGGAAAGAGAGCGAGGAGGGCCAGGAGATCATCCAAGTCCATCCACCTGCTTTCTGCGTCAGTGCCGTGGCGGCGCGGGGACATTGGCCTGGTGTCCGACATCTTAAGGGTGTGATCAGCAGCCCGATTCTCCGGCCGGATGGAACCGTCCTGCAGACGCCCGGTTACGATAGTGCCACCGGCCTCTTTTACGAACCAACCGGCCGGACTATTGAAGTTACCGGTGCCCCTACGCTTGATGATACTCGAGCTGCTTGTCAGGCACTGCTCGACGTTGTTTCCGATTTTCCATTTGTCAAGGAGGCACATCGCGCCGCGTGGCTAGCGATGGTGCTGACTCCGCTAGCACGGCATGCGTTTCCAGGGCCGAGCCCCCTCTTCTTGATCGACGCCAATGTCCGGGCGAGCGGCAAATCGTTGCTGGTCGACGCGGCGTCAGTGATTGTCACGGGCCGCGAAATCGCTCGGACGTCGTGCCCACGAGATGACGACGAAATGCGCAAACGAATCACAGCGATCGCGATTGGGACCGACCAAATGGTTTTGATCGACAACATTGCGGGCGAGCTCGGCAGCGCGTCACTCGATGCCGCCCTGACTGGCACCATTTGGAAGGACCGCATCCTTGGTCGGTCCGAGATCGTGGAAATGCCGCTCGTAACCACCTGGGCCGCGACGGGGAACAATGTTGTGTTATTAGCCGACACGAGCCGACGAGTCTGCCACATCCGGCTCGAATCCAAGCTCGAGAATCCCGAGGAACGCGAAGGTTTCACGCATCCGAACCTTCTGGGTTGGGTGCGCGAGGAGCGCCCGCGGTTGCTCTGTGCCGCGCTGACGATTCTCATCTCCTTCTGCCGCAACGGCCGGCCCAGTCAAGGCCTCAAGGCATGGGGATCCTTTGAGGGGTGGTCGGACCTCGTGCGGCAAGCGCTGGTCTGGGTCGGAGTGCCCGATCCGGGGGAGACCCGTGAGGAATTGGCTCGCTCATCCGACCGCGAAGGAGCGGCTCTGCGGGCCTTGATTGCGGGATGGCCAGAGATCGACCCGGACGGCGCGGGGCTGACGGCGGCAAAGTTGCTCGAGCGTCTCGAAAAGTCGCCCGATGAGTACGACCTCTTCCGTAGCGCGGTGCTCGATCTTTGTCCCGCGCCAGCGGGCAAACTTCCTGGGACACGGTCTCTGGGCAATAAGCTTCGGCACGTGCGAGGTCGAGTGGTCGGCGGAAGATCAATCGACAGCCGTGATCAACACGGCACCGCGGTCTGGTCTGTGACCGATATGATGCAATCTGATGCGAACCGCTTCCGGGACGTTGACGACGACGGTTGCTCTGGTGGTTCTGGTTGGTCTGAAGTAGGCCGTGTGCCGTCGTCGCCTGAACAGGTAACACCAGAGATAGGCCACCTTCAGCGACCTGGCGCAGAGCCACCAGACCAACCAGAGCAACCTGAACATCCGTCGCGGATGCAGGATGACAATCCCAGTAAGCACAAATGTGGTCGGCTCGACTGGGTAAACGGTCCGCCCAAGGATGGCCGCATCCGCACTACTTGCGGCAAATGCGGGCGCTTTGTCGGATATCGGCCGTGCGAGACGGAAGGCCGAACGAATTAGCTTGAGGTCTGCGCCAAAACGAGGAAACTGTAACCCTGAGCCGCCCGTGCCGCCCTGTGCAGAATTGGAGAACGACGAGATGGCAAACCTGTACAAGAAGCTGGTAAAGCGGAAGGACCCGAAGACCGGCAAGACGGTCAAAGTGAACTCGAAGAAGTGGTGGGGCCGCTATCGGGACGCCGACGGCTCCGAGAAGCGAGTACCGCTCGCGCGGGACAAGGCGGCGGCGCAGACCATGTTGAACGAAATGGTCGTCAAGGTGGAACGCCGGGCCGCGGGCATGATCGATCCGTTCGACGACCACACCAGGCGGCCGATGAAAGAGCATGTCGACGAGTTCGAAGAGCATCAGTGGAGCAAGGGAAACAGTAGGCAACACGTGGGCGAAATTGCCGCCAAGGTTCGCAAGATCGTCGCGGGCTGCAAATGGACCTTTATCCGGGACATCACGGCCAGCGGCACGCAGCGCTACCTGGCCGATCTTCGGGCCGGCGGCTTGAGCGTGCAGACCAGCAACCACTACCTGCGCGCGATCAAGCAGTTCACCCGCTGGCTGATGCGGGATCGTCGCACATCAGACGATCAGCTAGTACATCTTGCCATGCTCAACGTCAAGACAGACCGTCGGCATGATCGCCGTGCCTTGGGATCGGAAGAGTTCACCCGGCTGATCAAAGCGGCCATGAGCGGTCCGCCAGTGGTGTGCATTCCCGGGCCAGACCGGGCCATGATGTATGTGCTGGCCGCGTGGACCGGATACCGCAAGACTGAAATCAGTAGTCTCACGAAGCGGTCACTGCGACTCGACGCCGATCCGCCCACGGTGACGGTGGCCGCGGCCTACAGCAAGCGAAAACGGCAAGATACCCAGGTGCTGCACGCGGTAGTGGCCAAGCGCCTTCGCGATTGGCTCGAGACAAAGGACAAGCTGAGCGCTGACGCACTGCTCTTTCCTGTGTCCGCGAAGGTCCCCGGTGCCCCGGAGCGTCGCACGTCTAAAATGATGAAGGCCGATCTGGCGGCGGCCCGCAAGAAGTGGATCGAAGACTCTCCCAACGACCAGGTACGCGAAGAGCGAGAAGGATCCGATTTCCTCTGCTATCAGGACGAGAGCGGTTTGTACGCGGATTTTCATTCCAACCGGCACACGTTCATCACCAACCTGGAGCGGGCTGGCGTTTCACCCCGTACGGCGCAGTCGCTGGCCCGACACTCTGACATCCGGCTGACGATGGGTGTCTACACGCACATCGGTCTCTGTGACCAGACGACCGCAATCGAGTCGTTGCCGGCCCCGCCTGCGTTTGAGTCGAAACAAGATGAAGCCGGTGCGTTGCGAGCGACTGGCACCGACGGGAGGAACAGGAGGATGAACGCCAACTCGGAATGCAAAAGAGCGCCCCGCGAACATCAGTCGGGCGGAAAAAAGGTGCCCGCTATGGTGCCGAGAGGTGTCGAAAATGGTGCCGTTCGCCTCGCATCGGGGACGAACGACCTCGCGTCACCTTGCACTCAAGACGCCACAACGACCGCTGGCGGAGAAACGAAGACGCGACTCCGCAAACCCGCAAAGGGTGGCGAGTTGTGCGCCGGTCCGCGCCGCGATGCATCGCTTTGCACCGCGGCTGAGACGCGAAGAGATGAACTACGCCCGGCAGGATTCGAACCTGCAACCCTCGGTTCCGAAGACCGATGCGCTATCCAATTGCGCCACGGGCGCCTGTACGGGAATTCACTTTACGTTGTTTCCCTCCCGGCGACAAGCTTCAAGATCGAGCCGCCTCACGTCTTGGATCGGCGGCAGTTACCAGACCGCGGCATCTGCGACGCGACGTCGCCGAGCCCCCGCGTCGTTGGTGCTTGAGCCATCGCGTGCGGCATGTTATAAGCGCACAGGCGGCGCGAGGATTCCGCCGAACACAACGGCTTTGGCACGATGGCTCTCATTACGTTACGCTTGCTCGACGGGGCCGATCGCGGCCGGGTGTTCGAAGATCTGCCGACGCCGGTCACCATCGGTCGCGAGGAAGGCAATTTGCTGCAACTCAACGACGAGCGCGTGAGTCGCTTCCACACCAAGATCCAGGAAGATCAGGACAAGATCGTCGTTACGGATCTGGAAAGCACCAACGGCACGAAGGTCAACGGCGAAGATATCCAACTCCGCATCCTCCGTTACGGCGACATCATTTCTATCGGTCGCTCGGTGCTGCTGTTCGGCTCGCGCGAGCAGATCGCCGGACGGCTGGCCGACTTGCGCGAGGAAATGTCCGGCACCGTCGGCTATGAAGATCAGTCCAAAAGCGCCGGCGCCGCGTCGCTCGATTTCGAACTCAACTGGAGCGAAGACCCGGACGTGCAAAGCACGCTGCACACCTTGCACGCGCCGGAGTTGCCGGAGCGGTTGAGTCCCGGGCAAGCGGCCCAATTGTGCGAATTGTTGGAATACTTGCACTTGCGGATCCGTGATCTGCTGGCTTCGGTGACGATCAAACCCGACGCCGAGCACGTCACGCTCCAACAGCGGCAGTGGCAGAACCTGGTCGACTTGCAGGCCCGTCTGGCGGCCTACCTGCGGGCCGTCGGTCAGCCGCACGAGGACGAGTAGCGGCCCTGCCTCCCAAGATTCCGCACACGGCGGCGAATAACGGTCGAGCAGACGATTCCGAAGCTCCCGCGATCGGCCTGCGCTGCGATGAATCGACACAGTCTCTTGGTGGAGTAAAATCCGATGGCCTATGCACTGCTCGTGACAATCGCACTGGTTTCGAACGACGCCGCGGCGGTGCGCGGGCCGGCAGCCGACTCGCCGGGCGACTCGTTCGTCGACGTCCCGGCGCTGGTCGACCGGGGCGAGCGCAGCTACATGGTCCAACGCTGGGACCGGGCCATCGAAGCATTCGAGCAAGCCACGGCGGCCAATCCCACCATCGGCTACGTCTGGTGGCGGTTGGGCACCTGCCGCTTGATGGGCGGCCAGTACGAAGGGGCGATCGAAGCGTTCACGGTGTCGCACGAACTGGGCGCCTTCCAATGGCGACCGTTGCGGATGGCCCACCGGGGCGAGTCGGCCTGGGGACTGGCGGCGGCCTACGCCCGGCTCGGCAACCCCGACGAGGCGATCCGGTGGACCCGTACCGCCCTGGCCGAAGGCTTGCGAGATATACGCCGCTTTCACCGGACGCACTTCAAGGAACTGCTGGAAGATGATGAGTTCCGCGCGCTCGTCTGGGCCGGCGACGTCAAGGATCTGTCGCGCGACGATGGCTATCGCCACGACCTGCGGTTCCTGATGCACGAAGCCAAGCGGGTCCATTTCGATCCCTTCCGCAAGACGCCCGAGGCCCAGCTCGACTCGCTGGCCGCCGCGCTGGCCGCCGACATTCCCAAGCTCACCGACGATGAGATCCTGGTGCGGATGTCGGCCATCGTGCGGCGGCTGGGCGACGGACACACGCACGTTCGACACAACGGAAAACCGGCTCGGCTCGGCGTTCACTTGCACCTGTTTCCCGAGGGACTGTTCATCGACGCAGCGCTCGCGGAGCACGCCGATCTGGTGGGAGCCAAAGTCCTGCGGATCGGCAATTGCTCGGCCGACGAGGCGCTCGCGCTGTCCGAGGACATCACGTCACGCGACAACGAAATGAACCTCCGGGCCGTTTCTCCGCGTTTACTCGAATCGCCGCGCTTGCTGCGCGGCTTGGGGATTCACGACGGAGACGGTCCGGTGCCCCTCGAGATCGAAGACGCCGTCGGCAAGACGCGCCGCGTCGAGCTGCCCATCGTCAATAAGCGGCTGGGCGCCAAGGACTATGTGTACGAGGTGCCCGGCTGCGACAAGCGGCTGCCCTGGTGCATGCGGCGGCGAGGGAAGCTCTACTGGTTCGAGACGCTGCCCGACGAACGGCTGATCTACTGCCAGATCGA
>SDBV01005761.1_pt1 | contig 17396 bp, 15 predicted proteins | sample 2277081 | NCBI WGS metagenome assembly SDBV01 (sample SAMN10402039, study PRJNA504765) | marine sediment metagenome | isolation source: marine sediment core GS10_PC15, 223 cmbsf | place: Arctic Ocean: Southern Knipovich Ridge | collected 2010 | reverse complement strand
TAAATCAAATGAATATATTGCATATCCTTGTTCTATAAAATATTCAGCTGGGATCTTCATTCTATCTGAATGAGTCCCCCATCCATGAATAGCTATTATATAAGCTTTAACTTCACCAGAATCTGGTGACCAATTTTGATAAAATAATTTTCTTGTTTCTCTTCCTTCAAAATATCCTGTTTCATTTTTCATTTTATTATCACTTATTTTAAGAGATAAGGAGTAAAAAGATCAACACTAATTATAAGAAAATTGTCTATTTATTATTTTTGCGTTTAGGACTAGAAACGTGGATTTATTTAAACTTAAAGTATAGAATTAATTGAAAAAAATTAGGATTTTTCATTGAATTCAGATTCTAAATTTCTAAAGCTAAATCTATCCTTATTAACTTATTCTCATATTTATTATTTTTAATGAAAATCCAATTTTCACTGGATTTTTAAAATTAAATATAAATACCACGACAATTTTATTAAAATTGCACTTGTATGAGAATGGGAATAATGCCAGAAGAATCGATAGAGTATGAAAAAGTTTTAAGAGAAGATTTAAAAGCTTATTTGAAGGCTTTAGATGCTAAAGAGTTTGGATTATGCAATATTGTTAGTAACAGAATGATGACTAATGCTATGATTCTTAATTCAGTTGATTTTAACTTGCTTGGTGCAATTCTAAAAGAAATTACTTTTGATTTTAATCTTTTTCAAGAAGAAAATAGCTTAGAAAATGCTTTAAAAAAGTTGAAAAACACTTTAAAATCTTATCAAAGTAGTAACCCTAAGGTGGATCAAATTTTAGATGATTATTATGAATATTTTGATATTTTTAGGAATATAATCACTTCTCCATTAGAAGAATATGAAGAAAATAAAGATTTTTCAATTTATACAACGAAATTTAGTATCAATTTCTTTATCCAAGAAAATGAAAATGATCTGATACTTCCTTACAATTTCGACGTTAGAATATATGGTGTTCTAAATGAAATTAATAGGGTTATGAAATCTTTTGGATTTACAAAACATCAATTGGTATTAAAACTAGTTTTAAGTTATTTTGGTAGAATGTATGAATATTTTAGATTTTTATTATCAACGGAAAACATAGATAAAATTTGGGAAGAAAAGTTTTCTGATTATAAAGAGAAATTATTATCGAATGTTAAATCCTTTAGTTTAGAAGAGTCTTACATCAATAATTCACTAGAACTTTTATTCGAATTTTGCAGAGAATGGAGAACATTCTTTATGAGGTTATTAGAGATTCCTAGAGGCCCTAAAGTAGAAAAAGGAACTGCCATACCAAGCAATGTACGTCAGGAGTTAGATGAAATGGTTACCAAATTAATAAATTCAAAATTAGAGGAGAAAGAGGATTGACTGAGTCAGTTATAAATAAACATTCCTTTGGGAATATAATTTCAGAGATGAAGAAAGCTAATCCCGGAAGTAATAATAAAGAAATAGTTGACACTTTAGGGAGTTATGTTGTCGACCTGTTTTATAAAAAAATTAATAGATTTGAACTACCAGACAGGTTAGATTCATCACGTAAATTAAAATTGAAACTTCAAGAAGCAAGACAAACTAAAAAAGGGAAAAAAAAGATAGCAAATTTAATTGAAAAAGACCATAATATTGAAAAGTTTATGAAATTGAAGCATGGTTTTAATCAATTGACAAAATTTCATGCATCAAATGACATCAGTTTTCAACATATAGAGAACTCAAGAAAATTTGATAGCAATACAACTGATGTCTATAAACTTAATTTAATCCCTAGAACTAGAAACAGAAACGTTGATTTTGCGATTGAACCTCTGGATGATGAACCTGCTGCTGAAATAGAACAACCAATTAAGAAAGAAAAGGATGATTATTCTTATCAAAAATCTTATTACAAAATTGATCTTCAGGATTTATCATATCTTATTGAACCCGATTTAGATAGAGAAATAAAAATAAAAAAATCATTAGATTCTGAATTATTAAATAAAATTAAGAATTCTGAATTAGAAACATTTGATAAAAAAGAATCAAGAAGATTTGATATGACTGAATTTATAGGTATTATTGATGATGAAGATAAAAGTCCATAAACCAAAATTGTTTGAAAAAAACCCCCCAATTTCTTTATGAAGGCTCTAATAGTTGATTCTTGCGTATGGAATGCAGCTTTCCATAAACGAGACAATCATCATGAAAAAGGTAGAAAATTTCTAGAATGGTTTAATAATCGAAATGATATCAAGGTTTACATCAATGATTATATTATTTCGGAAACATTAGCATTCCTAAGAAGGAAACTTACTAAAAGAGTTGACATTACTAATAAAATTATAAACATGTTTCTTACTGATGAAAGAATTGAAGTTTTTTACACATCCAAAGAAAATTTTAATTTAGCTATAGATATCTTTAGGCAGTATGACAAACTTAGCTTAGTAGATTCAATCATTGTATTAAATTATCTTAAAACGGAGCCTATATGTCTAATATCATATGATGAAGGTTTTGATACTTATACTAAAATCACACGATTAGAAGATCCAAATAATATTGATTAATATCGAAAAAAATTTAGGCGCAAAAGAATGAATGAATGGTAAGAAACTGATGTGTTTATGAAAATAATTAACTTTTAATTCCTTTACCTCTTCCATAAGTTTGGAACATATAAATTTATCATCACATAAGTTCCAAAACATTATATAACTTTCTTCACGTTATTTTTCACTAAATTTTCATGAAAATCAGACTCTGAATTTCCCTATTTTATGAAAATTCAAACTGAGTAAGGGGAATTCCTACTTTTCTCTTTAAAGAAATAATTTCTAGTACTTTATAATCAATACATCCAAATGTTCCTCTTTATGAATTATGTATAATTTCAGCAGCATTAGTTGTAGTGCTCGATATTTTATTAAATAATCCCGTAATTAAATATCTTCAACTTCTATTTCGTGAGGATACATTTTCTTTATACTCTTATAGTATATTTTTTTTAGAAATCATAGACAAGATGAGAATTCATAATAGCATTACAAAATAATGACTCATATGGGATGATTTTGAAAAAATGAAATCAAAGTATCTAAGAAAATAGTTTTTCTTATCTAGGTAAGAAAACTTACACTCTTATTAATTATTCCAAATCTAAACCTTATACTAATATGAAGTATTTATTGGGTATATTTACTTATAAGTTTTATGAGATACTTATAAAGGCAAAATATCTTAGAAGATTTTTAAGTCATTTATAAAGGCAAAATCGTGGGAACGAAAAATACTAATTTATATTAACACATGTTAGTATAAAATGGCATAAATTTAAATTTAGAAAATTTTATATAAATATTATGGAGAATGAGGAAAAAAATGTGTGTAAAAGACCTGAATTACAAATAAAAAATTCTAAAAGAAAATTAGATTCCTTTGAAGAAAATGTTCTAAGCAATAATTCAAATAATGTTCATGAAAGAGTAGGGATTTGCTTGAAAAATCCTGAAAGCAATATAATAAAAACGAATCAAGATCAAGTAGAATACGGTTTACTCCAAGAAGATTTATGCGAACCATCTGGGACACGTGTTATTGAAGATTAAATAGTTACTTCATCAAAATTAGTGGAATTAAAAAACTATGATGTAAATTTAATTCAAGAAGAAAAAAGTTTTTCCAAGATACATATGAAAGAAGACTCTAAGGCAGTTTCAACACTTGCTCTTAATATCCCTAAATTTAAACAAAAAGTAATTGACTATTTAAAAAAATTTAATGATCTAATAGAAGGTACAGCAGATCAAAAAAAGTTTATATGGTTAAAATCCATAGAGATATTAGACGATTATATTTCAAGAGCTAAAAACAACGAAATAACTATCCGTAAAGACGCAAATCTTAAAGTAATTGCGAGTAGTATTATTTACACTGTCATAATTTCAAGCGAAAATATGCCTAGGGTCTCTATAACTAAATTATCTGGATTATATATCTCTCAAGTAACTAATTATTATAGAAAATATTTTAAACAACTGTATCCAAGATTAGAATTTAGTTTCGGTTCATACAATTTTAAGAAGTTTCGAATGATTTTTTCTTTATATTTTTTTGAATTGCTAAGGAATACAGAAACTGAAGCATCTGAACTCGTTTTACAATTACTCGAAAATATTATGAAAAATATTAATCTTCCTGAACAATTAACAGACAATGATATTAATGCACTTCGAGAATTGGTTACTTATTATGAAGATATGTTTATCGATTATTTCTCAGATTTGGCTGAAATTGTCAACCAATTAATTATTTCAAGCAAAGTCCTCAAAAAAATTGGTGCTCACTTAGTAATTAAATATTTAACTGAATTTTTAGAAATCAAAGGAGTCACTTTATTCCAGACATCTCAAAATTTAGCTCGATCAATTGTAGAGATTTTTGATTTTTTAAAGAAAAAATTCCCTGAATTTTTCCCGTCTCGTTCTTATGTTCAAGGACGACAGAAAGGATATAAAAAAATTGTTGGTAGCAAAATAAAATTATATATATTAAAAAATATTTATAACGGAGATTATTGTGAAGATGGTAAAATCCAATGCCCCGATTGTAAGCGCGAAGGATTTGAAATAAACACGGATATTTCTAGGTTAAAAGCCTGGAATTCGCATCATTCCTCTGAGGAAAAAGAATATTTATTCTCGGCAAGGAATTTATACAAAATTTACTCTAAGAATAGATCAAATCCAAATATTTTAGAGGAATTAATAACTTTAATGGAATCTGAAGGGATCATTTTCAAGTGCAGCAATCATCATACAATATTACATGATGAATATTATCGCTTATTCGGATACCTTATCAGTTGGGAAAGGATATTTTCTCTTCCCCCCGAAATAATCCATATACTTATTAGGATTTCAGTAGAAAATTTAAAGAGAACTAAGAATCTATCCATCGATAAAAAAAAGGAAATCCGACGATATATCAGAAAGAAATTAAGAAAACGATACGTTGTTGAGCTTGTTCATGGAACATATTGTCCTGCATGTGGAGAATTCAACACAAAAGAACACCTAACAGCATTTCACTTTAATCATGAAAATAAAAAGAGAAAGAGTATTAATGCTTCTGATTTATACGATCTCCCTTGCTCCAAAATTGTTCAAATCCTTGAAAAAGAAAGGGGGGGTTATTTATGTTCGAATTGTCATTCTGTTATCCATTATGATAAATACATTCCTTTGTTAGATAAAATTTTTAAAGATAATAATGTAGTAAATAAAATTCTTGAGGATTATGAACGTGTTTCTAAAAAATTCACTGTTATTAGTAGTATAAAGTTAATTAGAGACCCCTTAAAAACTTCCAAAAAAAATTATGATAGTCTTGAACGATATTTAACGGTCATCCACGAGATTTCGAAGTCGGGCCTTGTTGTCATCACATCTGCTTTAGCGGATTATTTAAAGATAAGTATTTCACCCGTACATAATTTTTTTAGAAATTGGGGTGTTTTTATTAGACGATATGTCAATATTATAGTTGGACAAGGTAGTAGTCAGTCTAGATACATATTAACAGATGAAGGAAAAGAAATAATCTCTTTAATATATCATTTTAAAAATTATTACAAGTCTCTTTAATTTTATCTTCCTTTCAGAATAGTTCTTTATCATTTTTGTTATTTATTATTAAAAAAACTTTAATGTTTGCTAGCTATACTTTTTCTTAAGTACTAGAATTAAATAAATGAAATTTTTTCTCAATGATGGAAGATAATAGAATTGATGCTATTAACATCACACTCTATGGTAGAGGAGGAATGGGAGTAGTTACATGTGTGGAAATTATAGCAGAAGCAGCTTATTTAAGTGGAAATTTTATTGATGTGCATGCATATCCATCATTTGGAGCGGAAAGAAGAGGTGCTCCTGTTCAAGCGTATGCAAAATTATCACGTAAAGAAACAATTTGGGATAGAGCGCAAATCGAAAATCCAAATATTTTGATTATATTTGATGAGACAGTTTTAACACATGAAATAGCAACTTCATTAAAAGAGGGGGGGATTTTTATTATTAATTCTGAAAAAAATCCTAACTTTTTCGCAAGCGAATATAATTTTAACGATGAAATTAAAATTGTAGTTGCTGATATTAGTAAATTAGCTATTGAAAAAGATTTAACTATTGATGGAAATCCTGTAATCAATACGCCAATCCTCGGTTTGCTTTCGAAATCTCTACCAGATTTAAAATTAGATAATTTGAGAACTGTTATTCTAAAACGTATGGGTGACGAATTAGGTATGATAAATTACGATCTAATTGAGCAGGGATATAAAATGGCAAAAATATTATAATACTTTTTAATTTAATATTAATTCAATTAAGTGGTAATTTTAATATAAATGAACTCCCTTTATGTCTCCCTTCGGATTCTGCTCTAATATTACCCTCATGTAAACCAACTATCTCTTTTGATATATACAAGCCAAGCCCGGAACCTTGAATATCAATATATTCTAATCCATCTCCATATCTCTCGATTTTCCCAAATCTACTAAATATAATTTGCATTTCTTTCTTAGTTAAACCAATTCCTGTATCACTAACGGATATTTCAGCCCAATTCTGCTTTTTATTCAAATTTATTTTAATATTACCATTAGGAGGAGTACTTTTTATAGCATTTGATAAAAGATTTAGTATTACCTGTTCAATTCTGATTTTATCTACTTCTAAATATAGCTCCTCTGGAAGTTCAAGAGCTATAGTCAATTTTCGCCTTTTTGTTAAATACATCATTTCTTGTACACAATCTCTAATAATATTGCTGATATCGGTTGTTTCTTTTTCTAATTGGAGTTTATTGTATTCTATCCGAGTTACATCAAGAAGATTATTAACTAAATAGTTAAGCCTTCTACTCCCGTTTTCAATCATTTTTATTAATTCTATTAACTCCGCTTTCATCTCATCCTTAAATAATTCTAAAAGAAGCTCAGATGCTCCAAAAATAGATACAAGAGGAGTTTTTAATTCATGGGAGACTCTAGAAATTAAATCTTTTCTGATTTGATCTAGCTCTTTTAATTTTTGGATCTCCTCCTTAATGAGAAACTCAGCTTTTTTTCGTTCTGTTATTTCTCGTACTATCCCTTGAACAAATTTATTATTTCCTATATTAAAAAGGCTCGATGATACTTCAGCAGGAAAAATTTCACCATTTTTTTTATTAAAGTTAATTTCAAATCTTACAAATCCCTTCTTGGCAATCTCTTCAAAAGCATTTTTAGAAACTTCAATTTCCTCAATTTGATGAAGCTGAGGAATTTTAAGAGAGAGAATTTCTGATTTTGTATATCCAAATTGCTCCAATACTTTTTGATTTACATCTATTATGGAACCGTCTAAATCATGAATAATAATGCCATCATTAGAGTGTTGGAAAAGATTACTATATTTCTCTTCCGATTCCTTTAATTTCTGTTCTGCTCTTGTTTTTTCTGTAATATCCCTAACGAAACCATAAGTGATATCTCGTAAAAAGCCACAAAAACCAATTTTTCTTCCATCTGAATCGTATTTTAAAGAAATAGATGTTTCACCGAATAAGCCTTCTCCATTTTTTGTAACAATCTCATATTGAAATTGTGGTTGTTCGATTCCTGTTCTGTAAACCTCATTAAAAGCTTTAAAGATCCTTTTACTATTCTCCTCATCCATAAAACTCTTATAGTATAATCCCATTGCTTCTTCAGGTGAAAATTTCAATAATTCACATAAAGCATTGTTAAAAAAGGTAAAGTTACCTTTCAGATCAACTTCATAATAGCCCTCTTTAGCGTTTTCAATTATATTTCTATATTTTACTTCAGATTCTATTAATTTCTGTTCGGCATTTTTCCTTTCAGTAACATCTCGAATAAGACCAAAAAATCCTACCTTATTTCCTACAGAATCGTATTTTAAATCAGCTAATGTTTCATGATAGATTGTTTCCCCGCTAGGTGTTAGATTTTGTCTTTCAATAAGAACAGGACCTGGAATCTCATTTTTATAAAGTTGGTCATAAATTTTAAATAACTTTCTAGCTGTCTTCTCGTCTTGAAAAGTGCGATGATTCTTTCCTATTAGTTCTTCCTTTGATGAGTATCCAAATATTTTACAATAGCAATCGTTTACGAAAGTTAAAGTTCCCTTAAGATCAACTTCAAAATACCCTTCCATCATATTTTCGAGAAGCTCTCTATATTTTTCTTCGGATTCTTTTAATTCTTTGGTTCTTTTTATAACGATAGTTTCTAAAGCACCCTTAAAATTTTCTTTTATATCTTCTTCTTTCTTCCTTTCCGTAATATCTCGAATTAACCCATAAAACCCAACTTTATTTCCTTTCAAATCATGTTTTAAATAAACAGAGGTTTCACATATAATGTTCTCTCCATTTTTACTCTTGAACTGATATTGGAAATCAGTTAATGGTTCAGCTGTTTCATAAACATTTTTAAAACTTTCAAACACTCTTTTTCTACTCTTTTCATCTGCAAAATGTTTATAATTAAATCCTAATAATTCTTCTTTCGAATATCCAGTAAGTTTGAGTAATGGTTCGTTAAAAAAAGTAAGATTGCCCTTTAAATCTGCTTCAAAGTAACATTCCTTAATGTTTTCAATTATTTGTAGAAATTTATTTTTAGAAAATTCCACTTCCTTTCCTTAACCAGCTATTTTATTATTAACTCTCAAAAAAACACAAGATTTCAGAAGATATGTTAAAACTCCCAAAATTTGTAACTTTTTCTTATGAGTTTAATAAAGTTTTAAGTATATAATTTTTATTTAAAAGAAAGTGTTATCTCATGCTTAATGCTCTAAGTATTATTACTATAATTGATTCGATAGTAAATTAAATATTTAAAATTTGCCTAATACTCTTTTTTATATAAATGGTAAGAATTAAAAATTTAATTGCGTTTGATTTTATACAGTATCTAATTTATATCTAATTTTGATGAACTTATGAAAGATTTAAAAAAAGATTATCAGAAAATTTTGGGTTCCGTTCAAAAACCAGTAATAGGAGAAGCTGGTAAAACTGGAACTTGGAGTTTAAAAAAACCAATAATAAATTTAAGTAAATGTATTCCTGTTAAATCTGGGAAGAACAACTGCTTTAATTGCTGGTTGTATTGTCCTGAAGCAGTTATCACTAGAACAATTCCTCCTTTAATTGATTTAGAATATTGTAAAGGTTGTGGAATATGTATGGAGGAATGTCCGGTAAAAGCTATAACAATGGAGGAGGTGAAATCTGGATGATACCAACGGAAAGTGAAAAGGCGATAACTAATGAAAATATTAGGATTTTAACAGGAAATCATGCAGCCGCACATGCTTTTCGACAAGCAAGAGTAGGAGTTGTTTCAGCATATCCTATAACACCACAAAGTCCTGTGGTCGAAAAAATAGCTGAATTTATTTCAGAAGGTAAATTAAAAGCAAGATTTGTAAAAGTTGAATCAGAACATTCCGCTCTTGCAGTATGTTGTGCCGCATCTGCTACAGGTTCGAGAGTTGGAACTGCTACTTCATCCCATGGTCTTTTGTTGATGTTTGAGCTTTTACCATGGGCTTCTGGAAATCGATTACCTATTGTGATTAATTTAGCTACACGTGCATTAGGAGCTCCTTGGTCTGTATGGACAGATCATCAAGATTTTATAACCATACGCGATGTAGGATGGATTCAATTATTTTGTGAAAATAATCAAGAAATTTATGATACAAACATTCAAGCTTTTAAAATAGCGGAGGACCCAAGAGTTCTCTTGCCTATGATCTGTGGATATGATGGTTATATCCTTTCTCACACAGTTATGCCAGTAAAATTAGAAGAACAAGAGGATATTGATGATTTCTTGCCTCCCCTCAAACATCACATCAATTTATCTGATATTTCGCAAGTAAAAGGAATTGATCCTGTTACTACTCCGGATATTATTGCAAGACCAGAAGGAACAGTCCCAGGATATTATGAATATAGATATGCACTACAAAAAGCTATAGAGAATTCAATAGATGTAATTAGAGAAGTCCACAATGAATTTGCCCAAAAATTTGGAAGAACCTATGGAAACGGAATTTATAAAACAATCGAAATGGATGATAATCCCGAAAATATAATTTTTGGTATGGGTTCTGTTGCCTCTCAAGCAAGAGTTGCAATAAGAAAACTTCGACAAGATGGTTTAAAAGTTGGTGTGGTTAGTCTAAAATTATTTCGACCTTTTCCAGAAGCAGATTTAAGGGAACTTCTTAAAAGTGTTAATAATATTATTGTTTTTGATAGGGATATTGGTTATGGTTATGAAGGTGTTTTATCTTATGAGTTAAAAGCTGCGCTTTATGGATTAAAAAATAAACCAAATATTAAGGGTTTTATTGTTGGTCTAGGCGGCAGAGACATAAAAACAGAGCATATTATTACTGGTGTTCATAAAGCGTTAGATGAATTTAAACAAGGATTTTTTACTAACAAAACTGATTTTTTGGGTTTAAAGTTAGATGAATTAGGTGATTATGATGAATCAACTTACTTTAAAAGTGGGTGAAAAATAATGGTAAATGTTATGGACCTTCCTGAAGAGGAATTTATTTATCCAGGGACTCGAGCATGTGCGGGTTGTGGGATGGCTTTAATATATAGGATTGCACTTAAAGCATTGGGCTCTAATACAATCATTACAGTACCCGCATCTTGTTTAACTGTTCTACATGGGATGCAAGGTTTTTGTACTACTAAAGTTTCTGTTTATCATACTCCCTTTGCAACTACAGGTGCTTCAGCTTCTGGAATTCTAGCTTCCTTGGAAGATAAAGGATTAGCCAATAAGATAACTGTTCTTGCTTTTGCGGGTGATGGTGGTACTACTGATATAGGAATTCAAGCCTTAAGTGGGGCGGCAGAACGTGGAACAAATTTCATATACGCTTGTTATGATAATGAGGCATATATGAATACTGGAGTTCAACGGAGTGGTTCAACACCTCTAGGCGCTTTCACAACAACTACCCCTGAAGGAAAGCTTGAAAATAAAAAAGATATGCCAAAGATTTTAGAAGCTCATGGAATTCCATATGTTACGACTGGGATTGCATCATATCCACTCGATTTATATGAAAAATTCAAAAAGGCTAAAACAATTAAAGGAACTAAATATTTTCATATTCTTTCTCCTTGTCCTCCAGGGTGGGGTTATGAACCAAAAGATACAATCATGATAGGTAGATTAGCAGTTCAAACAGGATTTTGGCCTCTTTATGAAGTTATCAATGGCTCATTTGGATTATCAAAACCAAGCAAAAGATATGTAGATCGTTCTAAACGAAAACCAATTGAGGAATATTTGATAGCTCAAACAAGATTTAAGAAAATTACCCCGCAAAACATTGAAGACTATAAGAATTATATTACTGATATGTGGAAGGATATACAAAAAAGACTAAAAAATGAATAATTCATTAAAAGTTTAAATTTTTCTTTCAAATAAAAAATTTAAACTAGTTATTTTTCATAGTAAAAGATAATAAATAATTTTTGTTAAGATAAATATAAGGAAGATGCTTAGAACATTTATATTCGATGAGTCTAAATCTAATTGGATAGAAGAGAAACATCTTCTATTATTACATGATATTTGTGCAGTTTTGGATGAAGAGAAAAGCAAGATCTATATCTGGAATGGTCCAAAAAGCTCCAAAGAGAGATTTAAGAAAGGATATAACCAAGTTAGAGAGTTAGTATCTAATTACCCTGATGAAGAGTTTCAAATAGTTCTGCTCGAAAAAGAAGTACCCTCAAAAATTCAAAATCGCCTTGATTCTATGCTAGAATCCATAAAAATGGGAGGAGAAAATCTATTAAAGTTTAGCAGATTTGTAACGCTACGTGTCTATTTTATTTTTTTAATAAGTGCTATAATCCTGCCAATCATTTCATTTTTAAATTTAAGTTCTTCTTTGTTATGGTCGTTTTCTAATGGAAATTATCAAATTAGCAGTAATATTTTCGAAATTTGGATAAATTTATCTAAAAATTTAATCTTTGCTACATTATTTGTGTTCATTATTAATATTATAGTCGGAGCAATTGAGAGAGAAAATCAAGTTATCGTATTTTCAATAATTGGATTAATTCTTTGTATTGGATTGACTTTATATTTAAATCAAGGTATTTTTTTGTTTCTATTTCAATCGGGATCAACTCTAGCCAATTATATTATTTCACAAAAAGACATCTTCATCTTTTTACTCTTGAATTTAACTGCAATACTCATTTTTGAAATACTAAATAACTATAAATTTATATCTTTATTCAAAACCTACAAAAAATTCATATTTTAATGGAGAAAAATATGAAAGCAGCAAATCTTCTTACGAAACTGGAAAAAGAAGAACTAAGAATCCTCATGGCAATTGAGATTGGGATGAAAAGGTCAGAATATGTTACAGTTAATAATATCAAATTTTATTCTCGATATAAAATGGAAGAGACTCTTTTTCGCTTAAAAAAAGTTCATAAACTTGGTTTACTATTAAGAGATTCTTCTAAAAATAAAATTGCTTATAAGTTGAATTCAAAAGCATATGATTTACTTGCATTACATACATTAGTAGAAAAGAATATTATTTGTCAATTAGGATCTCTTATCGGAAAAGGTAAAGAATCAGATGTATATAGTTGTATGGATGATGATGAGAATATTTATGCTGCTAAATTTTATCGAATAGGGCGAACAAGTTTTAGGAATATTAGAAAATTAAGAGATCTTATTGGTGAACGAGGACATATATCTTGGCTTTATGTGAATAGGTTGGCTGCTAGAAAGGAATACGAGGCTCTTGAAAAAATTTATAAACTTAATTTAAACACTCCAAAACCAATAGGTTATAATAGAAATATTGTTATAATGTCATATTTAAGAGGAAAAGAATTAGTATATTATAAATCCATTAAAAATCCGATGAAAATATTTAAAAGAATTATAAAACAATTGAAAGTAATTTATCAAAAAGGAAATATGATTCATGGAGACTTGGGGGAATTTAATATTGTTTTAGATGAGAAAGGAAACATCCTAATTATTGATTGGTTACAGTGGGTTCCGAATGATCACCCGAATGCCGAATCGCTTTTAACAAGGGATATTACTAATATATGTAATTTTTTTAGAAAAAAATACAACATTCAGAGTAATGTAGATAAAATCATAAATTTCTTTTATAAGAAATGATATTTTCTGAATTAATCTTTTAAAATTTTCCCCAGAATTATAATATCTTCTAAATCTTCTCTTTTTACTATTTTCTCTACTTCTGTTAATGGTTTTAAAAAATCTAAGAGCATTTCTAGATTTAATTTCTTCTTTAAGATTGAGAATTTAAAATTAGCATTGTCTCTGCTTACTCTAATAGACTCTTTAACCCCTTTATTGATATTTGGTAAATTTTGAAAAGAAGTAAGTGAGAAAACTGAATAAAATATATTCGCTCTAAAAGGTAAATTCTCTATATCAGATAAAACTAATGATAATTTGTTTTTTGCCTTAAACTTATTAAGTTTAGATTTAAATTCTAATAACATCTTCCAAGAAATATCTATTGCAACATAGAAATAAAAATTGTCCTTTTGTTCATTTTTCAAATTAATAAAATATGTGAATAAAAGTCCAGTACCACATCCAAGATCAAGAATGAATTTTTCATTTAAATCATAATTATTTAGAATAATTTGGTATTTTCTTTCTTGGATTTTTCTGTATCTATTATCATAAAAAGCTGAGGAGGAATTATATTTACTAATAATTTTACTCTTTTTATTTGTTCCACTAGTAAGATTATCCAAAGAAATTACCATTTATCTAAGATTTAAAAATACTAAAGGTTTTAATTCAAAAAAATCTATCTTTAAATTATCTTTTTAAGAATTATTATAACAAATAATATTAGTTAAGGAAAAAATGTCAAATCGAAATCATAATCAACAGAGATCAAAAAATCCCTTAACTGTACTTCAGGCTGCCCAGAACTCAATAATATTACTTAGATTGAAGGATGGAACTGAGTATAAAGGATTATTAAAGGAAATTGATGCTTACATGAACATGATCTTAGAAGATGCAACAGAGCTTTTAGAGGGAACTCCAGTAGCAAAATATAACGAAATTTTCATTCGAGGAAATAATCTTTTATTCATCAAGCCAGATGCTTCTCAAATTACCTAAACTGAGAATTTTAAATTGACCTTAGGTAAAAGCAATAAGATTATTATTAACCAGAAATTGTAAGTAAATTTCCTGAATTAGTATTATGATAATTTAACTAGTTTTGGAATTATTTTATTGTTTTTTATTAATGCGTATGATGCAGGATTTGGAGAAAAGGAACCTCTATAATTTGCAGATGAAAATATAGAGAGCAATCGCCTTTTGAAAAACCATTTAAATCCTTCTGAAAAACATTCATGTGCTCTAATAAGGTGTTCTAAGTTATTAGCTTCCATGAACTCATTAAAAACATCTTCCCCAAAAAATTTAACTCCAGAACCTCTAAAACTTTCAATAAACCCTTGTATTTCTGATTTTGGGTCATTCCATATAATCTGAAATATACCTTGCGAAATCGAATTATAAACCGTTTTAAAATCTCTAGTTTTTTTATCCTTTAATTTTTTCAAAAATTCTATATCTTGCGGAATTCCACCATGCAGGCATATAATAACACTATTTATTATAGCACATATTGGGAGTACATTATAGATCATTAGAATCTCGTTGAACTTGATTTGCTCATTGAATTTTTGAATAAATTCTTGAAAAAATCCATAGTATTGATTCATTTCTAAAGTTTCATGATTTCCCTTAAGTATAAAATATTTTTTTGGATATAGAATTTTTAAAGATAAAACCAGAAGCAAGCACTCTAATTGTTTTGGCCCTCGATCAACAATATCTCCTAAAAATATAACGAAACTGGGTTTTTTTTCATCAATGGTTTCGATTAATTTTATTAAAGTTTCTAAATTTCCATGAATGTCCCCAATGACGTAAATTTCTTTATCTTTTTCATTAAGGGTAAGTTCTAATAACAAGTGTTCGTTCTCGAAAATACTTTTAGCCTTATTTAAAATTTTAGAAATTATATCAAAATCTAATGTGGATATTATATTTGGATTATATATCAAATTATGTAAGAAAGAATTATCAATCAAGCTCTATCTCGATTAAATTATAAATATTTTTTTTTTTTTTAATAATAATTTTTACATTCTTAATATAGTTTCTAATATTTTTATAAATAAGCATGTCTAAATTAAAAATCAATTGTAAAATCAAACTTTGAATTTAGATGGAAACCCAAGCAATTCAAAATTTTTTAACATCAATAGACAAGATAATTGAAAGTTTTGAAAATGAAAAGATCGATGGAAAAGACTTTAATCGAAATATTGGTATCATTTATACTCCCAAAATAGTTGTAGATTATATTGTATTTAATATTTTCAGAATTTATTTTGAAGAATTGATAGATATCCCGAAGCTAGTTGAAAATAATACTTATCGTAAAACTTTGATTAAAAATAAAGATCTTTATAATGCGGTAATTAAAAAAATTCATGACATTAGGATTTTAGATCCTGCGTGTGGATCTGGAAGGTTTCTAATATCTGTTGCAGATAATTTATACCAGCTATATAGATTATTAAACATAAAACTTTCTGTTTTTGAAATAAAAAGAAATATTATTGAAGAAAATCTCCATGGAGTTGAAATTGAAAAGCCAGCATGCATTGTTTCAAAATTAAGGTTAATAAAATGGTTATATCATAACAACGAAATCCACTTTAAGATTAAAAATTCAAATATAAACTTATTAAAAGTCATCGATTATGACCAATTCATTAAACAACTAAATTTACAGTTCAACATTTATAATGTAGACTTTCTTTTAGAGTTCAATTCAAGTAATTATGATATTATTATTGGAAATCCCCCATATATTGAAAATAAAAAAATAATAGATATTCAATATAAAAAAAAATTAACTAAAAGATTTAAGAGCGCTTATCGGTTATTTGATCTCTCAGTAGTATTTTTAGAGAAAGCTTTAGAACTCTTGAAACAGGATTCCGGTTGTTTATCCATGATTACTACAAATAAATTTTTATCTGCAGATTATGGCGTTCGAATTAGACAATTACTTATAAATGAGACGGAGCTTAAAGAATTTATTAATATTTCTTCCATTCCCATTTTTAAGAAGACAGCAGCTTACCCAATAATTATTTCTTTTAAAAAATCACCCCCAAATAATAACAATCTCATTTTAATAAAACAATATAAAAATATGAATGATTTATTTGAAAAAAATAATGTTAAGACAAAAAAAATGCCACAACAGTTAATTAAACAAATCCCTGGCTCTGTATTTCCTATTTTTGGAAATATAAATTTAATAAAATATCTTTATTCCAATTTCAAAACTTTTTCCAATATCGTTCCTGATTTAAAAATCATTTATAGACCTTTTGGTTTTATAAATTGGGCTAAACACCTTGAAAATCTATCTAAAATTAAGAATTCTGATGAAGATTTGTTATTAATTGGGACAGGAAGTGTTGGAAAATATCATATTAAATTTGATAAACCGATTAGAATTGCTAAAAAGAAGTTCAATATTTCTTTCTTTAAATTTCATGAAAAATATAATAAAATTTGGAAAGAATTAATGAGCGAAAAATTAATTTTTAGGGAGATCGCTAAAGAATTAACTTGTGTCTATGATATTGGATTATTTGCAAATGTAACTGGTCTGTATTTCATTAGAATTCCTTCATTTAATGAAGAAAAACTTTTTTGCCTTTTAACGATTTTAAATTCGAAATTAATGGATTTAGTCTTTAAAACTTTATTTGGCTCACTGCACATGGCTTCTGGTTACTTAAGATTTAACGGTAGTTTTGTAAAAAGATTGCCAATACCAAAAAAACTTCCTCGATCTCTTTCACAAATTGGAAAACTTTTACAGATCCTTTCACATCTACAATATGATTTAAATACGGTTCGTCAAGGTTCTTTTAATAGTTTAGATTTAACTTTTTTTAAAGAAAAAGATTGGATAGATATTGGTTTATATCTGAATTTCTTCAAAAAACTGAACGATTCCTTAGTAAAGTTATTATATTTAGAGAATTACTACTTAAAATCTAATAAAAATTTTAAGCAATTAAGGGATTTATTGAATTCAAAAAGATTTCATTTAGAAACTCCTTTTAAATTTATTTTACCTCGATTTCATATACAAAAATATAAAACTTTTCATTTAAAAGAAT
>SDBV01005760.1_pt1 | contig 17397 bp, 30 predicted proteins | sample 2277081 | NCBI WGS metagenome assembly SDBV01 (sample SAMN10402039, study PRJNA504765) | marine sediment metagenome | isolation source: marine sediment core GS10_PC15, 223 cmbsf | place: Arctic Ocean: Southern Knipovich Ridge | collected 2010 | reverse complement strand
ACGTAACAGGGCAAAAGCGAACTTGACTCTTCAACTTTCGCAAAGCAGGGTCCTGACGGAACCACTTCAGAATTGTTTGATACTGAGCGTTTCTGGTGTCACCAACCACGCTAATGTACCACTTGCCTTGATCGTTCGGCAAGTTAATGACTCTCTCCTCGGCCAACACACCATTCACCTTATCGGCAAAACAAGTTGTGACCGCGAAGACCATGCACAGTACGCACAACGCGAGTAAAAATCGTCTCATGGTTCTCTACCTCTCTTTGTAAAGGGTTATTTGATGGACTGCGAGTAGTTGCCTTACTGGGGTAGCGGTGCCGCTGGAGTGTAAATTGGCACGACTGCCCACCCATGGCTAGCTTTCCATTCAGCAATCAGCATCCTACGCGGAACCCACTTGTATTTGGAGACGTCATTATTATCGAGTAGACAAGCCCAATTAGCATCAAGATGAACAAGAGCAACCATGTGAGCCCCGCCCATGATAGTAATTCCACAACCTCGCCGTGTTCGACAAGCCCACTCCAAAAATGCCACGTCTCCCTTATCGGTATAGGCATAACGAACACCTTCCCGATCAAACTTAGAAGCCAATCCTGTTGGCCACTCACCATTAGCATACGTTTGCCGCCACTTGTCCGCTTTATTATAGCGTCCCTGCCAACGTAACAAACTAATCATCGTAGCGTGTACACACGATCCTTCTCGTTGATCCCCGAACCAATTTTCCTGCCTCAATGCCATCGGAATGTTAACAATCGGCCATTCCTTATTGACTACAGGTTTCACAGGTTTCACAGGTTGGACAGGTTTCGCAGGTTTCGCAGGTTTCGCAGGTTGAACAAAAATCGACTGATTAAAATCACCCTCGCATCCAGCAAGCGAAAAACACAACACTAACGCTACGAGCAATTGTTTCATTTGAACCTCCGGGGTCTGAAAAGAACATCATTCCAACGGAAATGCCGAATCAACCTATTGGGATTCCAGCGACTTGCATTGCTCGTTGGAAAGACACCAATCATTGAAAATGCTGAGGCAACCCACTCAGAACAGAAAATCATGCTCAAGTCTTGAGATCGAAACAGCGACTCAATCCACGAGATACCCACACCCGTCGAACGAAATGCGCCCATCAAATCGTAGGGCGTATGAATCGTCTCCATCAAGAACTGTGTCAGTCGCTCGTCTTCATTCGGATAAAGAGGCCGGTAGAGAGAATAATGGTATACTTTTCCTCCGTAAATCTTCAACACGTCTTCCAAAACGTGTGCTTGTGTGCCCACAAACTTCTTGCCAGAAATCGCGCACGGAATATCATTCTCAGACGACTCAAACAACAGCAAACGCCCACTAGGGTCTTTCGCCATGATGCCGATATGACTGATGCCAAAGAACGGAATACCGTATGTACCGATATTGATCGCAGTGCTAACCCAGCTTTCACCAGAAAAACCAATCACATCACCTGGTTTCACTACATTCATATCAAGTACGATGTTGGATGTTTTTCGCGCCATAACCAGTGCCCTCGATTTTCGCACGTCGAGTTATTCGACCGTCGTAACGTGCTTGGTCTTCAGCCCAACAATCCTCACAACGATCATCATAAATAGCTACTCGGCCGCAGCGACACCAAACAAGTTTCAAACATCGAATCGAACGTTGTTGAGTCACCGACGAACTCTTACTAAATGTCATCTTTCAACAGCTTCACGCCTCGGGCGTGCTCTTCATTTCGAGCAGCAAGAGCAGACGCATAAATGCGTCGAGTAATCCGATCAATTACCTCTACGCCTCCAGGAAGGGGTCGTACTTCATCGTCGATAACTTCAACAACAGCTTGCATCAACTGTAAGACCGTGGATCGATGATACAGTTGACCAAGGTTCTGTTCAAGAATATGGGACCTGCTGACCAACTTCTCGACCGTCAACAAGAGTGAATTGATCGCTCCAGTCGCAGTGTACAAATCCTGGTCGCTATCGATCTTGTTCAGCCGTTCTTCAATCAGTATCCGCGCGATCGCCACCTCATTCCGAAGACACTTAATCTCATCCGCCTCAGCCAACTCAGCCAATCGAGACTGGAAGCGCGGGTCCGTCAAAAGGTAAGATCGACGGTCCGCCTCAACAAGATCAGTCTTCGAGCACGCCAAGCAGCGATCAGAGCCTTCATTGGCGACATTCCAGCACTGCCCCGTTCGGGTGGACTCACGGCACCGTCGTGGATCATCCTCAGCGTTTACACGCTCTAATTCGTGGGCCATGCGCGGCGACCTCCCTCCACTATAATACTCGGTTTTCCCGTGCTTTTCCATCCTGAAATCCCCGAAATTCCCGGATTTCTTGTCGGAACAACCGCCCAATTGATAATCTACTTGTAAAAGCCCTATTATGCCGCGTCAAAAGCTGAAGATCGCCTACATTCTACCCTTCCACGGAGTGCATTACCATGCCCTAAAAGAGTATCTCGCCCAAGTTTGCCACCTCCGCCGGCTTCAACACCCTGAAGACAGCCAGAGCCATCCACAAGATGTACCCGAATACCTCATTCAGGAATTATCCCACGAAACCTTCGGGCCCGGACAGGGCGCATCCGTACAGAGACCCGCTGTGGCAACCTAGGCTTGACCCTGGCAATGTTGTGCGCCGACGGCCGCATTCCAGCCAGGCAGTACATAATTGACACACAACGCGAGCCAGAGCCCTAGAAGTCAACAAGACGATGCTTCAGCGCACACTTAGCCTCTGGACCCAAATGCGTGCGTTTCAAAAAGAAGCACCGGAACAACTCAAGCTTGGGCAAGAGAGCCCAAGTCATCGACCAATCCTTAGTCAAATAGCTCAAGCAACAGCGGTCTGAAGAGCCTTGAGAGCAACCAGAGCACAACCGTGTCGAGTCTTAGGAATCTCGACATCGGGTGCGAGTTGAAAGACATCGGTCTCGGTCAACTTCTTGACCTCCGCAATTGACCGGCCGACGATATGCTGTGTCACAAGCGAAGCCATCCCAAAACAAATCGTGCAGGCATCGCCATCAAAGAAGGCGTCCTGGATCACCCCACTCTCAACGAACAAGTACAAATCAATCTCGTCACCACAGACGCTACCGACGCCACGCCCATGTAAATCCGCTTTGGACTTCCTCTCCCGATGAAACGGTGCGCGCCAGTGCTCAAGAATTGTGTTACTAGCCATCGCGCTCTTTCTGGCACCTCTCCAACTCATGCTTAATCCAACCAATCTCCTCACAAATCAGAGCAGCGAGAGCACTCCAGCCACAATCATCCATCGCCATCTCACGCACCGCATTGATTGGCTTGTTAAGCACAGGTTTGTCACCGGTCTGCACACCAGCCACCTGTGCTACACGAGCAAGCGCAACTCGCAAACCTTCCAACCTTTCGCGGTCTGAACGCATCATTACCTCCGGGGATCGTCGGCCTATTCATATTTGATTCGCTCAATATGGTAAGCAATAATTGCTTCCTCAGCAGCGTGCAGCTTCTCTTCCGTTCGCAGCACTCTCATGCGAACATCATCGGCATCAGTCTTTTGCTGCTGAGCAAATATCGGCAGTGAATCAAGAGCGGCGCGAATACTTGGAAATTCACAGGCAATCCGAATTGGGCACCATCGCTCCCTGATCCGTGCTTCAAGTAAAACTTTCACGATGCACAGCCTCCAACATAGGGTAAAGAATAACAAACCGGTCCTCCGAATCACAGAAGTAGTTGTATAGTTTCGGCCGGTCACGTCTCGTTCAACAAAACGATCATTGTGCTGCTGCCACTCAACCTTCTATTTCGGCGTCAGAAGCCGAGTATCCAGTCCAAATGAACCTCCCTCACTTGAATCAATTCCCTGGGCCTCAGCAGCGGCCCACAATCCGAGCACACGCAACAGGTAATCCTGCTCTTGTTTCTTAGCCCGAATCAACTCAACAAAGTTTATATCAATCATGCCACGTTTCTCTAGTCTTCTGGTAAACTTCCCACGTTGTGTAGTGATACCCAATCATGCAGCAATCTCAGTCACCATGTCAATAAGGAAGTTTTGTATGTCTCGGCTGTTGTCGCCAGCTTGTGTAACATGGTGAACCACTTCCTCAAGGGCAACCTTCAACAGGTATTTGTTCTCGCCGGAAGCAATGTCTTCGCGAATATGAACTGTGTCATCGCGATAGTAGCCTATCGTGTCCACTCCGGCATTAGTGAGATCGTGGTAACACGCCACATCAGGCAACTTACGGCCGCCGGTCATACCAAGCGACACAACCCAACTCCAAACCGTTTCGACAGCCTGCTGCGCGGCCGACGTCACCGGGCATGACTCGCGGCCCTGTACTTCCGATTTAGTCAACACCTCAGCCGAAGTCTCGATTCCAAATCGCTGGGCAGCCTGCACCCAACCACTCGATTTAACGGTCTTCACTGACTTGCCCTTCCGCGCAACAAGCATTGCCTGCTGCGCGGTCGGCTCACACATAACCGACTCACCGGCCACAGCTTCCCACGCCTTCTGCCAATTTTGCTGGCACTCGGGTTTTGGCGTTTCGTAGGTTGGACACAGGTAGTGCGAGTCCAAAGCGGCCTCAAAAGTGTCCTCCATCGCCGTCAAGCTTCGGAATACCGAAACCAAATCATTGGCCCCGGCCGTCTTCCAAGCAAGAGCACAAGAGGCTCGCACAGCGTACTCGCTACTGTTGCGACTCTCATCAAGTTGAATCTCGCCTGACAAAAAGTTGTAGTCATAAAGCGATGCCGCTTGTTGCTCAGCCAACTCACGGACAAACACGCCTTCGCGGTACACCATCGCCGTCTTCTTCTCGGTGAGATTGCGGTTGGCCTTCGGCAGTAGTCGCTGCTTCACGTCACCAGGTCGATCCGAGAAGTGAAGAAAACGCTTCGGTAACTCCTCCATGTAGCGGCCAATCTCAGCATTGGTCGTAACGAAAACTCTGGTGTAACCAGACTTGGCGCGAACTTCAGTGTCAGGCACTTTCCGGACAGCGAGGCGGCCTTCTCGAATCGCGGCCTCGAATTGCCCGACTTCCTCCCGCAGAGTTCGGTCGATGGCATTCGAGACGAATTCACGGAGAGCCATACCGAGTTCGGTCCAATCAATGGCTCCGAAATCCAACACCCACCCAAGGTCCACTTTCTTCGTGCTGGTTCCACTAAACTGCACGTAGACACGCTGCACAGACTGGTCAACAAGACCATCGTTTACAGTGTCGGCGCGGGTCAAAAACTCCATCCGGGTCCGGCCACAGTAGACCACGACTTTCAAGCCAGCCCTCAACAGGACGTTAATTGCATGTTTGGTGCCACTACCAAACTGACCAATGGTGCCCTCAACACCGCAACCTCTTGTGGTACTAACACCAAGTAAAGTGAACCCCTCCACCGGTGCCTCTCCTGGATTCTGAATCATCAGCATAGCGTAAATCTCCCGGTTAGTAATCCAAATCAAGTGACAGGAGCAGGACTCGAACCTGCACTTTACATCCTACTCTGCCTCTACCAATTGGGCTATCCTGTCTTAACTCTATTCAAGCATACCACGTAAAACGAGAAAGTCAAATGAAAATCTCAAATGTGTTTCCAGCGCTTGCCTCTACAGATGCGCGAAACATGCTGTCGAGAAATACCGTATTCTTCGGCAATTTTGCACTGAAGCCACCCATCAGTGTACAACCTACGAATCTCACAAACATCAGATTCGGTAAGCTTGACATTACCGCTCTTCTCACCGCGTCTATCAGCGTCCCTGCCCCTGTTAAGACAATCACAATGATTATCATAAGCAGTGCCCGCATAGAGATGATTCGGGTTGCAACAAGGCGGATTATCACAAGTATGACAAACTAAAAGATTAGTATCACCATTCGTAACTGCAAAAGCGACACGATGGGCGCGATACATTAAACCATTTAGTTTGAAGAGACCGTAACCTCGTTGATGACGCGCGGCCTGCCACTCCCAGCAATTATCAGGACCGCGCCGATCTATTTTCTCCCAAAAACGAATCTTGTCGGCCTCGGTCAATTTGATTGGTCTCGGCTGGTACTGGCTCATTGAATCCCATCTCTTCAAGCTGCTCTAATGTGTGGGGCCAACAGAAGCCGCACTCCGGAAACTGCTTCTCGTGCTCCCTCGCACACCCATAGCACGGATTCTCCCAGAAGCCATGATCATCCAACTCACCGGTACCAAATGTAAGGAAATCATGGATGCCGCTGCTGACATGGCAGTCATTGGCCCTCGGGCCGAACAAACGGTTTGATTGGCTGATTATTCGCCATCGCTTTCCTCATCAGTGTCAGGGAGTTCGGCTTCCATCTTCTCACCACATGGACAAGTCGGTACGCCAATCTCAAGCCATTTCTTTGTGGTACGAACCAGGAAACCGCATTCCAGTTTCGGGCACACCACCTTTATCATTCGAGTGCTCTGTTTCTTCGGACTGCTGCTGTGGACCAGTTTTGCATGTGGATACAGGCCGATCTCTTCAACAAACTCCTCTAACGTTTCCTTTAGCGCTTCACCGGCCACAGTGGATGTCGGGCGGCCTTCGAGACCAATGGCACGAGCAGCCGTCGTAAATGGCTTCCGGTGTTTACACGCTAAGCCGACCGCACAGTGGCAAAGTTCATGGACCTGGATTGCGGCAACCTCGACTGGATCAGAAACCATCGGAGACACAAACGTCTCGAAGTGCTGGTCCTCACTAGCCTCAGATGACCAAGCTTCGCCAACCCGTTTCCGCTTCTTGGCGAGAGCATTTTTTGATGGGAAGCCGCAGGATGTGCGAATCTTCTCCGGTAACGGATAGTCAGTTGCCGCAAACAGCGGCCGTAGCTTATCAGTCAAGGCGGCAAGCCATTCTTCTCTTGTATTCATCGTTGCTCCTCAATCGAAATGTACATGGGTACCACTACGTCAAGTAATCTCCACGCCATGCTGTCGCATCTGTCGGGCAATTCGTTGGGTCAAAGCCTCCAATCCTTTGGCATAGGCGGCCGGCGTCGGCGTCACGTTGTCTTTCTTCAGCATCTCTAAAAGTGAGTCACGGGCCACTTCTCCCACTTGCGCAAGCGAGAGATTGCGTGGATAGACAGACATGTGGGCTTCCACCTCAACAACCACTACACTATCTGGTAATCGAATAATATGCTGAGCATAACTGTCTGGGGCCGCTGGCAAAACCATATCTTTAATCGCGGGCAGAATTTGTGGCCATGATGCCACATGGACGCCAACTACCTGATCATCGACGGGTATGGCGACTACATTCTGGACAATACTACCGCGGTAATTCACTTTTGGCTCCATTTCTGAGTTGTTTCGCACTATACACGTCTTTGCACGTCTTTACAGCAACACTGAATCCGTGTTCCTTCTCGACATGTGTCTCGTTTCTTTAACGTTCTTTTGACGCGCCACAGTACACGCCATTCACCGAGGTGCAGAGCCACCCTCCCACCACGGTCGCTCGAATATGGCCGCAATGACATCAGTAGGTTGGACCATCACAGTCGGCGGTCGATTCACAGCAAGCTGCTTCGGACAGTATGCCTCGCAAACTCGACCTACATAATCGTCCAAGCTGTAACCTGTTAAAGCAAAAACGACTCCGGCCCAGAAGCCAAGACAAATGTAAGTCCACATGCTCATTCTCCAGTGTTTAATTCTTTCTGATTCTTTCTGACTCTACTCAATCATATCACACGTCTCGGAAAAGTCAAGCGAGGTTTGAAGATTCCAGTACCGGCCGCCATATCCGCAAGAGCGTAATCCGAAAGACCATTACAAGCCGCGAGACTGTTAATAGCCCACCACCGCCCCGCCCACTCATAGAGGCCGAGAGCATCAATCGGATAGATCACAGCCTTCTGATTACCAACTAGCCAATCCGGACTAAGACAAACACCAACTGCCCGGATGCTCTGCCACGGAATGCGGGCAAGCCCTTGCTTCATCCTCGTGCGCGACCAGCCTGTGCAACGTTCTTCAAATGGATTCATCTCCCTATGACAGTAGCCAGTATCCAACTTCAAGCACTCCTCGCCTGGGTACCGCCAAGTAAACGCCCCCTGTCCCTGAAAATTGACAAAATTCGCCCAGTTACCCTCTTCAAGTTCCAATTCATCGTCAAGTTCATCCATAAGGTCAGAGTGGTAGTCAATAGTAGTGACAGCATCGAGTCCTTTGACGCTATTGATATGGCGAAGAAGATGGTGGTGATGCAGGGCGACCATAATCGGCCCCGACCAAAGTCGAAAGAGTCTCCGAAAAAAGCGGGTGGCCGCTTCCGGCGAAGACTCATCACACCAGAAGTCCAAATCGATGCTAAGATAAATGTTCATCGTGTGCCCTTTCTGATATGTTTCCACTGTTGGCGACGGCAGATAGCAGAAACCGTTTGTGGAGCAATACCATACTCTTCAGCAAACTCACGCTGAAGCCGCCCATCAGCATAAAGCGTACGAATCTCACAAACATCAGACTCGATAAGCTTGGCCCGACCGTTATCTTCACCACGTCTGTCAGCGGCCCTACCTCTACTATCACGATACGACTGTTGTCCTCATCGGTGCCCGCGTAAAGATGCACAGGATTACAGCAGGGAGGATTGTCGCAAGTGTGTAAAACGTCCAACTCGGTATCACCCTTTGTAACAGCAAAAGCAATGCGGTGCGCGAGATACATTAAACCATCGAGCTTAAACATGCCATATCCTCCCGGATTGCGATAAGCCTGCCATTCCCAGCACTCGTCAGAGCGGGCGCAATCCACTTTCTCCCGGAAGCGAACCTTATCAGCTTCGGTCAACTCAATCAGGCGAACCATAGTCAACCTCTTCGAGATAGTCTGTCACCTTCTGCATCGCCGTGCGGGCCTCCCGCCACAGCCGGCGCAACTCAGGGTCCGAAATTCGCTCTGCCGGAATGAACGTGTAAATCGTGTAACCAAGCCCGTCATACGCTACGTGATCTTTCACAGTCGCGGCATTAACTGGACCAGACGGCAACGGCTCCGGCGGATTGATATCAGGCATCCCCTTCATCTTATCGAGAACCCAGCCTCCGGGCTCCGGATAGAGCGGATGCGGAGCATCGCCAGACTTGACAGCTTCCTTGCCAGTGCGTTGGCAGCCAAAGTCGTGGCCGCAATCGCACACCAGTTTACGAGCGCCATGTGCTGCATTACACTGTGGACAAGTCTTATTAGGCACTCTCAGCTTCCTCCCGGGCCAGGTCCAAGAACGCGGTCTGATCACTCCGGTTAATGGAAATAAGCCAAGCCTGCCGGGTGGGATAAAAATCACGTTTGACACCAAGGGCATCAGCCACCACCATCACGCCAAGCTTAGCCTTGCCGGCATCTCGATGCACGTCAGTTAAGAAAACAATGATCTTACCGTCCATCACTCCATCCCATCTGAAATCACAATGAAGTCGGCATTTCACCAATGAAGCTCACGACCATCAAGCGTCCGTATCTTCCACACCTTTTTCTGATACGTAGGATAAGATTCTGCCCGCTCCTCCTCAGTGTACTCTTGCGACAGTACCCCGGGAGATGGGTTCTCCATCCCAACTGAAATCAAACGGCCAATTCTGTCTATCGGTCGCGCAGATCGGTCGGAAATCTCCAACACCATGTCACCTGGTCGTGGCGAAGTGATGCGCTGAAGATAATCACGCACAGCCAATGCTGGATTTCCAACTAGACACATTCGGTACGCCTGAAGTCCGCAAGCAGCGCAGACCTTCAGTAGCTCGTTAATAATATCCTGTTTAATATCCTGTTCGTCCATTACGCCCCAAAGCCAATTCGGCACAGTAAAGTGCGAATTTCTGACTGTAATCAACATGACCAACAGCGCATCTCTCGACCCGGCGCACCTCTTCGATCGTAACTTGTGGCCTCTCTCGCTGCAAGCGCACAGCGTTGATAACCCGAAACATCACTTTACGCTCATAGATCACCCACTCCAACTCATCGCCGACCTGCTTTGATTTCTCAGGCCGGTGTCTCTGGGCGTCACTAAGCACGCAAAGAAAATCATCCATCAGTTTTCGGAGCGTCATTCTTTATCCTCATCTTCCTCGCGGAGCCCCCGGACCACACGGTTCCATTGCTTGGCAACGAATTGAAGTTCTTCCTGCGCTTCTTCCTGGCGCTCGACCTGAGCGTCCCAGCGTATTTCATCGCGGACCCGTCCGACTTCATTCCGGATCAAATCGACCAGCGCCTTAGGCTCCAGGGCATCCAACTCCCACGAATCGTCGCCATACATGGCACAATACTTCTCAAAGCGGGCATCCGTGGTCTTGGCGGGGTTCGGCGGCGGATTGTACTTGTCGATCTGACTCATGGAAAGAGCGATCCGGCGAACCTCCACAGTGGACTCAAACAACTCCAGCCGATCCGTGATATCGCGCGTCATGTCAATCCCGCTCGGATCATGGTCGCCAAGATGAAAAATGATCGTTTCTTTACCGGCGTTCTCTTTCTTAATAAGACGCTGCGCGGCGACCCACATCTCACTCTGCGAAGTGTAGCCTTTGCACGCGAAAAATGGCACATCGAGTTCGGTGCAAATACCCTCGATGACACCCGCGAGGGCCTCTTTTTCGATCCAAACTTCACAGTAATGGTCCTGATCTGACCATAAGTCAAATCGGAACCCCCGCGCACACGCTCTGACTATCTGACCCGGAGAACTCCAGTGAGGATTAGACTGCAACGCGCGGGTCCGATCCTCAATGGCTTCCCAATCAATCAAGCCAGCGAGGCGACCGTCATTTAGAATGTCACCGAGCCGCTTGTAATTCTTCAGAGTATTCTTCGTGCCCGGCGGTAGCCCATGCTTCGCGTTATACACCAAATCGATCCACGACTCTGGAAACAAATCACGGGCGATCATCTGATAGTAAATCTGCCGCAAAGTCAAACAAAACCCCTGCGCTTGGTATTCCGCGATGATGTCATTCGCTTTGACGATGATGCCAAGCGTGGCGCTGCGGAATTTCTTGAACAAATAACAAATCTCAGGCATTGTTAATCCTTATCTTTCAGTGGGCACCAAGGCGCAAAACCTTCAAGCGTCACGCCGTAGTCGCGGGGATTGTAGTGTCGAGTATTCGGACAGTCCGGCCGGCGGCCAGTCACGATGATAGTTTAACTCTGGTGGGTATCGGAGTCCCCATAATCTTTTTCAAATACGGCGTCCGTAGCCTGCGTGGCCGGATCAAGCCTTCGTGGCCTCACTCTATCAAACGTGTAGAACACTTCGTCGTTTGTGCTCCACAAATAGTCCGGAATCCATTCTGCCGTCGACAGGCAGCCGAAAGCCCATTCAATGGCCGCAATCACAGCCCAAAACGGCTCAGTGCTCGCGCCTTGATGCGCGGCGACATCTGCCTTTGACCGAAAGATTTCGATCACAGCGTCGATCTTTTCAGGCGGCAGCGAAACCGACGCAGCGTTGGCTTCTTTGGTGACAAAATCGATCAATTCCTCAATCGCAAAGTCCGGTTGAGTAGCCAAACGATCCTTCACAAATTGGGTGACAAACAAAGCAAGCCAAACTTGCTGAATTTGTTCTTCTTGTTCTGTCATTAAGCACCTCGATTCTGGCGTCGCGAGTTGCTGAGTCAAGGGTAATCTCATATCAGACCAACGAGCCCGAACTTTGTAGTCCTCGAAATCTCGGTGAACAAAACTAGCAACGACCATACCCTCTCCCGGAAGCGCCAGGTCCCCTCGGGCCCATTGTTCTGGAATGAAGGCATCCGCAGCCTTGTCAGCAGCAGCCTTGTCAGCAGCAGCCTTGTCAGCAGCAGCCTTGTCAGCAGCAGCCTTGTCAGCAGCCTTGTCAGCAGCAGCCTTGTCAGCAGCCTTGTCAGCAGCCTTGTCAGCAGCAGCCTTGTCAGCAGCCTTGTCAGCAGCCTTGTCAGCAGCAGCCTTGTCAGCAGCAGCCTTGTCAGCAGCAGCCTTGGCAGCCTCGGCAGCCTTGGCAGCCTTGTCAGCAGCCTTGGCAGCCTTGGCAGCCTTGGCAGCAGCAGCCTTGGCAGCCTTGGCAGCCTTGGCAGCCTTGGCAGCCTTGGCAGCCTATGGCAGCCTTGGCATTCCTGATTGCACAGGACACGTGACATGGGACGTAATTGACCGTTGACGAGCGACCAGACGCCCATTCGATACAGGCGATAGCGGCCCAGAATGGTCTCTCATCGGAACCCTGGTATCTGGCGGTGGTCGCCATGGCAACAAACTCAGCTATCACAGCATCAACTTCCTCAGACGACGGCGGTCCAATTTGTTCTGCTTGTTCTGCTTGTTCTGCTTGTTCTGCTTGTTCTGCTTGTTCTGCTTGTTCTGCTTGTTCTGCTTGTTCTATTTGTTCTGCTTGCTCTGTCATTTGTCTTCTTTATCCTTGATTCTAGTGCCGCGCGGGTCTCTATGCGAGTCTCTATGCGAGTTGCGAGAAGTTTGCGTGCCCTTCACATTGAATTTCTTCGGCTGTTGAATCTTTTTGACCTTCATTTGCCGATCAACTTTAGACTCCTTTTTCTCCAGAACTGGCCGCAAAAGCACCCGAGCCTTGTGAGCCGTAATCCAGTAGACCTCAATGACCTTGTATGGGCCATCCGACGTGGACACGACATTGCCAGGCCAGAATCGGTCACCATAGACTTCGGGCAGCTCTGGCCTGACGAACGTGAACGCAAAAATGTACACAGTCTCGATCCGCGGTGGGCGAGGGCGGCCGTAGTCTCGGTCATCGTCGTCACGGCGCGGGCGTCGTTGTCTCTCTTCGCATTTCTCAGTCATTCTTTTCCTGCATAGTGCGTGGTTTTCGGGGTGTGTAGTACAAGTTGAACAGCACTTCGGGGCCATCCTCATCGCGCATCTTGACGATGTAGCCATACGGCTTCGGGCCTATAAAAGTCAGCATCATCAAGAAGACAATACTGTAGAAATGATCATTGATCCTCACCAGCGATATGCCTTGCTGATTCACTCTCGGCAACAGAGATTTAGCCCCAATCTCTCGCACCTCGCGAAGAGTTGAAACCTCAAAACCTTCCAAAATAGGGATAATCCTCCACTGCTTTTCAGTGAATTCAGGTGGGTAAATCGGGTCAATCGGGTAAATTGGGCCAATCAGCAACGCTTTCGGCCGTATATGCTTCACCGGCCAGACTTCAGGAACCTCACCAGCACAAGCCCATTGAAGGCCGCCAGCAGTCCGATACAACCCACGTCGCGTACCCATTGCAGCCGCAAAAATTGAGCCTGCTTGCGCGGTTGTGCTACGCGCCGCTTCCGCCATACTTGTAAACTCTGCGCCATTAGAATTAACAACAGGTTTCTCGCGTTGTGTTGGTTTCTCCGGCCAAACTTCGGAAATCTCATCGGTATACGCCCATTGATAGCCGCCAGCAGTCCGATACAATCTGTGTAGCGTGTGTTGTACAGCCGCATGCACTGTCGTCTGATGCACGGACATATCCCGTGCAGCCGCCGAGATGCTCGGGTATTCTTTACCATCAGAACGCACTACACGCTTCTTTGCTGGCACAGGTCAATCCTCTTTTTGGTCGCGATATGGACAGTAACCACACCAATCCGCTGGGCATGACCCCACTTCGCACTGGTCAACACTCGTTGGCCAGTCCTCCGGAACCTCGCCGGCATAGGCCCATTGTAACCCTTCAATTGTATAGTATCTCCCGCGCTGAGTAGCTTGCACAGCCGCGTGCATAGTGCTTGGTCGCACCCACACTGCGAAGCCAGCTTCCGTGACGCTTGCGTATTCACCGCCATCAGAATCTATTACAGACCGAGATGCTGACATGATTTAGTCTCCAGCTTGTTGCTTCAGAATGTTTTCAGTGGCCTGAAAAGCCTCTTTTTGATCAAATCCCGAAGTGGCTAGAGTCATCTGACATTTTGCAGTACCAAGATCCCTCGACATTTTTCGTGCAATCGCTGCCAGTCGCAATTTTTCACTGGCGACGCACTCTGCTGGAGACATCAGTTGAATTACAACAGTGATACATTGCGGATGTGTACCAGGTGAATCGACACTCAAAATCTTAACATTTGTGACATCCCCAGTGCCTTCCACGATGCACTTCCCTTGTCCACCATCTAAACACAGCTTCAATTTAGCCGCCATTTCAGCCTCCTACGATTGCGCAAGGGTTCAGTTTTGAGGTCAATTGGCCGAGGTAATCCTGGCCCAGGAACTTGAGAATTACCCGGCGGAGAGTCGTCACATTCCACGGCCGATCGCGCCTGGTCCGACACCCCTTCCCATTCAACTGATCGACGATCAATTGAAGGGTGAGGCCGGCTTCCCGCATGTCCCGAATCCACGGGACCAGCGGCTCGTACTGTCGCGACATCTCCTCTTGAACGGCTATTCGGGAGGTAAATTGGGCCTTTTCGAGGCCCAAATCCCGCCTTTTTGCCATGGATTCACCCGTCTTGGTGGTTCCTTCCCAGTGGCCCGGACGGGCGGAACCCAGCTTCACGCCGCGTTCTTTCAGGACTTGCAGCGCGGCGCTCGTCCGCTCGGAGATCATCTCCCCTTCGCGCTGGGCTAAGGCGGCCAGAATGTGGATCGTGAACTTGTCGGCTTCAGGCATGTCGCAGCACTTGAAAGGCAGCCCGCTCTCCATGAGAGCCGAAATGAAGGCCACATTCCGGGCCAGGCGGTCGATTTTGGCGATCACAAGAGTCGCCTTGGCAGCCTTGGCGTGCTCCACAGCCTTCGTCAATTCAGGCCGTCGGAGACTCTTTTTGAACGATTTCCCAGTCTCGACCTCAGTGTATTCGCCGACCGTTTCGCCAGGATAGACGCGCAGAAAGGTAACGTATATGGCCTCCTGGGCTTTGAGTCCAAGCCCAGATCGGCCTTGTTTCTGGTCCGAAACTCGGTAATAGACAACGTAGCGAGTGTTCATTTCAATCTCTCCCAGAATTCGGTCAACTACTCAATTGTAGCATACTTTTCGGGAAAGTCAAGTGGAAAATCGAAAAGTGGGGCGGCCGTCGTATTACCGGCCGTCCCCGGGAGGCATCTCGCTCCGCGAGATGACCGCGAGTGACGCGGCACCGACTGGCCTCTACAAATAGATCGTCAAACGGAGCCTCGATCCGACACAAATTCGACACAAATTTAACACAAATTCAGTCGAGCGACTGAATTTCGAGAGCATCAGATCGATCGTGTCGATGAATTCAAAAGCCCGGCGCAAAAGAGCGTGTAAACGCCTAATCTCCACTTAATTGATCCCAAGGCTGCGGATGCCTTTCGGTAGAGCGATAAAATGGATTCCAAAATGGACCCCAAAATGAGACGGCAAAAAATGGATGCGCCGAAAAAAGAACCACCCACTTGAGCGGGTGTCCAAATTTCTGCCATATGATGGTTTTGACCTCTGATTGCAGTAAGCTGATTCAGCATAAGGATTTACGCACATTGTGCCGCGCGGGTGCCAAGGCAGACCGAAAATAGAAAAGTGTTTACCTTACTGATCGCTATAAAAGAGTAAAACATGTATATTTATAGTGGTAATCCATTCTACTACAGCGTGGAAAGGTAACGACTTTTCTATTTTCGGTCTGCCGTTAAACTTGCGTCAGGACCGCCCTCTTTTTCGGAAAATCACAGATCGGGCTCGTCGAATGGCCGGCGTTGACGGCTGCCTGTTTCGTCGCGTTTGACCCTCCCTCTTTTTGGGAATCGCAGATTGGGATTCCAGATTGGCCGGCGTTGACGGCGGCCTGTTTTGCCGCGTCAGACCCTCCCTCTTTTTGGGGATCGCAGATTGGGATTCCAGATTGGCCGGCGTTGACGGCCGCCTGTTTTGCCGCGTCAGACCCTCCCCATGGGGCGTGAGCACAGATAGAGGAGCACGGGTACCCCTCATTTGTGGGGTTTATAATCGATTGTGCAGATTTTGACCCTCCCGCTGATTGTCGAGGTCGCGCCACCTGCCCGGGAGGGTGTGCGGACCCCGATAATCATCATAACTTCTGCAATAGGAAGAGGTTACGTTTGTGTTGACGAGGGTTGACGTGACGATTGTTCGGATTCTCCCGATTTTGCAGGCTGTTTCGCTTTGATAGCGGGTCATGCCGGTTGTACTGCCTTTGTGTGTCGTGTGGGTTGCTATCCCCCAAGGCGGGGGTGTTCGGAAATGGCACACTGCGCTCATTTCTGAGCGCTAACCGCGCGTGTTATATCCGGGTCTGTAGTGGTATTGTTATAATTTTACTAATTATTATAACAGCGTATCGATCCACCCGCGCCGCTACTGTAACCTTGAGTCATAGATACATATCGGTATGATCTGTACAATCGTCACTACTCAACTCATATGGTTGCGTAGGGTTATAGTAGGGTTGTAGTGGCGGCGCGGGTTGTGCAGATGTGAGCGCTCACTAATGGGCGCTTTGTACTAAAAGTGAGCGCTTTGCTTGTAGTCTACTTCGTACCCGTTTGCTTCCCGTCTGCTCCCCGTCTGCTCCCCGTCTGCTCCCCGTCTGCCGTGGGGTGCCGGTTGTGGGGTTACTGTTTCAGAATTCCAAAGAAAATCAGGCGGCGGCGCTTGCGTCAACTTGACAAGCGGTGTAAACGTGCTATCCTTACAGTAGAGAAAGAGACACTATGCAACCACTCGCAACCACTCACAAACGTAGCACTAGCCGCAGCACTAGCCGCAGCACTAGCCGCAGCACTAGCCGCAGCGCTAGCCGCAGCGCTAGCCGCAGCGCTAGGCAAGGGGACGTGACTCGCAAACGCCGATTGTGCGGATTGTCTGGGCGACAACAGTGGTATGCGTACTATCGGTCACTCCGATTCAATCGACGATTCGGAATGTCTGACTTGGGCGACTTGGGCGGGTTAGTTTTACGGTACGGTTTGAGCACGGTTTGAGCACGGTTTGAGCACGGTTTGAGCACGGTTTGAGCACGGTTTGAGCACATTAGAACGAAAGTGAGGGTTACGATGAACAGTCTAATTAGTCGAGTTTCACAGTGTGAGAGGGTTTTGCGGGCGGCTGTGGCGGCTGCGGATTATGCCAAGCCTGACGATGAAACGGTTCACGTCAGTGACGAAGCTCTTGACGATTTTCTCAGTGGTGGGGCAATTCCTGAATAAGGAGAAAGTGACGATAATGAGCGAATTGTTCAATAAGCATGGTCGTCCTAATCTTGCGGACATATGTCGGACAATGTCCGAAGAAGACGCATGTGCCGCCTGCGAGGCTTATGAGGATTATGTCTACAGTATCGCTGAGTCTCTTTCTGAGGACGAGTGGGATCGTATGATTGCCGACGTTTGTGCGGTTTATGCCGAATTC
>SDBV01005759.1_pt1 | contig 17398 bp, 12 predicted proteins | sample 2277081 | NCBI WGS metagenome assembly SDBV01 (sample SAMN10402039, study PRJNA504765) | marine sediment metagenome | isolation source: marine sediment core GS10_PC15, 223 cmbsf | place: Arctic Ocean: Southern Knipovich Ridge | collected 2010 | reverse complement strand
TCCCTGTGAACCGCGGCCGATCGGTGACCCTTGTTGTCGAAGTGCTCGGCGAGCCTGCGCGCGAACGCCACGCTCCTGTGCCGACCGCCGGTACACCCGACGCCCACGTTGAGGTTGAGCTTGCCCACCCCTACGAACGACTCCAGGGTCACCTCCAGCATCTCCACCGCCCGGCTGAAGAAACCGTCGGCCTCGTCGCATGACATCACGTAGTTGTAGACGTCCCGATCCTCCCCGGTATGAACCCTCAGCTCCGGGACGTAAAAGGGATTGGGGAGAAACCTGACATCCAGGACGAAGTCGGCGTCCCTCGGGATCCCGTACTTGAACCCGAAGCTGACGAACTTCAATCGAATCACGTTCCCGGTGTCTTCCCCGGCCATGGTGTGCAGGATCGTCTCGCGAAGCTGTGAGGTATCGAGCCCGCTCGTGTCGATAACGTGTGTCGCCACGGCGCGAATGGGCTCCAGCCTTCTTCGCTCCTCCTCGATGGCCTCCTTGATGGAAAGGTCGGATTGCAGCGGGTGCGTGCGTCTCACCTCGTTGAAGCGGTTGATGAGCACATGGGTGGAGCTGTCGAGATAAAGAATCTGGAGATTCATCCCCTCTTCGCGCAGCGCCTTGTGAGTCTCGACGAAATCATCGAAAAGGGCTCCGGAACGCACGTCGCTGGCGATCACCAGGCTGGAGCCGGCCGAGCCGCTGCGCTCGTAGAGGTTGAAAAAGTCCGGGATGTGTCCGGGGGGAAGGTTATCCACGCAGTAACACCCGAGATCCTCGAACACTCGCATGGCGGTGGACTTGCCGGCCCCCGAGAGTCCCGTGATCACTACCAGAGAGGCAAGCGATTCAATTGTTCGATCCGACGATATCTTGTTCATCTAACTAATTTAACATGAGGAGCGAACCGAAAGCGAAGGAGAAAATTCTTCGTCCCTTGATCCGGGATGGGGTTAGAAATTGAGGCCGGCCGTGATCATGGGGCCGTGCCCAATCTCCGAATCCCGGCCTACCACGAGGGCGTAACGAATATCGATGTGAGCGCGCATGCGCGAGTTTCTGATGAACTCGATTCCGAAGGTAGGGAACCCGTGGAAGCCGATCTGCCTGAAGGACTCCAGTCCGTCCGAATCGCTGTCCCCTATGCTCAGAAAGTTGCCCAGCATTATGCCGACGCCCAGGGCGATGTAGGGGGCTACCGATGTGTGGGACAGATAGTAGCCGCCCAGGATGTCCACGAAGATGTGCGAATCGGTTTCCTCGGTGTCGGTGAACCCCAGGCCCACGTTGACGCCGATCAGCACGTCGTTCAGCTCGAAGCGGCCGTCGAACGCGATGAAGGTGTAGTGCGCCATCTTTTCGTCTAACGAAAAGAACTGCCCGATGAGGAGCCCCATGTTCTTCTCGAGTCTGAAACGGTTTGCAATTTGCCGGGCCTCGGCCACCGTCGCGTTATCGAGATCCAGGGTCTCCTCGATGGTCATGCCCAAAGCCAGAGCCCTCGAGATGCGCTTGAAGATGATGTGCAGGTCATCCTCGGTTTGAGCTTCCATCTGCTTGCTGTCCAGGATGTCGCCCTCGATGTTCTTCATCTTGACGGTCACGCGGATTTTGGATCCCAGAAGGACCAGCTTTCCGTCCACGTATGCCTCACACCCCATCTCCCTGGCGATCTGGTTTTTCAACTCCGCCGTGAGCTTAGGAGCGGGAGGCGGCTCCGGCTCCGGCTCCACCCAGGTCAGCGGTTCCAGCTGCTCGACGATCATGGGTTGCTCGGTCGCGGCGGTCGCGGTTTGGCTGTTGCCGGGCATCTGCTGAAACTGCTCGGGCTGGTCCTCGATGGTATTCTGCGGTGTTTGCGCGCCCGGGGATGGTGGTGGCGAAGCGTGATCCACCACTCCTTGACCGGAGAGCACGGACGGCGTCGGTCCCTGCGGGGTAACCGGATAGTAGGGCACGATCGGAACCAGAACCGGAGAGGGACTGGGCGCGGGCGGAACGGGCGCAGGGGGCTTGGGCGGAGGAGGAGCGTCAAACCCGGTGACCCTCTTGTACCCGATCTCCCAGTCGGCGACGATGTACCCCTCTTCCGTGAGAGACATCCATAAGACCTCGTTGGACGCGTCCAGAACCCTGGGAAGGACGTTCACTCCCTCGAGGGGAAAGGCGACTACCCTGATGTCGACCTTGGATTGCGCCTCCTGTTCGACCGCTTCGGGCTTGGCTTTCTCTTGCTCCTGTTTGTCATCGCTCGCCGCGAGTTCGACCGACATTGAGATCTGGGTCGCGATCAGGAGCAGGCAGAGTATCGTGCTCTTGTTTTTCATGGCCCGGTCCCCTTTGCAGTCCTTGCGCAATTAAAAGGCAATACCGGCCACCACCACCGGGCCGTGGCCCAGATCGGTGTCCGGAGAGATGCTGAATCCGTACCTCATCTCCAGATGAAGCCTCATGGAAGCGTTTCTCAGGAACTCGATGCCCAGAGTCGGGTAAAGCTCGAATCCCACTCCAAACTCGTCGTCGTCGCTTTCCTCATGGGCTGGAATATAGTCGTCATCGTGGTCATCTTCCTCGATGTTCAGACGGTCGCCCAGGAAGATACCGAACCCGGCGCCGAGATACGGCGAGATCCCGGTGTGAGTCAGGTAGTAGGCCACTCCCACTCCGGCAAAGAAATGCCCGGCCGGATCCTGGCCGCCGTGGACACCGAAGCCGGTGCTCAGCTCAACCAGAACGTCCCTCTGCTCGAGCCGCACGTCGAATGCGAACATGGTGTAGTGGTCCATGGCGGCCGTCACGCTGAAGGTTTCCCCGATGATGACACCGAAGTTCTTCTCCGGCCTGAATCGCTGGGTCTTGTGAGTGGTCTCCGCGCGGGTGGCGTTGTCCAGATTGAGCGTTTCGTCAACAGACATGTCATGGGCGAAGGCTGTGGCTATTCTCTCCAGGATGATGACCAGATCGTCCTCCGTCTCACCATCCATCACCTTGCTCTGAAGGATATCGCCATTCGAGTTGCGCAGGTTAATGGTCACGCGGATCTTGGAGCCGAGCTTGACCATCTTGCCGTCCACGTAACCATGGCAACCCAGCTCTTTTGCAATTTTGGACCTGGTCGTCGCGGTCAACCCGGTCTCCTCCCCCTCCGGAAGCTCGCCGATCTTGTCAAGACCGCGCTCCCAGTCGGCGACGATGAAGCCGCTCTCGACGAGAGAGGAAATCAGAATCTCATCGGACGCCGTCAGGATGCCTGGGTGCACGTTCACGCCCACCATTGGAAAGACCGTCACCCGCTCCCTCTCCGACGCATTCGCGCTGCTCTCCTTCGCGAGGAGTGTACCCGCAAAGAGGATGGTGGTACCGAGAGCCAGTAAACAGACCGTGAGTTTGCGAAAAGTCATTTCGACCTCCCTAAGACCGCAAAATGCCATGCGAAAAAAACGCCCACATAGTTTTGTTGCCGCTGATGCCTCATAATTGCGAAAAAGCAGCAATAATCGGGCCAAACGCTGCGAAGCCTGTACGGATGAATTCCCGCAATTCGATCCGGGCGGTTCTTTGTAGAATTTTCCAGCACTTAAGGGAGCCTGCGGCCGCCGGGCACTAATTTTGTCTGTGTGAATAAATCGCCACACTTGATCGTCCCGGTGCGATACAGCCGCCATACCGACGCAGCATCACTACTAAACAATATGCCTTAAGTGGACACGTATGGTCAGAAATCGACGCCGGTATCCTCTCCGCCAAGCACCTTTTTCAGATTCCTGGCGTCATCGAAAGCGTGGGGCGTTTCGAACACGCATATGGTCCGGTCGAAACTCTCGCCCGCATCCATGATCCGTTCGAGATCGTACAGGCCGACCCTCGATCCCATGGAAGCGAACGGGCCCATCCGGAAGTAAGCCAGCGGCCCTGCAGGCGCAGGGTCGCGCAGTGGATCAACCGCGAGCACCAGATCGTTCTCCAGGGCGAACTCGGCGGCCTGTTCCGGCTCCCAGGGACCGTGAGGCTCCCAGGCCAGATTGAAGCGCGCGCGCTCGACACCGGCGAAGAAGTCGGACAGCAATCGCCTGTTAATAGTCGCCGGGGTCAGGGTCGTGGGCGTGATCAGCACAAGGGCGAGCGCATCCACGGCCGATGCGAACTCGAGCTCCCTCTTCCACAGGCCCAGGTTCTCATCCGTAAGCTTGAGCCCGCCGTAACCGGAGCGCTCACCCGGCATGGGAACCCCTTCCTCCAATGGATCCACGAGATAACGCGACAGCTGGACAGTAAAGGCAACCCGGTCAGGTGCGCCGGACCTCCACCGTCTCGCCGCGGCTTTCCTGGGCGGGATCTGGCGGCCCTCGGTGAGCTCCACCACATCCACCTCCGCCAGGACCCTGTTCCTGGCGATCGGATATCCCACGGTCCCTATCCTGATCTTCGGTTCCTTCATGGAAACCCCACTCCATCGATGGGCTCGCCGCACATCTTACAACGACCGCCCTCGGTATGCACGGCGACTATGCGATAACCCACGCGATCTATCAACACGGCTTCACAGCGGGCACATCGGGTCTTTTCCCCTTCGTGCCCAGGCAAGTTGCCGGTGTACACGTGCTCCAGACCGGCAGACCGGCCGATGACCGCTGCCCGATACAGCGTTTCGGGAGGAGTCGCCGGCCTGTCCGTCCACCTGTACGCCGGGTGAAACCGGGACACGTGCCACGGGATACCGCGGCCCACGCTCGCGATGAACCGTGCGATGGACCGGAGTTGATCATCTCGGTCGTTGAAGCCGGGTACGACCAGGGTCGTGACCTCCACCCACACGCCCGCCTCGCGCAGGATGCGAATGGTATCCAGCGTGGCGTCCAGACTGCCCCCAAGAGTGCGCCTGTAATCGTCCTTGTCAAAACACTTCAGATCCACGTTCGCCGCCGCGAGGAAACCGGCCATGTCTCGCGCGGCCTCCTCGGTGGCCTGTCCATTGGTCACGAAAACAATGTCGATGTTTCGCTCGCGGGCAAAGGACGCCACCAGATCGGCGAATTCCAGCAGAAGGATCGGTTCGGAGTACGTGAACGAGATCGATTCGCAGCCGTGCTCGATTGCGGCGTCGACCACGTCCTTCGGTTTCCATTCACGCCGAGGCCGGCCCTCCACCGCCGGGTTGTCCACCAGTGTCTGGGACAGGGAATGGTTCTGGCAGAAGGGGCAGACCAGATTACACCCCGCGGCCGCCACGGAGAAGGTGAGGCTGCCGGGGCGAAAGTGGTTGAGGGGCTTCTTCTCGATGGGATCAACCGCGGCGGTCATGAGACGGCCATGGGTGAAAATCCTCAGAGTACCGGAATCGTTGAACCTGGTTCGACACTTCCCCCACGCGCCCGGCGCCGGCGTGCAACCTCGCGGGCACAGGCGGCATCTAACCATGCCGTTGCCCGCATCATCCATATATCGCGATACCGGGTCCATGGTCCGGGTGCTCAAGGAGCCGTGCTGCCCAACGCCTTGAGGACTGCCTCCTCGAGCTCCTTCTCGTCACCGGGCACGTATCCTTCGTGTTCCCAGGTGATGATCTCATCCTTTCCGATAACCAGACTGAAGGGGGCGGCGCGGCGCGGGTTGAGCTGATTTGTGACCTGTGTTTCCGTATCGAGCAGGACCGGGAAGGTGAATCCGCGTTGTTTGATGTAGGTCCGGACGTCCCCCTGGGTTTCGGGTTCGTCCATGGATATGGACAGGATCATGAGACCCGAGTCCTCGTGCTCGTCGAAGAGCGCCTGCAGTTGAACCATCTCCTTTTTACACGGCTCACACCAGGTCGCCCAGAAGCTGATCAGGATGACCTTTTTCCCCAGGTAGTCCGTGAGGGCATGGGATCGACCGCTCACGTCCTTCAAAACAAAATCCGTAAGGCTGCCGCCCGAACTCGAAGGCTCGACATCGGGCGCGGTATCTGCAGAACCTGCCGTTGTGGTTGATGTCGGGGCCGCGCCGCCGCAAGACATGAGAGCAAGAGACGATACCGCAGCAAAAAAAATCGTCGTTGTGAACAGGCCGATTTTCATACATTCTCCTTGGTTTATCTTCGCCATCAACGGCATATTCTTCGCACCTTGACAACAACCAATAACACGGCTTGGAGCGAGCGCCAATCAACCGTCATATCGAGTGGGGATTAGAGCCGGTTTTCCAACCACTTCCCCTTCCCCTCGCAGGGGAAGCCTGCCCGCCATAGCCTTGGCGGAGGAGGGGCCGGGATGGGGTTAGACGTGCAATTACTGTAGGTTAGTTCAGTGAATCCCATACGAGAAAGATGTTGACCACCAAGTGATCTTCGAACAGAATGATTTTTCGAATTTGAAAAAAAGAGCGTTTCTGTTGACCGTCACAGCGGGCATTGTATGTGGGAAATGTGATCTACTGAATCCGGTGGATTGCCAGGCATGTGAAGATTGCGCCAACGACCTGAAACTTGCCCAGGTTGGAGCACAGGTCGGTCCGTCCTTCGAAGCGCCCGACAGTGAGCCGGAAAAACCCGGCATCGAGGAAAGTGAATCGCCGCCCAAAGCGGCCCAACAAGGAGCAGAGGTAGAACCAATGGAGCAAGCACGCCATTTCATCTGCCCGTCGTGCTACAGCCCCATGCCCGGCAGCCATAAGTTCTGCGGGAAGTGCGGCACTTCGGTGGAGGGCGTCCCTTCCGGAGCGGAAGCGAAGTACTTCGGTGACATGCAAGCGCCGGGCAAGGCGAAGCTGATCTTGATCAAGGGAGAGGGGATGGACGGCATTTCCTACCATCTTAACTCAAACGAGCACATTGCGGGCAGGACCGAGGGCCCCATCCTCTTCACCGAGGACAAGTGGCTCTCTCCCCGCCATGCGAATTTCATCTATGATGACGGCAAGCTCAAGGTCAAAGACGAGGGCAGCGTGAACGGAGTTTTCATTGCTCTCAACGGGACGACGGAGGCATCGCCCGGATTCATTTTCCTTGCAGGCGAGCAGGTCTTCCGCATCGAGACGGTCGAACCCTACGATGACGATGCGGAACCGGACGGCACCTTTTTCTTCGCCAGCCCGAGGACCAACAGTCGCTTCAAGTTAGTTCAAATCTTGGAGGGCGGCGGAGATGGGATGATCGTTCACTCGAGAGATAATGTGATCACCCTGGGAAGGGAAGACTGCGACATGAACTTCCCCAATGATCCCTACATCTCGGGCAATCACGTCAAGGTAGAGATGGTCCGGGAAAAGCTGATGCTGACCGATTTGGACAGCAAGAACGGCACATTTTTCAAAATACAGGACGAGCACGAGTTGGTGCACGGAAACTACATCTTCATGGGTCGTCAACTTCTCAGGGTCGAGATAACCTAATAGGAGGTCCAAGGTGATTGTCTGTCCGACATGTTCAAAAGAAAACCAGGACCACTACAAGTTCTGCCTTGGTTGTGGATCGGATCTTCCGCGTCCCGGTGGCGACGACAAGCCACTCGCAACCACGACGCCGCCGGCCGGGGTGGCAGCAGTGAGCAATATGCCCGTTCCTGCGCCTGCTCCCGACCCGGCACCAGTAGCCCCGCAACCCGTCGCCGAGACGGCGATGGCAGATGCCGCACCTGTGCCCGAACCCGTGGTGGTCCCTGTGCCCGAGCCCGCGGCTGCCCCGGCGCCCGAGCCCGCGGCTGCCCCGGAACAGGCCGCCGATGCGGAGGGAACACAGTGCACCAGCTGCGGCGCCATGATTTCTCCGGGCTTCGCTTTTTGTGGAGCCTGCGGAGCGACGGTGGCCGGAGTGTCGCCCACGTCGGTGTCATTGGCCGCGTTCGGTAAGGGTTCCGCCAAGCTCGTGCTCATCCAGCCCGATGGAACCGAGGGTGGTACGGTGGAGATCCCCACGTCGGAAGTTGCCGTCGGCAGGGATGCGGGCGGGTTCTTCGGCTCGGACGCGTATCTATCGCCACGGCATGCCGTGTTCAAGTCCGACGGAAAGTCCGTGAAGGTCAAGGACGAGAGAAGCCTCAACGGTGTCTTCGTCAAGATCTTGCCCAACGAATCGAGGGAGATTGGTTCCGGGGATATCTTCCGGATCGGCCAGGAGCTCATTCTCTTCGAGGCAATCGATCGGGGTTCGGCCTCCGCCGACGGAACCGAGAAGATGGGGTCTCCCGTGGAGGGTCTGTGGGGCCGCCTGAGCCTTATCGTGGGTAAGGGACGCCTCGGAAACGCCTTCCCCGCGGGCGGCGACGGGGTGATCCTCGGTCGCGAGCGCGGCAACATCATCTTCCCGGAAGATGGCTACGTTTCCGGCATCCACCTTCGCATCAGCGCGGACGGCGGCAAGTACTTCATCACGGATCTCGGCAGCTCCAACGGAAGCTTCCTGAAGATCAACGGTGAGGCAATGGTTTCCGGCGGCGACTTTCTGCTCATGGGAGCCCAGCTCTTCAGGATCGATTTCTAGGCCCCATCCCGGCCTTCCCCTGCGAGGGGAAGGGGAAGATGATGAGACCGTCTTTTAGGGCCTTCTTCCGACGAAACGCACCTCGGGCTCCAGCTCGATATCGAATTTCTTCTTAACCCTCGCCGCCATGCGCCCCGCAAGCTCGAGCACATTTCCGGCGGTGGCGTTCTTGCGGTTGATCACGATGTTTGCGTGTCTTTCGAAGACCGCCGCATCCCCCACGGACATCTCCTTGGCGCCAATCTGATCCAGCAGCGCGCCGGCGGCCGTGCGCCGCCCTCCCGGCTCTGACGGTTCCAGGTTCTTAAAGTAGGAGCCGGCGGTCTTTATTTCTTTTCCGGGGTGTCGCTCGCGCCTGTTACGCAGGTGCTCGTCTGCCTCGCGGCGCAATCTGGACCGATCATCCGGGCGCACGGCGAAGGTAGCGCTTGTCACCACGGCCTGTCGGGCGGACACACTCGACCTGCGGTACTCGAACCCGAACCAGGATGGATCGTCCACCTCCACCACCTCTCCTCTCCCGGTCACAACAGTCGCTCCCACGAGTTTTCGTCCAAACGTACACCCGAAGCAGCCCGCATTGCCGGCGACGGCTCCCCCGACCGTTCCGGGCAACCCGGCGGCAAACTCCAACCCGCCGATTCCCCTTGCGATCAGATCCTCTACCAGTCCGGCCACCGGAACGCCGGCGCCGACCGTTACTCGATCACCATCCTTGCTCAGCTCCACTCCGAAGATGCGTGCATGAACAGCGATACCGTCGAAGCCGTCGTCGCTCACGAGCAAGTTGGTTCCGCCGCCGAGGATGAGGATCTCCACACCGCAGTCCGTCGCCGCCGAGATCAGTTTCCCCATCGTGGATGGAGAATCCACCACGGCGAAAAGCGCTGCGGGCCCTCCGATTCCAAAGGAGGTGAACCCTCGCAGCGGCACGTCCCTTTCCAGGGTCAGACCGGTTGTCTCTTCCAATAGTTTCTTGGGCGAGGCCAAGTCCAAGATCAGGAATCGGCCAGGCAGGCCGTTGTCTCCGCAGAGCAATTGGACATGGCACAGCCCATGAGATCATCACCGCCCAAGCAGCCGGATATCAGCATGCACTGGCCCAGATCCCATATAACACCATAAGAGGCGCTGCTGGTACCGCTCAGACAGTCCCAGAGGTTGGTCCCGCTGACCATGCAGAACAGCGCTTCGGAGCATGAATACCCGTCGTCCGTGTCCACATCGCTGTCGGAATCACCATCGACGTCGGAATCACTGTCCGAATCACCGTCGGAATCAGCGTCCGCGTCGCTATCCGAATCGCCGTCGGAATCACCATCCGAGTCGCCGTCGGAATCACCATCCGAGTCGCCGTCGGAATCGCCATCCGAGTCGCCATCCGAGTCGCCGTCGGAATCACCATCCGAGTCGCCGTCGGAATCCGCGTCGGTGCCGGAGTCGGCCATGCTGATGATGAACGGCAGCTCGTCTCCGCATCCGAACAACATGATTAACGCGCCCAGCCAGATTGTTGTTTGCATCCTGATTTTCATCTTTTCAAAACTCCTGCGCATGAGGCATCAAGACTTTTATTATATAGCAATTAGTGCTTTGTCACAGTCAGAAAGACGAATTGATATGCGGGCGCAGGGTCTTCTTTGCCGACCTTGACAACCACCGACTGTGCTTTTATACACCTCACCCTGACTTTTTGTTAAGGATCTGATCTTTTGCAATTGGAGGAGTGGCCGAGTGGTCGAAGGCGGCGGTCTTGAAAACCGTTGAGTCGCAAGGCTCCCGGGGTTCGAATCCCTGCTCCTCCGCCGACTTTGGCAACTTGTTTAGTTCGCTGGGGAGGTGGCCGAGTCGGTCGAAGGCGCGCGCCTGCTAAGCGTGTATACCGCAAGGTATCGAGGGTTCGAATCCCTCCCTCTCCGCTGGTTATTGAAAACTTGGACTTGTAAGATCCGCGCCCGTAGCTCAGCTGGATAGAGCATCGGTCTACGGAACCGAGGGTCGGGGGTTCGAATCTCTCCGGGCGCGCAGTTAAAAGAGTAAGCCTTCCAGGTGTTTAGTCTGGGGGGCTTTGCTTTTTCGGACAGCAAAAAACCGAAGTCCGTCCGGAATCTCGACCATTGATAGCCCTTGCCCTGATTCAGCATCCTCATCTTCAACCAGTTGTCGCCTGTGTTTCAGTCAACTCTTTCTGTTTTCGCGCGAAGGCCTCAAGCTCAAGTGTTCGTCCTGCTTGCGCACGATCAACCGCTTCGCGAAGATCAAAATCGTCAACGATATTATAGCGCATAAACGCTGAGCGTGTTTTGTGACCGGACATCTTCATAACCACGGACTTCACAGAATAAGTCATCCCAACCTTCTCCCCGACAGCTCCCACTCTCCCCTTCGCACGCAGTTCCTTGAGGTAGATGCCCATCTTGACGGACGGCAGCTTGAACTTTTTGGCGATGACGCTACAGCCACTACCCGGGTTCTTCTTCAGGTGAGTAACGATGGTGTCGAGGAGTGCGGCCTTGTCGGCGCTGGTAATGCGCTTGCCTTTCCGTTTTACAGGAGCTGCCTTTGCCTTAGGTTTACGACGTAACTTTTTGGGCTTGTCACCTGCCTGAAGCGCTATCAACTCGGCCAGGGTTGCGCCCTTCACGGCCCCGACGATGGTCAAGGCGAAGTCAGCGGCTGTGGTTTCAATCGATTTTTCCAGAGTCGTTTTGGGCATTATGAGTCTCCTTGTGGGGATTCAGTGTAATCAAGCTGGGAGGGAGAGGCAATATGGCAAGTTTCGTGTGGCAAGTTTCGGTGCGGGCTTTTCAAATCACTGATAGAATGATGTTACGCGTGAAGAGAAAGGCAGAGCAATGAAGTACTTCATCGTTGTTGGGTTGGCAGCCGCGATTTCAGCGGGTTGCTGGTCCCAGCAAGAGATCGTCATGGGGAACGATACCGGTGCGAACACAGACACCGACGGGGACACCGATTCCGACGGGGATGTTGATACCGACGCTGACGGCGATAGCGACACGGATACCGACGCAGACTCCGATTCCGACTCCGATACGGACACTGACACGGATAGCGATACAGACACGGATACTGATACCGACACGGACAGCGATACGGATACGGACAGCGATACGGATACGGATACTGATACCGACACGGACAGCGATACGGATACGGACAGCGATACGGATACGGACAGCGATACGGATACGGACAGCAATACGGATACGGACAGTGATACAGATACGGATACCGGCACAGACACAGACACCGACACGAATACCGACACGGATACCGACACGGATACCGACACGGATACTGATCCGTGCATTGTCGATGTTGATTTCGGCGTGCTTCCCCTGGACGATTCTGTGACAGAGATGTTTCAGGTTGTCACGGACAGCGACGACGAGCCCGCCAACGGTTGCGGAGACGGACTGGACATGGTGGGATCTTTCTCCCTGTCGAGCGTGAGCGATTTACTGGTGAGCATCCTGCAGTTCGGCGGATCGCACCAGTTCGGGATCTACCTGGACACCGGCGGTTTCTGCACGGATACCTTCTCGAGTTGCTTCGACCCTGGTGGAGCGCCCACCGCCGACACCATCTACTACGATCTCCCGGCGGGGGACTACTACCTCGTCGCGGAGGCGGACGACTCGACCAGCGCCGGAACCGCAGTGGTGACCCTCTCGGTGCACACGGAGGAATGCGGCAACGACGTCCTGGATCCGGGCGAGGAATGCGACGACGGGAATCTCCTTCCGAACGACGGATGCAACCCCATCTGCGAGATAGAACCGGTCCTGTGCATCATCGACGAGGATCTCGGCATGCTCACACCGGGGGTCACGATAAACCGCTCCCTCGACGTGGCCGCCGCCGGCGACGAGTGGACCATCGACTGTTCCGGCTATGGCCCCGACGTGGTGCTCGAGTTCGAGACCGACCGCACGGGCAACATCCACCTGGTTTTCAACCAGAGTGGAGATCACGCTCTCGGCCTCTATCCGGACGGAACCGTGTACAGCTTCCTCTGCAAGGCGGAGGGCCCCGGCGGCGCCTGCATCGCCAAGGGCGAGGACACGCCGGGATTCGTCATCTTCATGGGCAGGCCGGCGAACACCTGGTACATTACCATCGAGTCCATCGGGTTCTCGTCGGCGGGCACGGTGAACATCACCCTCTGGCTGGAAGGGTGCAACTACGACGTCGACCTCGGCAACCTTCCGGCGCCCGTATCCTCAACCATGACGACGATGAACACGACCGCGGGTGCCGATTTGTACCAGGCCGCCTGCGGCGGGGGCCTGAGCGGGCTCGAGCATGTGACCAAGTTCCACATCGACACCACCTCCCTCATAGAGTTCGAGTGGGCCAATCAGGTGGGCAACCACGTGTTTGTGCTCGCCGAAGAAGCAGGGGGAGCTTGCGACGATGCTCCCGTCACGTGCACCGACACCTTCGGCCTGACGAGCGGCTCCGATCTGCTTACCACGCTGACGCCGGGGGACTACATCATCATCACCGACGCGGTGAACCCCGGGGACGAGGGAACCATCGACCTGACAATCAACCTTTACTGACCCGCGAGAAACAACCAGGTGCTTCATTCTTACTACCGGACCCACAGCGATAGATGTTCACGACAACCTCGACGACTCTTGCACGCCGGTTCCGACGAATTGTCCATAGAGGGTGCGCCGCAGGCGCACAGAGAAGTGGAGAAAACCTATGCAGGTGTGGGTCATCCGAACGACGATGATCTACGCGCATCTCAGCCCGGACGCCAAGAAGGATTACGTAAACCTTTTGGATCGCCAGCGGCACAGCGGAACCCGAAATTGTGCAAGTTTCTGTAATTACAGGGTAAAAATGGCGGAGAGATAGGGATTCGAAAACGAGAGGCGGCGGCGCTACAACACGCGTGATTACGCGACCTTGACCGGTTTTAACCGCGCTGCAGCTAGTCGATAGTGATTTCCCGTCGAGGAGTTTGAATCCGTTTCGCGCCGTCCAAATCCATGTCAAGTAACACGCTGACAGCACATGAACAGCACAAGTTACAAAACGCGAAGGAAAAAGCTCCTTACCCTATCTCGCCATGGTCGGTCACTGGAGACGTCTTTTTTGGACCCGAGTGATTCCAGGCGGGCAGTCAATCTCGGCGAGTCGATGTTCGCCACAACACAGGGTGCAGATCATCCCATCGAGGGCCGCACACCTTCGCTTCCCCTTGCGATTGCCACAATACCGGCACTTATTTTTGGCAGCCATCGCGACGCCCTCCAGAAGCCGTATACTCTACCATACCGGGAATCCGAAAACAGCCCACTACCCAGGGACCTGCAGAGCCTCCGACCCCGCCCAAACTTCACCGACGGGAGCCTCGTTGTGCTCTATCATCATGTACAGCGTGGACCGGTTGGTGGACAGGTAGGAGGCAACCAGGAGTTTTCTCCTCCTCGACGAAAACCAGATCATGAAGTAATCTCGATCTACATCCACTGGGAGGGCAAGATGAATCATCTGAGATCTCATGGTTTCAAAAACAGGGCAGTTGTTGTCGGTTTGACGGTAGTACTTTCGGGACTGGTCATCCTGGCTGTCTTTGTCGGTTGTGACGAGGCCATCGAAGAACCTTCTGCTCTGATGGAGCCTGAACCGCCGATGCCGGGTATGCAGGAAGCGGACTCCAGACACGAGAACGACCCGATGCCTCCTGCGCTGAGGGCGGCTTTTATCAAGTCGAAGCAGGAGGAGGCCGGGCCTGAATTCACGATTTCAACTGGCGGAAAGATTCCTGTCGTCACAAATGGCAGGCACCATCTCCGTGCGGAGTTGGAGAGCGATTCGGTGCGCATTCTTCCGATGTCGAAGGACGCCGAGTGGTCAGTGGAGATGAGGCTTGCCTCCGTGGAGCGAGGCGAAGAATCCGACCTCGTTCAACGAGCAACACGTTCTGTCGAGGGCAATCGCGTGGACTACCAGCGTGGCAACATAACCGAGTGGTACTTGAACGGGCCGGTTGGTTTTGAGCAGGGGTTTTCGATCAAAGATAAGCTGCTGAATGAAGCTGGCGGGGACTTGAGACTGCGTGTTTCGGTGAGCAGTGAACTTGAGGTTTCGCTTGTTGGGGAGAATGGACTGGCGCTGAAAAATGAGACCGGTGGGGTCGTACTTCGTGCCAGCGACCTGATCGTTTTGGACTCTAACGGTGAGGCTCTGGATTCTCATTTCGAGATTGTAGAGAATGGTTTCGTCATCGCTGTGGACGATGCTGATGCTGAGTATCCCATCGAAATCGACCCGGTTTGGATTGCGCAACAAAAGTTGTTGGCAAGCGATGGGGCGGCGGGACACATGTTCGGCTATACCGTCTCGGTGAGCGGTGACACCGCGTTGGTGGGGGCGAATGGGGATGACGACAACGGAGCCTATTCCGGTTCGGCGTATGTGTTCGTGCGGTCAGGTTCAATTTGGACCCAGCAGCAAAAGCTAACCGCGAGCGATGGGGCGGCGGATGACGGCTTTGGCACATCCGTTTCGGTAAGCGGGGACACGGCGCTGGTGGGGGCGAATGGGGATGACGACAACGGAAGCGCTTCCGGTTCGGCGTATGTGTTCGTGCGATCGGGTACAACCTGGAGCTTCGAGCAAAAGCTAACCGCGAGCGATGGGGCGGCGGATGACTTCTTCGGCTATTCTGTCTCGGTGAGCGTTGACACCGCGTTGGTGGGGGCGCATGAGGATGACGACGACGGTAGCCGTTCCGGTTCGGCGTATGTGTTCGTGCGGTCGGGTTCAACTTGGACCCAGCAGCAAAAGCTAACCGCAAGCGATGGGGCGGCGGAAGACCAATTCGGCTGGTCCGTCTCAGTAAACGGTGACACGGCGCTTGTGGGGGCACGCTATGACGACGACAACGGAAGCGCTTCCGGTTCGGCGTATGTGTTCTTGCGGTCAGGTTCAATATGGGGTCAGCAGCAGAAGCTTACCGCGAGCGATGGGGCGGTGATAGACCAATTCGGCTGGTCCGTCTCAGTAAACGGTGACACGGCGCTTGTGGGGGCGTATGTTGACGACGATCACGGAAACGCTTCCGGTTCGGCATACGTGTTCGCTCGTACGGGTACAATATGGGTACAGCAGCAAAAGATAACCGCAAGCGATGGGGCGGCGGAAGACTTCTTCGGCCGTTCCGTCTCGGTGAACGGTGACACGGCGCTGGTGGGGGCGAATGGGGATGACGACAACGGAAGCGCTTCCGGTTCGGCGTATGTGTTCGCTCGTACGGGTACAATATGGGTACAGCAGCAAAAGATAACCGCGAACAATGGGACGACAGGCGACTTGTTTGGCTATTCTGTCTCGGTGAGCGGTGACACTGCGCTGGTGGGGGCACGCTATGACGACGACAACGGAAGCGCTTCCGGTTCGGCGTATGTTTTCCAATTTTTGCCACCCTTGGTTAATGGCGAAGCTTGTATGATCGACATTGTCTGTTTGAGTGGATTTTGCGTTGACAATGTGTGTTGCGACAACGCTTGCGGTGGAGTTTTAACCACCGATTGTCAGGCTTGTAGTATAGCAGCGGGTGCAGCAACCGATGGGGTTTGTGATAACCTTGCTTCAGGCACAACCTGTAACGACAACCTCTATTGCACAGCTACAGACACCTGCGACGGCTCTGGTTCTTGTGTGGGAACGGGCGATCCTTGCCCAGGCCCGGATGGAGATGGGGACTGCTCTGAGTCATGCAATGAAACTTTTGACAACTGCACCGGAAATGATGTCAGCGGTTCAATCTGCGACGACGGTGACTTCTGCACTGTTACCGACTTATGCACCGGCACGGGATCATGTCATGGAACGGGCGATCCTTGCCCAGGCCCGGATGGAGATGGGGATTGTACAGAGTCCTGCGATGAAACCACAGACTCATGCACCGCAAACGATATGGACGGAACAGATTGTAACGATGGTCTCTACTGTACCGGCTCCGAAACATGCACTATCGGAGTATGTGGTAGTTCCACTGGAGATCCATGCACAGGTCCTGACGGTGATGGCGATTGTGCGGAGTCTTGTGACGAGACGGCCGACAACTGCACTGGTCCCGACACCATGGGGTCTTCATGTGACGATGGCTTGTTCTGCACAGTCACCGATGCCTGTGACGCAACCGGTTCTTGTGTGGGAGCCGGGAGCCCGTGTCCCGGCCCCGATGGGGATGTCGATTGTGTTGAGTCATGTGATGAAACTTTTGACAATTGCACAGACAATGATGTCAACGGTTCTCCCTGCAACGACGGTTTGTATTGCACTGCTAACGACACCTGTAACGGCGCGGGATTATGTGTTGGAATGGGCGATCCTTGCCCCGGCCCGGACGGAGATGGAGACTGTATTGAGTCGTGTAAAGAAAACGTCGATGATTGCACGGAAAATGATCCGGACGGTTCTGGTTGCGACGACGGTGATTCTATGACGATAGATGATCAATGCACATCGGGTGTTTGCGACGGAACTGCCTCAGACACAGATTCCGACACTGACACAAACACCGACGCCGGTACCGGCGGCAAAGATGACGGCGGATGCGGGTGCCGTGCGGTAGGAACAGGCGATTCTGCCACAGGCCTGTTCGGGCTGTTGATGGCGGTTATCTAAATTCAGAGCGGGTCCTCAAGCTGCGCAAGCAAAAGGAAGTGAAGTTGGAAGTGCTCTCGCGGGGCGGCAAGTACAAAGAAGTCGTCCCGCCGAGAAAGAAGGCCAAGGACCCCCTCCCTCTAACCTGCATAATTCGCCAGCCTGCTCTACCTTAACGTTGCAAACCGCTGTTGCCATCTGAGCTGATCGCTGCAACACCAGTTCCAGAATTGTCGCCGAGTCCGGTCTCGGGATCAAGCGGCGTTCTTCATCAAACCATCGAGATAGCGA
>SDBV01005758.1_pt1 | contig 17400 bp, 15 predicted proteins | sample 2277081 | NCBI WGS metagenome assembly SDBV01 (sample SAMN10402039, study PRJNA504765) | marine sediment metagenome | isolation source: marine sediment core GS10_PC15, 223 cmbsf | place: Arctic Ocean: Southern Knipovich Ridge | collected 2010 | reverse complement strand
CTATGGTATTAAGACGAAATATGACATCTAATTAGTGGCCTGTCCCGGAAATAGAAATAAGGAAGAACTTGGGGAATTTAGACGCTTTTGCCCTGTCGAGCCGCTGGGACTATCGAAACAGTTCAGCCTGCCCTGCAACTGGTTCGTCGAATCCGAAATGTTTGTACGCTAATGGGGTTGCAACCCTTCCTTGTTGAGTACGCTTTAAGAAACCGAGCTGGATGAGGAAGGGCTCATGAACCTGCTCAAGCGTTTGGCGTTCTTCCCCGACTGCAACGGCAAGTGAAGAAAGACCAACCGGGCCGCCGGAAAACTTCTCTATCACCGTATGCACAATCGCTTTGTCCATGTCGTCCAGGCCAAGTTCATCTATCCGAAGCATTTCCAGAGCTTCCTGGGCAATCGGCTCCGTAACCGTCCCGTCACCCTTAACCTGGGCATAATCGCGCACACGGCGTAAAAGGCGGTTGGCAACGCGCGCCGTGCCGCGTGATCGGGAAGCAATCTCCAAAGCCCCGTCCCGATCAATAGGCACATCAAAAATCCGCGCGGAACGGGAAACTATGTGCAGAAGTTCCTCGGGTGAATAAAACTCCAGTCTGCACGTGTCGCCAAAACGCGCTCGCAACGGGGGGGTCAGCAGGCCTTCCCGCGTTGTTGCTCCAATCAATGTGAATGGTTTGAGTCCGATTTTCATTGATCGGGCGGTGGGCCCTTTCCCGAGCATAATGTCCACTTCGAAGTCTTCCATGGCGGAATACAGGGTTTCTTCGACGGCGTGGTTTAGCCGGTGGATTTCGTCAATGAAAAGAACGTCGAACTCTTCCATGCTTGTAAGAATGGCCGACAAGTCCGCCTGGCGCTCGACAACAGGGCCCGAGGTCGATCTGAAATTGACGGCCATCTCGTTGGCCAAGATTCGCGCCAAAGTGGTCTTGCCAAGCCCCGGAGGCCCGCTCAGAAGTATATGGTCCAGGGGTTCATTGCGCTGTTTAGCCGCCTGAATCGAAATCAGAAGCTTGTCCTTGATGGGTTCCTGCCCAGGAAATTCGTCGAGCTGCTGAGGACGTATCTGCTCGTCAAATATGCTGTCCTCCTGGAAGGGCTCTGGATTTACTACTTCTTCTTTCGCCATTGATTTTCCTTTACGCTTTTGCCAGCGACTGCAAAGCGGCCCTCACAAGCTCTTCATCTTTGGCATCCTTGCCACTATTCTTACGGGCAACGGCCGCCGCCCTTTTCGCTTCCGGGTGCGTACATCCCAATGCGCACAACGCAGCGATTACATCATCGCCCTCAAGTGTATCGGCATCGTCACTTTCGCCGAGTATTGCGCTCAATTCCGCGTCCTGGCCTAGCTTGGCTTTCATCTCAAGTATAATGCGCTGTGCGGTTTTCTTGCCGACACCGCCAACTTTAGTAAGCGCGGTAACATCACTCTCCATCACGGCCTGTCCGAATTGTGCTGGCGACAAAGTGGACAGTATCGCCAAGGCCACCTTTGGGCCAACCCCCGTTATGCTCAGCAGCATTTTGAAGAGGGCTTTGCCTTCCTCTTCAAGGAATCCAAATATTATGAAGGCGTCTTCGCGAATATGGCAATAAGTTAGGAGTGTGGCTTCGCAATTAATGGCGAGCTTGTTGTGGACGCGGTCGGACACCCACACTTCATAGCCTACGCCCCCGACATCCAATTCGATGTGATCGAGGGTCTTGCGCGCTACCGTCCCTCTAAGGAAAGAGTACATGATTATTTTGTTTCCTTTTCCAAGCCATTACCCCAGAGTCTTTAGAATGTACGGCCCAAACACAAGCAAGCCAATCACAATCGCTCCCAAAGCCGTAATCAGAACCGCACCGGCGGCCACATCCTTGGCCTTGCCGACAAGTGGATCATAGCCGGGTTTCACTGCATCTGCAAGTAGTTCCAACGCGGTGTTGAAAGCCTCGGCGCACCAAACGACCGCAACAACCAGAACTATAACGCACCATTCAGCCCTGCTGAGTGCGAAAAACAGTCCAGCGCCAACCACAACCACAGTGGTAATAAGATGAATTCTCGCATTACGTCCCGACTTGCACATTTCAAACACGCCAGCGAATGCGTGCCCAAAACTTGCCATCAAACTCGTCGATCCGCCATCAGGTTTCACTGTTTGGTCAACTCCTCGATCTTGCCAGCGTGAATCTGGCAAATAGCAATCGCCAAAGCGTCCGCGGCGTCGTCAGGCCTGGGGATATCGTCAAGATTAAGCAGCACCTTGAGCATCTCCTGGACCTGTTTCTTGGTCGCCTTGCCATAACCTACCACAGCGCTCTTGACCTCAAGGGGACTGAACTCGCCGATGGGAAGATCGGCATTCGCCGCTGACAAGGCTATCACTCCCCGCGCCTGCGCAACGGTTATGCCGGTAGTGACATTGCGGGAGAAGAAAAGTTTTTCGATTGAGACCGCGTCAGGCGAGTACTGGTCGAGCAAGCGGCAACACTCTTTATAAATCGTCTTGAGCCGAAGAGCGAAATGTTGTTTGGCAGGGGTCGTTATTACACCATGGGCCACATGGTAAAGGCGATTGCCCTTACCCTCGACCACACCGTAACCCGTGGTCGCGGTTCCCGGGTCAAACCCGAGCACACGCATCTATTCGGCCATGGCCGCGGCCATGTCCTCTTCGGAAATCTCGAAGTTCGCGTAAACGCTCTGCGCGTCTTCCTGGTCCTCGAGCAACTCCATGAGTTTCAGAAGTGTGGCGGCGCTTTTGCCCTCAACCTTGACAGTCGTTTTGGGCAGCATGGTAAGCTGAACGCTGTCCAAAGTCAGACCCACCTTTTGAAGTTCCTCGGACACCGCGTGCAACTCCTGAGGCTCCGTACTCACTTCGTAAACTTCGCCTTCGGTATCGATATCTTCGGCACCCGCCTCAATCGCCTTCTCCAAAAGGTCGTCCGCACTGCAAACGTCCTTGGAAAGCGTGATCACGCCCTTAGGTTCAAAATTCCACGTGACAGCACCCGTCTCGGCCATGCTTCCGCCGTATTTCGTCAGCATATGACGGATTTCCGCAACCGTACGGTTCTTATTGTCAGTCAAAACATCCACTATAACCGCAACGCCGCCCGGACCATAGCCCTCATAACGCACCTCATCGTAGGTCACACCTGGCAATTCACCAGTACCCTTCTTGATGGCACGGTCAACATTGTCCTTAGGCATATTGTTCGATCTGGCCGCCAACAATGTAGTACGCAACCGGGGATTACCCTCGGGATCGCCCCCGCCCATCTTAGCGGCAACAGTAATTTCCTTGGCAAGTTTTGAAAAGATTTTACCGCGCTTAGCGTCGGCAGCGCCCTTCTTGCGTTTAATTGTGCTCCATTTCGAGTGACCAGACATCCGCGCAAGTCTCCATGCAATAACGATTAACAAAGTTACAACATACTACCATCAAACCAAGCAAAGTATAACAAGTTTCAAACACCCCTTGCAACGCACCCATAATTGAAGAACTGAGAAAGAAACGAAGTGCCTATTTCATTATAATAGCGACAGAATTTGCCGAATCCCAATATATCCACTAAGATGGCCGCATACGGGACAGTTAGGGCCAAGACTCCGGAGGGGAAATAAGCCATGCTTATCGACGTATCATTACCTATTGAGCACGGAGCCGTGTTCCGTCCAGGCGCTCCGCCTGTGCAGATCTGCTCGCATGAGTGTTGTGATAGATCGGGTGGAAGCTTCAAGTCCACCGTAATTTCTCTCCCTGCACACACCGCAACACACATCGACCTTATATCAAACGAAAGACCCATTGAACTCGAACGGATGTTCGGAAAGGGAAAACTTATCGACGTCAGCAAAGTATCAGGATCTGAAATTGAATTGAAAGACGTAGAAGGCCAGACCGAAATCGAAAACATCGACTTCGTCTTTTTCAGGACGGATTGGAGCAGGTTTGTCGGCACTGAAAAGTACTACGAGCACCCAGAACTTTCACCGGAAGTCGTGCAATGGCTGATCTCAAAAGAGGTGAAGGCTGTAGGAATCGATGCCCTCGGCCTTGGCCGGGGACAAAAACACGGCGAATATGACCGCTTACTGGCTCAAAACGATATCCTGGTCATCGAGAATCTCGCAAACCTGGCGGCGATTCCGCAAGAAACCTTCAAGACATATTGTCTCCCGCTTAAAATCGAAAATATAGACGCAATTCCAACAAGGGTAATCGTCCAAACAGATGCGGCTAACCCCAGGGGAACAAGGACCCTCCTGCGCAATTGAGCGTCTCGATCATGAACGCCATCAGCAGCTTGCGCTATTCGCCGTGCTCAACTGCGCTATGTGGCTTTAACCAAATCACAGGCCTCGGCAGGCATCCAATGCGCGTCTTTGCCGTCCCATTTCACGTTGCATCCGATGGGATTAGTAATAGGCGTCGTAATTGGTTTTCCAGCCAAGTGTTCGGACAAAGCGTTCTCCAAATCGTTGACGGTAATTCCGTCTGCATTGCGCGGACTGTCCACAGCCCTTCCGCAATATACGAGTTCGCGTTTGTCGTCGAAGACATAGAAGTGCGGCGTGCGCAATGCTCCGTATGTCCGCGCAATGTCCTGGCTTTCATCGTAAAGGTAGGTCCACGGGAACTTGTGCTCTTCCATTCGCGCCACCATATTGTCGAAGGAATCTTCCTCGTAGGTGTTTGCGCTGTTTGAATTGATGCCAACGAAAGCAACGTCCTGTGGTGAAAACGCCTTGACTGTCTTCCGCGTGACTTCATCGCTTCCGATAACGTAAGGACAGTGGTTGCACGTGAAGAAGACGACCAGTACTTTTGCGTCGCCGAAATCATTCAGGGAGTACGTTTTACCGTCCGTAGCCGTCAAGCTGAAATTCGGCGCTTTTCCACCCAGTGCTAATGTAAAGTCCATAGTGAGAATCTCCTGTTCTTGGTTCTGCCACAGTAAACACCAAATGCACGCCGGTTAATTCCAATATACTGCTTAGGGCTCGTTCAAAAATAACTTCACCGGTTCCGTCTCTGAGATGATGTGCAACGAAGCATCCCGCAGCTGCTATGAACTTTAAGTAGATCCAGCGTAGCCGTTTAGTAAGTATTCGTTAAACCTGTGGCGCTTTTGGACAAGGCCCGCAAAAAAAGGGACAGACACGTCTTCGCTCGAAGACTCGCTCCGCTTGCGTCAGTCCCTTTTTTGCTCAGTTTTCTGTGCTCTTGCACGGGTTTAACGAATATTTACGACGTTTAAGCTTCTTTTTTGGATTCAAGCAATTGCAGTTTAATGAATTTCACGAGCCGCCGAATCCAACATCATTGGAGCCACCAGAAAACGACCCATGAACATGATAATATACCCTTTTGGGAAATCCCGAAAATCCTGCTATCCTACTCAAAAAGAAAAACGTTTTGGAAAAGTACACAAGAACCGGATGAGCCATAATTGTGGCCAGTCATTGGGCATATGTGAAAAGAGGCACAACAAGCTGGATTCCAAATGAGCAAGAAACAGAGCCATAGAGGGAAGCATCCTGAGGACTCGAAACTTTTCGGTGAGAAGTGGATTTCAGTTCTGCGTAGTGCCGTGATGGATTTGTCTTTTTTGCGTTCGCGTAATTATTCGGACAAGGCTGCGTTGAAGATCGTGGGGGACCATTATCAGTTGACCCTTCGGCAGCGCCGTGCTGTTTTGGGCGCGTCGTGTTCAGACGGGGCGCTGGAGTATAGACGGTCGCATGAAGTTTCGGCCGGGCAAGTCAAAGGCGCGAATCTTAGCATAGATGGTTACAACCTGCTGATAACGGTGGAAACGGCGCTTTCGGGCGGTATTCTGCTTCGCGGCCGCGATGCTTGTGTGCGCGATTTGGCGAGTCTGCACGGCTCTTATCGCAAGGTGAGCGAAACCATAGATGCCATTCGGCTTATGGGACGGGCTCTTGAAAAACTCGATCCGGCTGGAGTGACGTGGTACTTTGATGCTCCGGTGTCAAATAGCGGCAAGCTAAAGCGTTTGTTTTGCGATGAGGCGGGACTTGCGGGTTGGAACTGGGGGGCGGAGCTCAGTCAGCACACTGACAAGACTTTGGCGGATTCGCATGATATTGTTGTTAGTTCGGACGGTTGGATTCTGGACAGGGCGGAGCGGTCGTTGAAAGTGACGGACCATATTATTGGGTTTATGGAAGAGATGCCTTTTGTAATCGATTTGGGGGTGGAAGACTAGAATGGCTAAGGATTCGGGTAGCGTCTTGCTTGTTGAGCAGGATGTGGGGACAGCGCATAAGATTCTTGCGTATCTTGAAGAGCGTGGATACGAAGTCGAGTGGGTTGACGACGGGGAAAAAGCATTCAACCGCCTGGATAGCCGTGATTTCGACGTTATGGTTACTGAGCTGAACATCGAGCGGATAAACGGTATGCGTCTTATGAGCGTTGCTAAAGCGCGAAACTCTGAGATTTGCGTTGTTTTTGTTGTTGAGCGCCCGGACGTGGAACGCGCGACCGAGGCCATGAGCGAGGGTGCCTACGATTTCCAGGTCAAACCTTTGAATCTAGGCAAACTTGAGGCGGTCATAAAGCGTGGTGTTGGCCATCAGGAACTTGTCAGACAACAATACGAGCTGCACCGCAGATTGGACGAGCGCTATGGGCTTGGGAGTCTTGTAGGCAAATCCCGGCAGATGGTGAAGATATATAACGCTGTTCGTCAAATTGCGCCGACTAAGGGCATGGTCCTCATTCAGGGCGAAACCGGGACGGGTAAAGACCTTATAGCGCAGGCGATTCATAACGGCAGTCCGCGTTATGACCGTCCATTCGTGAAACTCAACTGCGCGAGCATTCCTGAGGCACTTGTGGAAAGTGAATTGTTTGGGCATGTTAGGGGCGCGTTCACTGGCGCTACCCAGTCGCGTCAAGGCCGTTTCGAGTTGGCTGATAAGGGAACGCTTTTCCTTGATGAGATTGGCGAATTGACCTTCCCGTTGCAGTCCAAGCTTTTGCGTGTTCTTGAACAACAGCAGTTCGAGCGGGTGGGGGACTCTCGGACGATGACGGTGGACGTCCGTTTAATTGCCGCGACGAATCGGCGTCTGGAAGAAATGGTTAAGAGCGGGAACTTTCGGGACGATCTTTATTACCGGCTTTGCGTTGTTACGATTGATGCGCCCACTTTGCGCGATAGGCGTGAGGACATACCGTTGTTGGCTGACCATTTTGTTCATGAGGCGTGCAAAGCGCATGAAAAGGAGGTTGCCGGACTTACGCGGAGCGCTATGGATTTGCTGTTGCGTTACGATTGGCCGGGTAACGTTCGCGAACTTCGGAACATAATCGAGGGCATGGTCATTATGGCGCATGACACTGGGTCGCTTGGAGTCAACGATGTGCCCGGCCATCTTCGTTCGAGCACGCCTCCGGAAGTCGACGAAATTCGGATTCCCGCTGGCACGACGATGCGCGACATCGAGAAGCTGGTCATAGAAGAGACGCTCAAAATGTGTGGTTATAACAAGCGAAAGTGCGCGGAAACCCTTGAAATAGGTTTACGCACACTTTATAGAAAACTAAAGGACTACAAAATCAACTGAATTCGGATTTTTCAGCAGACCAGGCAGTGCTGAAGAAAAAACGGGCTGTTATTCTTCCGTCTTCTCTTCGTTCGCGGATGTTTCCACATTGTTTTCGGTTTTGGAGCTGTTGTCTTTGTCTTCCTCAAGTTCTTCTTTGGCCTTTTTCACGCCATCTTTGAATTCAGAGATGGCTTTGCCTAGCGAGCCGCCCACTTGCGGCAGCTTTCCTGCGCCGAAAACGATAAGCACCAAAACCAGAATAATCCACAACTCCATTGCACCAAGTCCAAACATCGGACGTCTCCTTAAATAATTATCGAAATACTTCGCAACCTAAAACTACAGTTTCATTATATCAAATATTGCGCTGTCTAATGGCGGATTAATCCGCCAATCAGCAATTATTCACTTTCGGTATCGGTATCGGCATCGGCATCGCTCTCAGTTTCAGCGGATTCTTCCTGCTCAGGCTGGTCGGTTGCCTCTTGATCCTTACCAAATCCGATCAGCTCAAGAACGGCATCGGTGTTCTGAAGAATCGGCACCTTCATGCTTCGCGCGAGCAAATAATCTTCAAATCTTGCAGCGCGTCTGCCTGCCAAAAGCGAATCCCTAATCTGCTGCTCTTCCTCAGTCCACTTTTCTTCCAACGCTTCCTCGTCCGGTAGCGTCTTTGAGACCAATTCCACAAAGTTCAACTTACCCATAAAATCGGGCACGGGGCCGGCAAGTTCGCCGGGCTTGGAATCTTTGACCGCCTCGATGACTTGATCGCTTCTTACAAACAAGCCGTAATTGTAGAGAGTATCGGTCGCGGAGAATTCCTCGGTCTCCTTGATTTCCAGTTCAAGTTCTGGAAACTGGGCCTTGGCTTCGTCAAGTGAAGACACTTTATCCGCGATTTTGTCGCAAGTATCTTTTATAAGCTGTGCGTACTCGGGCGAACGGAGTATCTCGTTGTTTACGTCATTCTTTACTTTGTCGCGCACGTCTTCGAGGGGTTGTACTACCGGTGGGTCAATTTTGGATATTTTGGCTACGTACAGGTTCAAAGCGGCTTCCACGACTTCTGATATGGCCCCTTTAGGAACGTTTTCAAGTCCTTTACGGAAAGCATATGCGTCCCTGGGTGGAACCGCATCGCCTTCCATAGGCTTGTTTTCAGTCGAAAACTTGCCGGATGTCTGGACTTTCAGGCCTTTGGCTTTTGCGGCTTTGGCGATGTTATCACCTTCATTTTTCGCATCTTCGACTATTTGTTGTGCCAATTGCATACGGGTTTCGCGCTCATCGTCACTCAATTCCGGACGGATCATGATCTGGCGTACGTAAACGTCGCGTTCTTCGGGAATCTCGCCTTTCTTTTCATCTTCGACTTTGTAGATGTAGTACGCGTTTGGACCTTCAACCGCTTCGCTTACTTCGCCCACCTCCAGGTCGAAAATGGGTTTCTTATAATCTGGCAATCCGGGGCTCTGCTTCACCCAACCCATGCTTCCGCCGCTGGCTTTGTCAGGAGCGTCGGAATGCTGTTTTGCAAGCTCGGAGAAATCTTCGCCCGCTTTAGCTTTGGACACCAGTTCGTCGACAATCCCGGGCTTATCAGGTTTAAGGGAGATCGCCACGAAGCGCGCTGTACGCTGTTCGGGGATTTGATACGCTTCCTTGTTTTCGTCGTATTTAGCCTGTATTTCTTCCTCGGTAGCTTCTCGTTTTGGCGATACTTGCGCAAAACGGATCTTGACCTTGGTGTTCATGTTTTCGAATTGTTCACGGACTTCCGAATCGAAAACACGCACGGAGGCCGTCATGAGTTCGCTAAAGAGTTCACGGCTGGCTTGATAACGGACTCCAGCATAAATTGCATTCCAGTTGCCGCCCTCATTCTCGTCCAGCCACTGGTTCCATTTCTTGGCGTTGAACTTGTCGTCCTCGTTGAAAAACGGGTCCTTTTTGATTCGTTCGACAAGGTATTCCTTGTCAAAATCAAAGGAGCTTTCCTTCAACTCCAGGTCGAGGATAGCGCGATAGGTAAGGCTCTTGATGACTTCGTCCACGGTGCCGTCCGCGAAGAGGTCTTGATAAGTTACGCTGTTAATACCTCCGCTGTACTGATTTCTTCGCTGCACTTCCTGGTCGAGTTGGAAACGCAGTTGCCGGAGGGGCACTTCGATCGAGCCGACCTGTAGCAATGTGGACGCTTCTTTTTCTACGGCCTCTTTACGCGTTCTCAGCCACGACGAGAACCCGAATGACAAGACAAACGCTGGTACAACAACCAGTATAATGGCCCAAATGATGAGTTTTTGATGCGTGCGCAGTATGTGTATCATACTATGAATATCCTCCGCACCGAACGCCTACCGCGGCAGCCGGTGTACAAACAAATCGCCGATTATAGAGCTAAGTTAGTTCCCATTAGAAAACCGGGAAAGAGTATCACATGGGCCAAACACGGCGCAAGTTATGTAAGCGTACGAAAATTGAGAGGAATATCATTGGCTATTCGCCGGGAATCACCAGATATTGTTTTGTGATGTTGTTTTTGCTTAGATAATCGCGGATTTTTTTGAGTATTTCGGGATTGTCTTTGGCGATGTTCTTCTTGTCATCCACCCAGTTGCCGGCCTCCAAATCAAAGAGTTCCGAATTTTTGTCGTTTTTGTGAATTAGCGCTTTCCATTTGCCCATTCGGACGAAATGGAGCACACTTTCGTTTTTCGGCAGCATTTTGTTCATGCGTTTGAGCATGTTTTTGTGTTCTGGGTCTTTTGCCAGGTTTTTCCATTCGTTTGGGTCGTTGCGGTGGTCGTATAGTTCTTCGCTGCCGTCGTAATAATGAATATATCGCCAGTTGCCGGCTTTGATGCTGTGGTTTCCGCGTCCGAAGGTTGTTATTACCGGCCTGTCCCACTTTGCATCCGGGTTGGCCAGCAATGGTGCCAGGCTGCGGCCGTCCAGGTGGTCGGCTGACTCAAGTGCGCAAAGGTCGACAAGTGTCGGGTACATGTCGATAAGATTGACGCCTTTTTGACATGGTTGGCCGGGCTTGAATCCCTTCGGTTTGGCCGAAGCAGCGGGTTTTATGATCAGAGGTGTGCGTGTCGAGCGTTCCCATCCTGTGAACTTGCCCCAGTGCTCCTTTTCCCCCAGTTGCCAGCCGTGGTCCGTCCAAAAGACAATAATTGTGTTGCCGGCATAAGGGCTCTCTTCGAGCGCTTCGATTACGCGTCCAATCTGCGCATCTACGAAGCTTATGCACGCCAGATAAGACGAAACGGCGTTCTCCCATTGGCCGTATTTGAGTACGGTCTCGTGCAGGCCGGAGGTGAGGGCGCGTCTGCCGAAATCTTTTCCGGTTTTAGACAAGTCGTCCAAATCGTCGGCGGGGGTCTCTGGCAGTTTTACCGAACCTGGCGGATACATGTCGTGGTACTTTCGCGGCGCAAACAGCGGCTGATGCGGACGATAGAAGCCTACACCGAGAAAGAATGGCTTGTCGTGGGCTTGCTCCAGCTTCTCGATTGCCCAGCGTGCTATTTCCGCGTCGCTCATTTCGTCATCTTCAACGTCAAAAGGTCCCCAGTCGAAGGATTCGATGGTCGAAGATCCCCTGTTTCGGTCACGCGGCATTTTGTTCAGCGGCAATACCGCCTTAAGCTTGCCGGGACCACGATCAACAACATGACGCACGTAAGGCTCATTGTCGGCAAGTTCTTCCGCGGTTATCTTCGTTTCCTCAGACGTCAATGGGGTCCATTTGTTATAGCCAGGGCCATACTCGTCGAATGCAGCTGTGTTGGTTGACGTGCCGCCGTGAAGAAGCTTCCCCGCACCAAAAGTTTCATATCCCTGTTTCGCGAAATGTTCCGGCAAAGTGACCAGTTCCGAATCAGCCGGATCAAACTTGTCTCCGTTCACATATATGCCTGTGTTGAAAGGGTATCGGCCGGTGAAGATGGCCGCACGGGAAGGCCCGCAGACCGGCGCGGCACAATGCGCATTCGTAAACAGCATCCCAGTCCTTGCAAGCCGGTCAATGTTCGGCGTCCTGGCCTGTTGATGCCCCCCCATACACCCTATCCAATCATTCATGTCGTCCGACGCGATGAACAGCACATTCGGACGCCTGACAGCAGAAGCAAACCTGGGCAATGTCATAGCAGCGCCAAGACTGATCATTTTTAAAAAATCGCGCCTCTTCATCCTATAATTCTCCTGTTGTTTCTATGAAAACGTTTCCGTGTTACGAGATAACAGCAGTCTATTTCCCCCCGAGGCATCGGATAGAACCGTCGTTTAGGGAAATGAAGATTTGGCCGTCAACCGCCGCCATTCCGTCCCATGTTGGTGCTGCGTCGAGTTTGATTTCGGCGATCTTACTGCCGTCTTTAGCGGATGCGAGCCAGAGGATTCCGCCGAGACGCTGCTCGTATGATTCAACAAACTTCTCCCAGGGGTAGCCTTGGAATTGCATCGGAGTTCCGGCGATACAGAGTGTGTCTCCGGCTTTTAGGATTGCCTTTCCTGTCAGCGGTATGTTGTCGCTCCACAGTTCGTTGGTTTTCTCTTCGGCCACGTTTTCTTCTGCGCCACTATCCTTTGTTTTTTTTCGCCTGCCCTGCTTGTCAACCTCTATAGGCTTGCTTAGTTCATTTTGTTTTGGCAGAGGGCCTGCGACTAATTTGTATCCGCTCTTGCGTGGATCGAAGTAAGAGTGGCGCGTCGTGCGGAAACCGACAACCCCATAGTAGTTTGTGCCGTCAACGGCAAGAATGTCGCAATCAATGCCTTTAACGGCTGTCCAGGCATACGATGTGCCGACTGTCCAGTATGTTCGGTGCTGGGGCACTTTGTCGAGGAAACCCGCCGATGGAATGAGATGCGGTTTTGGATTGGCGGAAGTTGCCAGGTCTTTTTCAAAGGCCCGATGACGCATATAGATCAAATCTTCGTCCGCGGCCATGATGTCCACTTTGAATCCATTGCCGGGGCCATCGTCCCCTTTGCCGCTTGTGGCCGGGAACCCGCTTTCGTCATCGAATGGGCCGTAAATTTGGCGGCTGTTTTTGACTTCGCCGCTTCGAGGATCAAGCGCATAAAGGAATATGCCGCCATCAAGAAACGAGCTTCTGCCAGCGGAGAAATAAAGGGTGTCGTCTTTGACAAGCACGCTTCCATTAACCGGCCAGGCTGATTCAAGTTGGTTAAATGCTCCGATAAGTTTGTCCGGCAGGTCCTTGAATTTCCAGACCAGTTCGCCGTCGCCCTCTCTGAGGCAATAAACCCAGCCGTCGTGCGAACCGAAGAGAATGAGTCCCTTGTAATATGCGGGAGGCGAGTCGACGCGCCCACCGGCGACATAAGTCCAAATAGTTTTTCCGTCAACGGCATTCAGGGCATGAACAGCGTGCGCGTCCACATCCGCGACAAAAACTTTTCCATTAGCGACAACAGGAGAACTTGTATTGCCGGTAAAGCTCGCTTTCCATTTTTCACTCAGGTTTCCGGAAATATCGGCGGTATTTGCGCCACTTCTCGCTATGTCGTTGCGGTATACAGGCCAGTCTGAGCTTTTGGCGGCAGTCGTCTGTGTCTTTCCGAATGCGGCACCCTTTATCAATCGAGTTTTTCGTTCAACCTCGATCATCTGGTCCGGGGTTTTCAGGTTCTCTTCCGTGTAGAGGGCGTTGAAATTATTTATCATGGAACCCATGCTGCACTGGCATGAATACGGAGGCGCGTAAAGAATTCCGTTTGCCGGCAAAGTACCCATGCCGCACGTTCCGCGCACCCAGTGGTTGGGAAACTCCTGTCCGGTTTCCAGATCAAGAAAGTCAGCGCCGCCGGTTTTGCTGTTGATGAAATACTTCTCGGTAATAAAGTTTCTGTAACAGCGGTCATGCCCCATGGGCTTGTTCATGAGCTGTTTGAGAAGCTTGTTTTCCTGGCCTGTTTCCGGGTCGTGTCTTGTTGGCGCTCCGGCCCCGCCAGTCCACGCCTGTCCACGCACTACGAAGAGGTCGGCTGACTTCTCATAGTTCTTCCTTGCATTGCTCTGCCATTTCTCGTGGCCGTCCCTGAGGGAATACGCAAAAAGACTCTTATCTTCATTGGCGTACACGGTCCTTCCCGAAACTATCAGCGTGTTCGCCTCAGTGCCGTCGCCTGTTGCAATTGCTTTGTCGACTGTCCATATTTCGTCGCCGGTTTTCGCGTTCAAACATTTCAGGCCCCTTTGCGTCATATATACGGCCGACTCATCTTTGAATGCAAGGGTAACGGCTATATAGTCGATGATGCCGGCTTCGGTCCAGAGCAGCTTGCTGCTGGCGGCATCAATGGCAAGAATGCTGCACTTTGTCTGTTCCAAGTTTTGCGATTCTCTGGCATAGGCCCTTTTGAATCCCGTACCGTCAAAGGGCGCTTCGGCGTCGCTGCCGCCTGTGGAGAGTCCTTTGCCCGAATAAGTCTTGACTATATTGTATTGCGCGGCGTTCATGCGGTCGCCAACAATCGCGTACAGGACACCCTCGTGATATACGATTTCCTGAGTGTCCTTAGTGCCGTCGTAGACCTTAAGGACCGCGCCGGTTTTAGCATCGAATTTGGTCAATGGGGCATTGATTCCAGGTGTGCAGTATACTTTATCGTCAATGGCCACCAGCCGTTTTTGAAGCTGAATAGCCATGTCCTTGATGTATCGCGTCACAGGCTCCCAACTGTCAAAGGCGTGCTCCCAGAGCGCCACCCCGTTAAACGCATCGCGTGCAACAAGAGAAAACCTACCTGGCAGGAATGGGTTTTCGACAGTCGATTTGTCTTCAATGGAGAAGAGGCGGCCTTGGGCCGTCACCATGCTGCAAACCGTCGAAATGCTCATGTGCGAGCGGCTCCAGGCCGGATCGGACACCCACTGCATATGGCGCGGCGGCCCGACAACGGTATCTTTGGACACCGCGTTGTTGTCTGAATCACGAAGGTACTGGCGCCATTCATCAAGCTCTTTCGGCCATGGCTTAACGTACTTCTCGCCGCCAATCCACGCAACGCCAAGAGGGGCCAGCACGCGAAGGACTTCCTCCTTGGAAAGCGAACCTGCCTTGTCGGCGATCACCAGGTTCACGAGATTATTGATGTACGGAAGTTTCTTGCCGTCAAATTGGGACGCCGAAACCGGGCCATTAAGTTCCCGCTTCGTCAAGAACGCCCGAGCTGCCGCAACCTTTGCGGCGTCCGTGTCGAGTCCATGCACAACGTAGGCTTTGCCTGCACGCAACGCGGCGAGTTGGCCCGGATCATCCAATCCTATGTGGACTATGATCCCGCCCTTCACTCCGCTTTCATTTAGAATCTTTGCAACATCGGCTGCGAACACAGCGCTGCTGCAGAGCATTGCCAAACTCATCAAAACTGATATTCTTTTCATTTGGTATATGTCCTCTATATTGGGGCCTGCTTAGTCGGGCACACTGTCCCACCATGTCGCGTTCGGTTTGAAGTCCGGACTCAAAAAGTTTGCGTGTTGCTTTTCCAATTTGGGCAACCGCTTCGTCCGCATATCGTTTCTTTGCCGCTCGGCGAGTTTATCGTCGTATCCTGGGTTCAATTGGGGCAGCTTGGCCCCCACTTCCACGATCCACTTATCGAGCTTCTTGCGAAGTGCGGCCCTTATTTCAGGCTTCTCGCTGGATAGGTCACTTCGTTCTCCAACGTCTTGAGAGGGATTGTAAAGTTCATCGCGTCCATCTTCCCAATAGTGAATCAACTTCCAATCGCCTGAGCGGATAATTGTCGAAGGTTCTCCGCCCTGATTTCCGTAGTGCGGGTAATGCCAAAACAAATCGCGGGGAGCCGTGTTTCCGCCTTTAAGAAGGGGAACCAGGCTCATCCCGTCCACGTGCTGCTCCGGCCTCAGCGGCAACCCGGCCAGTTCAAGAATCGTAGGGTAAAAATCCGTGCCCGTAACCGGTGTGTTGCAGAGCGTGCCAGGTTTTGCCAGGCCGGGGGGCCTTTATGTAATAAGGCTCGCGAATCCCACCTTGCCATTGCCTCCCCTTGCCGCCGCGCAATGGCAGATTGGAGGTCGAAAATGCGTCACCTGAGGAAACGCCCCCGTTGTCGGAAGTAAACACGACCACCGTGTCATCATCCAGCCCAAGTTCCTTGAGTTTGTCCAGGACTATTCCTACGGCGTCGTCCATGGACTCGATCATGCCTGCGTAGATTGGGCAATCCTGCACTTGCCGGACCGGCAGCGTGCGGTCGATTATGAACCGCCCACCCTCGTGAGGTTCCGCCGCAGCCTTCTTTTGGTACTTGGACCATTTATCGCGCGAAGTCTGGATGGGGCCGTGTACGGAATAAAACGACAGATATGCGAGGAACTTTTGGTCCTTGTGGTCCTCGATGAACCGGGCGGTTTCACGTCCTAGCCTTATGGGTAGGGATTCGCCTTTAGGGCCGTCCGCCATGTTAGGATTTTTGTAAGGCGAAAAGTAACCGCCCGCGGGACCGCCTTTGTCCCATCCCCCCACGTTTATGTCGAATCCATGATCCTTAGGCCACGACCCCTTATCGCCCAAATGCCACTTCCCGGCGAAGAAGGTCTTGTACCCGGCCTCGTGCAGGGCCTCAGCTATGGTTGTTTCTTCGTGAGGCAAACGCCAGTTATACTTCGCCGGCAGCAGTTTTGTGTTGCGCTTCCAGTCAAAGCCCTCTTTCGCACCAATATAATCGGTGATGCCGTGGCGGGGAGTGTATTTCCCCGTCATTATGCTCGCTCGCGAAGGACTGCAAACCCGGCACGTGGCGTAACCGTTAGTGAAGCGCATTCCACCGGTCGCTATCGTGTCGATATTGGGGCTTTCATAGTAAGTGCTGCCTTCCACCGACAGATCGCGCACGCCCAAATCATCGGCAAGAATGAACAGGAAGTTTTTCCCGGTAGGCGCAGCGAAAACGGATGCCGGGCATAGCGACAGACAAATTGCAATGTAAAGAAACCTGGTTTTCATATGCATGCCTCTCCTGAATACATATTGGCTGCCGTTGGGTTCACATAGCCAAAAGCGACCATCGAAAGCATCAAGATCCGTCTGATCCGACTGATCCGTCTGATCTCCGAGCTAAACCACTACACCCACCTCTTGGCAAACTTCTGCCGGTGGCGTCTTACTTGTCCTCCATGCAGACCAGCTTTCCGTTCCTCAAACTCATGAGGATTTTGCCGTTGACTGCGGCAATTCCATCGATGATTGGCGTCGATTCTAGTTTGTATTCGGCCAATTTTTGTCCATCGTCGACTGATACTATCTGCAGCAGCGCGCCCTTTTGACCCTCGAATGCTTCGACGGCCTCATCTTCGTTTTCGAAGAACAGTACGTCCGGGTTTTTGATTCCTGGTGCGGGAAGACCCGCTACTATCAACTTGTCCGAAGTGAGCGCTAATGCGCGGGTCATTATTGGGTTTGGATTTGTCCAGTGATACGTCTTCCCTTTTTCTTTGGCCCCTTGGCGGCGGCTGTCTTTTTCCGGCGTGGCGGATTTACCTTTCGGCTTTTCAGTATGCTGCGGCATTGCGAAAAGTTGGTAGTCGTTCGCCCAATGGCCGGTTTTTGCGCTTTGGTAGTTCTTCCTGCCATAGCCGTAGGCTTTTTCACCGTCGAAACTGATTATGCGGCCTGCAGGAACCTCGTTACCCATATTGGCCCAGCCGCCCCAGCCGGCCCCCAGTTCCTTGCCATAAATCCAGTATGAGCGGACAAACCACTCCTCGCCTAGAAAGCCGGTTATTGCAAACAAGTGGTCCTTGG
>SDBV01005757.1_pt1 | contig 17400 bp, 12 predicted proteins | sample 2277081 | NCBI WGS metagenome assembly SDBV01 (sample SAMN10402039, study PRJNA504765) | marine sediment metagenome | isolation source: marine sediment core GS10_PC15, 223 cmbsf | place: Arctic Ocean: Southern Knipovich Ridge | collected 2010 | reverse complement strand
CGCCTTGTGGCCGTATCATTTCCTGCGATTTGAACCGGATGCTTGCTTCTTACTTCCTTCCCTTTCTTCTTTTTTCCTCTGTGTACCTCCGCGCCCTCTGCGGTAGTCTCTTTCGCCTTGTGGGCGGCTCCATTGGCCACACTATTCTCCGTAAATTACTTCATATTAAGAGGTTACGGCATTTACGGAAATTCTTGCACTGCCGCCGGCAAAAAACTTGCAGGATCTGCGCTGGTATGATATGGTGGAACTCGTCTAGCCGGAGGATGTAGAACGGCGGTCGGGGAGGCTGCCGTTCTGCCCAAGACGATTTCTCCCGCTGGGGGGGGTCCAGAAGCGCACCGTCGTTTCCCATTTGGGCAGCCTGTTTTGGGGGGAGATATCATGAGTGCGAAGAATCGATGGACGACGTTTGGTGTTCTGCCGGCGCTGTTGGTGCTGGCTTCCATGGCCCAAGTCGAGGCCGCCAGCTTTCGCATCCTTGGCATATCCTGGTCCGGCGGCTTTGAGAGTGGCCGTACTACCGTGAGTGGCGTGTCTGCCGACGGGACGACTGCGGTGGGCAGTTCTTCTCATCATCCCGAGGTGGGGTGGCCGTACGCGTACGCGTACCCGCGCCGCTGGAGTGCCGACGGTGAACTGCTTCCCGCCGGCAATTTCGAAGGTGTAGCCCGGGGTGTTTCCGCCGATGGCTCAGTCGTGATCGGGCAAATGGGAGGCGAACTCGTTCTTCTTAGAGATCCTGGGATGGGGCCTCAATCTGGCGAAACGTTTCGTTGGACACCCGGCGGTGGCGTGGTTGGACTTGGCTATCTCACCGAAGGTGCTAGGTATAGCTCCGCGTTCGGTGTCTCTGCCGACGGCTCCACGGTGGTGGGGCAAAGTGGTTCAGACTCAGGACGGTCTGCGTTTCGTTGGACGCAATCGGAGGGAATGATCGGCCTGGGAATGTTGCCCGACCATTATGAAAGCCGAGCGGAAAGCGTCTCGGTAGACGGCTCGGTCGTTGTGGGATCGAGTGGCTCCTCTTCGGCGGACGAGGCCTTTCGCTGGACGGCCGACGGCGGCATGGTCGGCCTGGGCCGGCTCGGCAATCATCTTGATAGCTCCGCGGGGGATGTTTCTGCGGATGGGGCGGTGGTTGTCGGCTACAGCGGAAACCGATTCCTCTGGCAACGATATTCGCCCGACAGGGAGCCCGCCGACGAGGACTACGAGGCCTTTGTCTGGACCGAAGCCGACGGGATGGTTGGCCTGGGTTATCTGCCGGGGCACGGTTGGAGTTGGGCCAATGCCGTCTCGGCCGACGGCTCGATCGTGGTCGGGGCGAGTGGCCCACCGGTTCGGGGTAATGGCCCAATTCTTTCGAGTCGCTCCGGTGAGGCGTTTATTTGGGACGCCGAACACGGGATGCGAAGTCTTAGAGACCTCTTAATCAACGAGTATCAGCTCGAGTTGCCCGATTGGCCGCTGGGGTATCCAACCGGGATCTCGGCCGACGGCAAGGTGATCGTCGGCAATGTCGGCTATTTCGACCCGGGAGGTGCTTGGATGGTCGTGATTCCCGAACCCTCCACGATTGTCCTGGCACTGACCGGTCTGTTCGGGCTGCTGGTCTGCGCCTGGCGAAGACGCCGCCGGGCTTCAAGGGCGTTGCAGTGCCGGCCCAGGCCGTTGGCCGCGTGGAACGTCCTGCTCGCATTACCCTTACTGTTGTCTGCGGCCGAAGTCAGGGCCGCCAGCTTCCGCATCCTCGGTACATCGTCGGGTGGCCTCATGGAAGGGCATCACACAACCGTTATTGGCCTGTCCGCCGACGGAACGACCGCGGTAGGGTCCTATTCTTACTACCGCGAGGTTGGTCGGCCGCACACATATCCGCGACGCTGGAATGCCGATGGGGTTGGCTTAGGTGACATTGAGGGTGCGGCCTTGAGCGTTTCCGATGACGGCTCAGTGGTGGTGGGGCATATAGAAATCTGGGCGCAGGATGATTCTCTCGAACTACGAGGGGCGGTTAGTTGGTGGCCGCAGGCAGGGATAATCCTCGGGCCCTTGGACGGCGGCGCCTACAGCAGCGCATCCGGCGTTTCGGCCAATGGATCAGTTGTCGTGGGACGAAGCGACTCCGCCGTCGGAGATCGTGCCTTTCGATGGACGGCAACCGAACAAATGGTCAGTCTGGGAACACTGCCCGGGCATAACACAAGCGGGGCGGGGAGCGTCTCTGCCGACGGTTCGGTGATCGTCGGATCCAGCAGCTCCGACTCGGCGGCCGAGGCCTTTCGCTGGACGGCCGGCGGCATGGTCGGCCTGGGACGGCTCGGGGACCATGTCGACAGCTATGCGTATGATGTTTCGGCGGACGGCTCGGTGGTGGTCGGCTGGAGCGGGACCGGGATCCACAGCCCCCCGTATCCTCTTTCGGAAGTATCGGGCGACGAGGCCTTTCTGTGGACCGAAGCGGACGGGATGGTCGGTTTGGGCTACCTGCCCGGCCACGGTTGGAGCCAGGCGTACGCGATCTCGGCCGACGGTTCCACCGTCGTCGGCGCCAGCGCGCCGGTTGAAGACTACGGCGAATACCGATCTGTGGGCACTCATGAACCCTTCATTTGGGACGCCGCCCATGGGATGCGAAGTCTCACCGACCTCTTGCTCAACGAGTACGGTCTCGAGTTGCCCGATTGGCCGCTGGGCCACCCGAGCGACATCTCGTCAGACGGCACGGTCATCGTCGGCAACAACCACAGCCGCATCACAGACGGTGGCGCGTGGATCGCTACGATTCCCGAACCCTCCAGCGGCGTCCTGGCCGTCACCGGTCTGCTCGGGCTGCTGCTCTATGCCTGGCGAAGACGCCGCCGCGCCGCGTGAATCACCCCCGTCATACTTTCCAAAGCCGGCAGGCCAGCGATACGAGCGTTACGGCCGGCTGGGACTCTGGGTCGCAAGTGATATAATACCAGGTTCAGATCAATTCACGCGAACCTGCTGTCACTGCCCCAACCGTCACCTGCCATGACCAAATCCCCCCAGTCCGGCAGAGACGTTCGCATGCGGGGATTCGCCCGGCGGACGACCGTGGCCGATGCCCTGAAGTGGCTCGACGGGCAGACCGGGCGGCTGGCCGACGAAACGCTGCCGCTGGCTGAAACGGCCGGGAGGGTGCTTGCCCGGGAGATCGTCAGCCGCGTCGACGTGCCCTCCTTCCAGCGCTCGATGATGGACGGTTTTGCCCTGCGGGCGGCCGACACCATGGGGGCCTCGCCGTACAACCGGCTGACGCTCGATGTGGTGGGAGAATCGCTGCCGGGGCGGCCCTTCTCGGGCCAGGTCGCGCCGGGCAAGGCCGTGCGGATCATGACCGGGGCCCCGCTGCCTTGCGGGGCCGACGCCGTGCTGCCGGTTGAATTGGTCGAGGCCCAGGCCCACCGGCTCCTCGCCCAGGGTGAAGTCTCGCCCGGAAAACACGTGGGCCGGATCGGCGAGGACATCGCGGCCGGAGCGGCCGTACTGCCCGCCGGCCGGATGCTAAGGCCCCAGGACGTCGGTGTATTGGCCTCGATCGGCGCCGGCGAGGTGCCGGTGGTCCGCCGGCCGCGGGTGAGGATCGTGGTCACCGGCGACGAGTTGCTGCCGGCCGGGTCACGGCCCGAGGGCCACAAGATCGTCGATTCCAACGGGCCGATGCTGGCCGCGCTGATCGCCCGCGACGGCGGCACGGCCGTCAATCCCGGCATCGTCCCCGATCGGCCAGAGGCCGTGCTGGAGGCGATGCGATCGGGCTGCGACGTGGTGCTGGTCTCCGGCGGATCGAGCGTGGGCCAGGAAGACCACGCGCCGTCGCTGTTGGCCACCCACGGCGAGCTGCCCATTCACGGCATCGCCATGCGGCCCAGCAGCCCCGCCGGAATGGGCCGGCTCGACGGACGGCTGGTGTTTTTGCTGCCGGGCAACCCGGTCTCTTGCCTGTGTGCGTATGATTTCTTTGCGGGCCGGGCGATCCGCACCTTGGGCGGCCGCCCGGCCGACTGGCCCTATCGTCGGGTGATCGCGCCGCTAAAGCGCAAGATCGTCTCGACCGTGGGCCGGCTGGACTACATGCGGGTCCGGCTGGTCGACGACCGGGTCGATCCGCTGGCCATCGCCGGTGCCTCGGTGCTTTCCTCCACCACCCGGGCCGACGGCTTCGTGCTGGTCCCGCCCGACAGCGAAGGGTATCCGCCCGGTGCGAAGGTGGAGGTGTTCCTATATGATTGATGAATGATGAATGATGAAGTGAAGAGGAGGAGAATCATTGGTCATCAATCATCAATCCCGGCGCTGAACCCTGGACGCACCTGATGTCACAAGAACAATTCCTCGACGTGATCGATTGCGACGAAGCCCAGCGGCGGTTCCGCGGGGCCATCGAGTTGCGCCCGGTGGGTACCGAGCCGGTTCCTCTGGATGAGGCCCTGGGCCGCGTGCTGGCCGCAGACGTAGTGGCCGTGGTCGACGTGCCCTCGTTCGATCGCTCGAACTACGACGGTTTTGCCGTACGGGCGGCCGACACCTACGGGGCCCGGGAAGAAGACCCTCGCCGCTTGAAGCTGGCCGGCGAAGTGCTGGCCACCGGCGTGGTTCCCCAGGGCCAGGTCTCCGCCGGGGCGGCCATGACGATTGCCACCGGCGGGATGTTGCCGCGCGGGGCCGACGCCGTGATGATGGTCGAGCACACCGAGGCCGACGCCGAACCGCCCTCACCCCAGCCCTCTCCCAGCGGGAGCGGGAGAGGGAGCATCCTGGTCACCAAGGCCGTCACGCCTGGGTTCGGCGTGTCGTTTGCCGGGACCGACGTCACCGCCGGCGAAACCGTGCTGCGGCGCGGCCAACTGCTCAGCAGCCGCGAGACCGGCGTGCTGGCCGCCATCGGTGCGGCGGAAGTCACCGTCTGGCGGCGGCCCAAAGTGGCCATCCTCTCGACCGGCGACGAGATCATCGAGCCGGGCCAGCCGATGCGCCCCGGGCTGGTCTACGACAGCAACGCCCAAATCCTGGCCGACGCCGTCCACGAATTGGGCGCCGAGCCTGTCCGGCTGGGCATCGTGCACGACGACCTGGAGCAGCTCCGCGCGCGGCTCAACGAAGCCCTCCGGTCGGCCGACGTGATTCTGCTCTCCGGCGGAACCAGCAAAGGCGAGGGCGACCTCTCGTATCGGGCGGTCAGTGAGCTCTCCGAGCCGGGGATCGTGGCCCACGGGGTGGCGCTGAAGCCGGGCAAGCCGATCTGCCTGGCCGGGCACCGCGGCAAGCCGGTGGTGATCCTGCCCGGCTTTCCGACCTCGGCCATCTTCACCTTCCACGAGTTCGTGGCCCCCGTGATTCGCACCCTGGGCGGCCGCACGGCCCTGGCCCCGTCGACCGTCGAGGCACGGATGCCCGTGAAGGTCAACTCCGAGATTGGGCGGACCGAATACCTGTTGGTCGGGCTGGTAGAGTGCCCCGGGGGGCTGGTCGAGGGCCCCGAGGGTCTGGCCGCCTATCCGATGGGCAAGGGCTCGGGCTCGGTGACCACGTTCAGCCGGGCCGACGGTTTTGTGACCATCGGCCGCCACGAAGAGATCGTCGAGGCCGGCTCACCGGTCACCGTGCAACTGCTCGGCGGCCGGCTCCGCCTGGCCGACCTGGTGGTGATCGGCAGCCACTGCGTGGGCCTGGACCTGCTGCTGGGAAAGCTGCACGACCGTGGTCTTCAGACCAAGTTCATGGCCGTCGGCTCCACCGGCGGCGTGCAGGCCGCCGGCCGGGGCGAATGTGACCTGGCGGGCGTTCACCTGCTCGACCCCGACACCGGCCGGTACAACGTGCACCTGATTACCGACAAGCTGGAACTGATCCAAGGCTACGGCCGGTTGCAGGGCGTGGTCTTCCGCCTCGGCGATCCACGATTCGAGGGGAGCACGGCCATCGAGGCCATCGCCCGGGTCAAGCACGATCCTGACTGCGCGATGGTCAGCCGCAACCGGGGCAGCGGCACGCGGATCCTGATCGACCGGCTGCTGGCGGGCTGCCAACCGGCCGGCTACGCCGTCCAACCGAGCAGCCACAACGCGGTGGCGGCGGCGGTTTCCCAGGGCCGGGCCGACTGGGGTGTGGCCATCGAGTGGGTCGCCCGACGCGCAAAGCTGGGCTTCCTGCCACTGGAAGACGAGCGTTACGACTTCCTCGTTCCCAAGCTCCGCCGGGATCGGCCCGCCGTGGTCGCCTTCCGAGAGCTACTGGCCGAAGAATCGAGCCGAGGGGAGCTCGAAGGGATGGGTTTCAACGTTCGGTCGCGGTTCTCGTGATTCAAGAACTACCACGAAGGACACGAAGAGAAAGAAGGGGGAATGATGCAGTTTGACGAGCTTTCAAACCGTGTGATCGGGTGTGCGCTCACGGTGCATCGAGAGCTTGGCCCCGGGTTGTTGGAATCGACTTATGAGCAGTGCCTGGCACACGAATTGCGCCTCGCGGAGATTCACTTCAAGCTGCAGCATCCCTTGCCCGTCGTCTACCGAGAAGTGCATCTCGACTGTGGTTACAGGGTAGACGTGTTGGTGGAAGACAAGCTGATCCTCGAGCTGAAGAGCGTCGACGAGATCAAGGGGATCCACCAGGCCCAACTGCTGACATACATGAAACTCGCAAACATCAACACGGGACTGCTCATAAACTTCAACGTCAAACGCCTCAAAGACGGCATCAAACGATTCGTTCTCTGATAACTCGCCATGCAGCACCTTTGATCCGGCCTTACAACGCTGTTACGTTACCCGGCGGTTTGACGGGCTCAGACCTCTTAACCCTGGATCTGACCTCAATATGCATTACATACCTCGTTGGCAATCCCAACACTCTAACTGAAATCCTTCGTGCTCTTCGTGTCCTTCGTGGTAGTTATGTGCTATGGCTTCCCCAATCGGTGGCATTGTTCTCTGTGGTGGTCGGAGCCGGCGGATGGGCCGGTCGAAGCTGCTGCTGCCCTTCGGCCCCGAGACGATGCTGCAGCGCGTGGTGCGGCTGCTCTCGCGCGCCGTCGACGTGACCGTGGTGGTGGCCGCCCCCGGTCAGCAACTGCCGGACTTGCCCCGCGCGGTCATCCTCGCCCACGACCGGCACGCCGACCGCGGACCTTTGGAAGGCCTGGCGGCGGGTCTGCGGGCGCTGGGCGATCGGGCGGAGTTTGCATTCGTCTCCGCCTGCGACGTGCCGCTGCTTTCCCCGGCGCTGGTCCGGCGAATGATCGAGCTGTCGGCCGGCCACGATATCGCCGTACCGCACGTCGACGGATTCGACCAGACACTGGCGGCCGTGTACCGCAGTAGTATCCTGCCGGAGGTCGAGACGCTGCTGGCAGCCGGCCGCCGGCGACTGGCGGAGCTGTTCGAGCGGGTCCGCACGCGACGCGTCACGGCCGACGAATTGTCCGACGTCGACCCGGAGCTGCAAAGTCTGACCAACGTCAACAGTCCGGAAGACTATCAGGCGATATTGGCACGCGCCGGTTTTTAGTATGGGCAGCCGGCGGGGCGGCTGGCGGCTAAGCGCAGCGAACCCCCGGACCCCAGGTTTTCTGGGGGCTCATCGCCCAGCCGCACTTCCCACCGCGCTGACCGATCGGTCCGACGCCTTGATCACGTAGTAATTGCCCCCGGCCGTCACGTCCACTGTCACTTTGCCGAAATCGGGAATCTCGATCTGCACGTCTCGCCGGGCCTTCACCGGGGCGTGGGCGTAGAGCAGCCACTGGCGGTCGGGGCCTTTGCCCATCCGGCGGGCAAGCGAAAACACGGGAATCTCCGTATCCAACTGCCACGGCCCGGGAGGATCGAGACTGGTGTTCAACAGAAAGAACCGGTCGACGTCCTTCCACTTCTGGGGAATCTTCGACTGGTACGGATGCTCCCGCGAACGATTCGACACCAGTTCGCCGTGCCGCCAGAACTCCGTCAAGATAGGGTCTTCCCACACCCGGTCGACCGCCGCCACCAGGGCCTCAAAGTCCCGGCCGAACTCGTCCCGCGGCATCGTGCTGCCGCGAAACTCGCGAACCACCCGCGGCCGCAACAGCCACATGCCGAACTGCACGTAACCGGCGTAGCGCTGCGGCGACCACTGTTGGCCGCGCTGGAGATAGAAATCCTTCTTCCGCGCACCCGGCTTCGTCTTGTCGGTGGTGTTGCCGTCCCAGACCGAGATCTCGAACCAGTAGTCGGGCCGCTCGGCATACACCTGCTGGAGCATAAACACCCAGTTCATCGACTCGATCTGCGGCGAGTGGACCCGGTAGTCGGTCGAGGCGTTCCAGTTGTGCGTGTAGTACGACGGCGATCCGCCCTCCCAGACAAGGTGCCAGGGATCGATGCGGTCCTCCGTGGTCAGGCTGTGCAGGGCCCATTCGTCCCAGCGGCCGAAATGCGGCGGGCCGAAGGCGCCGTAGCCAACCAGCAGAGAGTTCTTCCGCCAGGTTTCGTTCTCCAGGCCGTCGCGAATCCCCTTCAACAGCGCGGCGTATCGCGGCACGTACCCCTGGGCGATCACCCGGCGCTGAAAGAACCCCGAGTTGCCCGTGCCGTGCCGGTCGACGTACCGCTTGCTCCGCTGTTGGACGTTATGCTTGGTCTTGATCTTCCGCGCCTCGTTGTTCGAGAGCAGGATCACCAGCGGCGGATCCGGATACCACGCCTGGAGCTGGGCAAACGCCCCGGAGCTGGTGTTGTAACGGCCCGCCTCGTACCATGCCTCGACGGCGCCGAAAGGCGAAAGCCAGTTCTCCAGCTCTCCCTTGGGGTTGATCAGCAGCGGGCTCTTCTGCGGCGGCAGGTTCCGCCATCTGCCCGGCTCTTCGCGGGGATGCTCCTTGCTGTAAAGCACCGATTCCCATTGTCCGGCCCGAAGCGAGATGGGCGCCTTCCAGCGGGCCAGCTTCTCGATCCACGGCTTGGCTGCCTCGGGATACTGGGCCGCACCGGGGCGCGGGAACGGTATCGTGGGCATCACGTGGTGCCCTCGCTCCAGCAGTCCGATCTGGTATTCGCTGGAGAACTTCGGCCTGCCGAAGCCGTTGGCCCAGTGCGATACCACCGGCAGCGGCCGCCCGCCCGGATCGGCGTTTCGCTTCGTCAACTCGCGGGTCATTTCCTCCACCACACGGTTCACGTCGGCGCCCGTGGTCTGGCGGCAATCAGCGGCCAGCAGGAACAACACCAAAGCGAAAAGCGATAGTCGAGTAGCCATGTTCTTGCCTCTCCGGGCAGATCGAGCTTCGGACCCCTTTGCAGGGGCGGGAAGCAGCAGCATTCTCCACGTCTTGGGGCCCTCCCGCCTAGTGCTTTGTCATGCTTAAAATGACGGGTTGGGTGCCATGTCCACGCTTGCGTGGACATGCCGGAAACCTCGATCAACATGCCCACGCAAGCGTGGACATGGCACCCATAGTTTTAGGTTTGACAAAGCACCAGAGGCGACTGCTAACACGTCGCTTGAAAACCGGCAAGGTTTAGAGCAGTTTTGTCGTGCCGGGAATTGGCACGGGGTAGAGCCCATCGGCACCCCGTCTGACCGGCGGATCGGTGGAGAAATCACACTCTTCCGGACCAAACACGTTCCCGGCATTGAAAGCCTGCTCCCAGGTGACCTCCTTGCCGGTACAACAGGCGATCTGCCCGAGGATCCCGGTCATGGTACTCAGCGCCATGTAGCGCCCGTTGTTGATCGGCTTGCCGGCACGGATCGCAGCGAACAGCTCCTGGTGTTCGGCCAGGTACGGGTTACGGGGAGGGCCTTCGTATCGCCAGTTAGTCTCGCCCTCAATTCGATGCCTCATCAGGTTTGCACGCCCTTTTGTGCCCAGGAAAACGTCCGACACCTCGCTGTAGCAGCCGGGTTGCGTATACAAGAAGGCGTACATCCTCACACCTTTTGCGTAATGGTAGACGACCGAGTGATGGTCGAAACAGTCGCCGTAAACCTCCCCAAAGCAGGAGGATCGCCCGCCCATCCCGTGAGCCCTCACGGGCTGCTCTTCCCGCATCACCCATGCCGCCTTGTCCACGTGGTGCACCAGCGACTGGGTGAGAAAGTCGCCGGATAGCCATCTGAAGTGAGTCCAATTGAAATACTGGTACTCGATCTCACTTTGCCCGGGCTTGCGTCGATACAGCCTGAAAGGAGGCCGCAAAGAGGTCTCCTGGATCGCCACGATCTCGCCGATCGCCCCGTCCATCACGCGCCGGACCGTCTCCCGGATGCCCGGATCATATCGGCACATCAGCCCGGAGACGATGCTCAGACCCTTCTGCTTTGCCTTTTCGGATGCGGCCAGGACCGCGCGCACGCCCGGGGGATCAATCGTGGCGGGCTTTTCCACGAAGGTGTGTTTCCCGGCGTCTACGCAGGCCGCCAAATGCCGGGCATGGAAGCGGGGAGCACAGCAGATCAGCACCACGTCCACCCCGCTGTCGATCACGTTGCGATAGGCGTCGAAACCGACGAAGCAGTGGTCGTCGTCCACTGCCATCTGCTTGGGCTTCTCGGCTCGCAGTGCCTTGCGTCTTGCCCGGAGCACGTCTGCGAACAGATCGGCCATGGCGGTCAGCCGCACGCCGGGATCGGATTGCATGGCGTTCACTGCCGCTCCGGCGCCGCGGCCCCCGCAACCGATCAGGCCGACTTTCAACGTATCGTCGCCCCCTGCATGGGCGATTCGCGAGATCGCCAGCCCGCCGGTGGCCGCCGCCGAGACCGCGACGGTCGAAGCCTTCAGGAATTCACGTCGCGACGGTCGCTTTCTGCCCGGTGACTGGTTTGGCTGGAACATCGTGGCTGTCTCCCTCGCAGGTTATCCAGACACTAAGGTCTCTGGCACGAATAAGTTGTCGATCTTCCGAGCCTTTAGGAAGCGAATCCTCTCGCCGATGGAGCCATGACTCGCGGCAAATCGGCGGCTGGAGTCGTCTCCTGCAATGGGGGTCCATTTGGTTGAGCCGTTTATGTGCGGATCCTGTTCCGGCTTCCGCCTCTTGAGCAGAAATCGCTGTAGCCTGGCCAGGTCGTCCGTATTGATCAGATCGACGCCCGCCGTGTAAAGCTCCGTCCAAAGCGCGGTGCTCTCGGGAGTATTCCAGAAGCGGACACGACGCCCGTCGCGATGGGCCTGCTCGACGATCGACCTCAACTTGTCCCGCTCCCGGCGCGGCATGGGGCCCGTTCCCGACCAGGTGAAGTGGTTTCGCCAGTTGTCGCTGATCAAGGGCATCAGGTGGGCGGGCAAATCCGTGTCGAGGTCCGAGAGGCGCCCGTCGATTCCGGCCAGTCGCGCCTTGTCTGCCGCAATCCGCTCGATCGCCCGGTTACCGCTGATGGTCGCCGCCACGGGGGCCGCGCGCTGCCCGCGGTCGCCGCCGCCGGTCAGCAGGTCGGCATATCGGGAGAGGACTTTGCTCAGCGCCGCGTACGTCTTGCGGCCGTCGGTCTTCACGTCGATCAGCAGCGTGAACGTCGGACAGTCGGGATAGACGCGCCCCCCGTGCTTGCGAACTCGGCGGCGCAGTGGATCCAGATAGAGCGCCTCCAGGGTGCGCCTCGGCCGGAGTTCGGAGCGCTCGTGGCCCACCAGAAGTCGACCGTCCACCAGGAAGACGTCGGCCTCGACACTGCTGAAACCATGGTCCAGCGCATCCAGCAGAGGCCGCGGGTGGTGGAAATCGTTGTGGGCATGGGCCTGAGGCAAAGCAACGGGCAGAACCGCCTGCTGCCCCATTCCCGTGGCCGTCAGGAACGTCAATACCAGTCCCAGAGATGAAACGCCGCGTGGGAAAAACACCATCCGTCCCTCCAGCCGAAAGCCCTCGTTCGGCGCTCACCCCAACAGGCGATCCCGAGTCCACGCCCTCCTGATTCTAGTTGGCGTCACGCGCATGTCAATCGCCAAGACAAACTGCGCGTGGCCGGAATTCCCGGCGGTTCGCCGACCAGGGGACAGGTCCGATTTGCCGGGAAGACCCGACTATTGAGCCAAATCTCCGGTGGCGTGTCGAAGGCGAAGCACCGCCAGCACCGCGTCGTAGCTGGCGTTGTCGTGGTTTCTGTAGGTCTCGGTCCGCAACGCCTCGGCGTCAAGGACCTCCGTGCTGATCCCCATCCCCGCCACGTATCGTTTCCTGGCCACGCGAAGGTTCTCTTCGGCTCGCTGGATTGCCTCGGACGTGACCTCCAGCCGGAGGCGCGTTTCCCGGATGTCGAGCCATGCCCGACGCACCTCCAGCGCGATCGTCGATTCCAGGTCCGCCCTCAACCGCACCAATCCCTCCGCCCGATGCGTCAGCGCGGCGGCCTGGTAGCGGTTCCTGCCGCCGTCGAAGACGTTGCAGGTCAGCCCCACGCCCATCGAGGCGATTCCCTCGGGGTCCTGAAAGCGGTTCTCTTCGAAGGCATATTGGCCCCACAGACCGAATTGTGGGAGGTTCTTCGCCCGCAGACTGATGGCCTGATCGCGCAGGCCGCCCACCTCTGCCGCCAGACGCGCCAACTCCGGCCGTTTGCCCAGCGCACGAGCCGTCAGGCCCTCGACGCCTTCCTCCACGTGCTCCAGCGGCAACTCGGCGATTCTAACCGCCGAGGTCAGCGGGCGGCCCAGCCGCCGGCTGTACGCAGCCCGACTGGCATCCAGCCGAGTGGCGGCCTGAATCGCACGTTGCCGGGCGTTCGATACTACCACCTGTGCGGCGAGCAGATCGTTGCGGGGGACCTGGTCGTGTCGGAAGAGCAGCTCCACGTCGCGCGCGTGCGCCTCCAGGCTCCTCACGTTGCTTTCGGCGACCTCTATCTCGCGCTGCGCCCGCAGCACTTCCACGTACTCCTCGGCCACGCGCAGCTTCAGATCGTTCTTCGAGTCCTCAACCTGCAGTTCCGCCGAGACCACGCTGGCCGAAGCGGCGGCGATACCGTGGCCGATCCGGCCGCTCGTGTAAAGGGGAAGGTCTATCTTGGTGCGAAAACCGAAATTCTCGTCCTGGGCATACGGAAAAGTGTCAGTCGGCAGCGGCACCCCCGGAGTGCCAAAGCGAAATGACGGCTCGTCGCTCCGCAGCACGTAGGAAGTTTCCACCGCCACGACCGGCCAGCGTTGCGCCCGGGCCGCTCGCAGAGATTGCTCGGTCGCCGACACTTCCCAGCGTCTCGCCTCCAACCGGTGGTCGACCCTCAGTGCGATTGCCCAGGCCTGCTGGAGCGTCTCCGCAGGTTCCGCGCCGCCGCCGTGCTCGGCAGACGCAGGTCCCCCGGCGCTGGCCGGCTGGAGCCGAATCTCGGCCGCCGGACCCGCCGTGCCGTCCGCCGTATCGGCAATCTCATCGCCAGGCGACCGAAGCCGCTCCACCGGACGCAACTCTGGCCCCGGGTCCGGCGGCTGAGACAACACCACCGGGGACGCGCCCAGCAGAGAAATGGCGATCACCAGCCGCACGCCCAGACGAACCAGTGTCGGCCAACCAAACCTTCCGTGGTAGTGCATCGCAGGTCCGTTGCAATGGTGCAGCACAGCCGGAGCCCCAGCTACGATTGTCGGCCTGCCCCCCAATGATCCAAGCCGCCTTCATCTACGCTTGCTAGATGTTCGTTTCGTAAGTCCTTGTGCAGTCCGCGACGGGTCGTTTAGCAGCCGCCGGTACGGCCCCTAGCGGTCGGTGCCGCTCTCGGCGTTCTGGCCGACGTGCCGTCGGCCGCTAAACACTGCGCATGAACTTACAAAACGAACATCTAGGCCCGTGCGTTACGTGGCAGACGGGCGCACGCTCCGCGCCAAGCAAGTCCGGCCCTCTATCCTGGAGTTCGGCGGTTTGGGCCACTCTCGTTAGCAAGAAAAGGGGGGCGGGCCGGTTCCCGGGCCGCGCCGGTCCTCGGAGCAACGATCCCCGAAACCACGACACTCTGGATGCCTTGTGGTAAATATAGGTAGCCTGGGGACTCTGGGGATGTGTCTCCAGCCGACCCGGGCTTAATGGCACCAGAAATTCCGGAAATCTTTTCTCCCGGTTGTCAGGTTTGGGGGTCGAGCGGCGGAGTACTATAGAGGAGATCTGCATCCATGAGAAGCGAACTGTTGATTGCTAGACCGAGGAGGTAGTACTATGGGACACATGAGACTGTTTTTAGGTGGGGCTGCCACGCTGATCGGCCTCCTGTTCCTTGGGGGGAGTGCAGCCACGCCGGTCGACGCTTCAATAATTGAAGTCGAAGTCGATCAAATCCTCGTTGAGATTGACGGCAACGACTATTCCGCGCTCAGTGTTTCTGTGTGGGCGACGTTTACTTCCCCTGTGCTCACCATCGAAGTTACCAACAACACTTCAGAGAAAACGACAGGCCCCACAGCGAGCGAAAACGCAGGTAACCTCCTCACTGGGCTAGGGTTTAACCTTCCGAGTGGTGTAGACATTGTCGACACTTCAGGCTCTGATAGCTCCGTATCCTTGTATGACTTGCTCGGCTTGAAGGAGTCGAAGGTCGTTAATAAGCCATTGCCGTTCACTCAGGATGCCTGGGGGTACGGCAATTCAGCTAGTGGCCATTTGACTGATCTGGGCGTACTTCCCGTTGATACTACTCTGTCCAGCCTGAGTGCGGACGCATCTACAACGTTCGCTGGTTCGCACCATAGCGCGCTACACGGCATCGGCTTTGGTCTGCAGTCATTGGGAGGAAATGCGGGCCCCGGGGGCCAACCGGCAATCAAGGATCACGTCACATTCACCCTGCATTTGACCGGCCTAAACGACTTTTATAAGTTAGACGATAATCTAATCGACTTCATCAACGATAATCCAGTAGTGGCGGTATTCGGATCGCCCTCAAGCCCCATCCCCGAACCGGCCTCTTTCGTCGTCTGGTTTCTGATCGGTATCTCCTGGGTAGGCTCCGCGTGGACGCACCAGTATCGGCGGCGCTGGAAGAAGTGGCAGCAGGAAGAAGCGGCGGCCGCCGCCGGCAGCCACGGAGATGATCAGTCTGCTCGGCTGCCGGCCGATCAGGCCGAAGCACAGGTCGGCGGACAGTCTGCCGGCAGTACGGCCGCCGGCTAGGCGACGCATTGGCCCCGGCCGTTGACGGACCCCGCGTCTGATTGCCCAAGTCGGGGTCGATCGACCCGGATCCCGAAACCTCTTTGGCGTCCCCACGCAGCGCAGCGATAGCCTGCTTTCCGAGAGACGAATCGGGCACGTCAAAGCTGAGATCGAGGTCAACGGCGCGCCGGCCGTCCTCCGGACCGATCAATACCAAGAGCCAAACTCCCGGTGCCTGTGCCGGTTCGGCTTCGGCAACTGGATCACCCGGGGCCGGGACGAGACCGACGTCTTAAGCGCCTCCAGGATTCGCAGTTCTCCTCGTGCGTTGCGTGCGGCCGATTGGCCGGCCGGACGCGATGCCGGGGCCTCGTGGGCGTGTTTGCGTTCTTTGGGCCTTGCTTGCGTCGACTTGCCCATGTCGCCCCTGACTATTTGGGAAGCCGAGATCAGTCTCTCGGGCGCCGTGGGCTCTGACGTGGAAAACGCCACCAATCGCAGCGTAGATGATGGCTTTGCCTGAGTTTGCGAATCGTTTGCAGGTGCGAGTTCAGGCGACGGGAGCTGGTCTTGCAATGGTGCCCCGCCACTGGTCTCCGGCAGCATGCCGGGGCCGTCTCCACCGGGGCGTGGCTCTTCCTCGCGAAACGGTGAAGGTTCCCTCTTCTCTCGATTCTCTTCGAGCGGCAAGGCCATCTCGTCTTGGCCGCCGTCGACGTCCGAATCCGGTGGGGCAATAGGTTCCGAGTCGGCGGCATCCGGGGGGAGAGAAATGGGTTCCTCGGGCACGTCGGCGGCGTGGGGAAGATGGGGCCAGTTTTCTACAGCTTCACCGGTAGCGTCGATCTCCGTTTCCGCTTGCATCAGATCGATCGGGCAGCCCACGCACTCTTCGGGCCACGGATACCAACAGGTCGCTTGATAGCCGTGGCATACCGGATCGATCACACACACCGGACAACTCTTGTCCCGACGTCCAAAGCACCGCAACAGGCCGCACCCGCCACTGCCGGGGCCCCCGGAACGACACGATCTCGCGCACCCACCACTGCTGTAAAGCAACAACAGTGTGAGCCAGGCAGCCAACAGAACCTTGGTGGTTGCGTTGTGAATCATCGGCGTGACTACTCGTTCGATAAAGGAGTTTCCCGGGAAGTCCTGCCCTGCCGGGCCAGAGGCTTGCCAAAACTGTTCCCCGGCCCGCCGCCGGCAGGCCGCGGATAACGGCCGCTATGCAATGTCGTCTTTATTAGGGCGTCTGCCCGGCCGTGGGTGCCGGCTCAAGCTGCTAAAAAGTCCCCCGCCTGTTTCCGCCACCTCTCAACACGGGTCCCGACAGCCTGGTAGCTACTCCGGTTCCCAGTAAGGTGAAGCCAAAGATTCGCTCGAGCGGGGCGGTGAGTTTTGCAAGACTCGTATCGAAGGCAATCAGTTTGTCTTCCGCAATGAACAAGCGGTCGCCCGGAAGTAGCTGGTAGTTCGTGCTGGTGGAGGCCTGGGCGGTGACGGCCTCCCAGCAGACCGGCAACACTTGTACCGTTCCCGGTTCTCGCGTGGGCCTGGCAATCCAGATCCGTTTCGACGATACCTCTTCCAGGCCGTTGATCTGCGAGACGGCGTCCAACACCGTCTCATTGCCCGTTATGGGGAAACGGAACACACCGTCCCCCAGCCCGGCGCCCTGAGTGATCACGTAGTAGAACTTGCTGTTGTATGCCCATACGTCGACCGAGACCTCCGGGCTTTCGAGGAACTCATCCAGGTATTCTTCCATGGCTCGCTTTGCCTGGGCGATGGTAAGCCCAACGACCGGCACACTGCCGTAGCTGCCCAAGGTCACCGTTCCGTCGGGCCCCACCAGGTGCTCGCCCGCAATCTGTTGCTTGGCGGCAATGTCTATCAAAGTCACGGTAACGCCGGGCTCCGTCAAGTGCTCGCTAAGACGCTCCTTGATCGCGTCCTCGGCCTGCTTAACCGTTTTCCCCGCAACGTTGACGGTTCCATAGGACATTCCCAGGTTGATCCAACCGCCCAGCTCGACCGCGTAGGCCCCATCGATCGGCGCATCGGAAAGCGCTTCAGGGGCGTAGATACCGAGCACGTCCAGCGTCCTCAGATGGTACGGAGGCCGCGGCACCACGTGTATCGCGTCGATCATCAAGATATCCGGCGGCTCGATCGTGTACATCGGCAGCACCACCTTCGACAGCTCTCGGGGCATGACCCCGTGAACCGGCATTCCAGCGTCTAGCACCTGGGCCGGGACTCCATGCCGTACTGTCTGGCAACCGCTGCTGGCCAGCAGGGCAGC
>SDBV01005756.1_pt1 | contig 17401 bp, 16 predicted proteins | sample 2277081 | NCBI WGS metagenome assembly SDBV01 (sample SAMN10402039, study PRJNA504765) | marine sediment metagenome | isolation source: marine sediment core GS10_PC15, 223 cmbsf | place: Arctic Ocean: Southern Knipovich Ridge | collected 2010 | reverse complement strand
CCACAGGAACACCCCAGGATATGCGGGTTCGACGTGGCGGGCATGTGCGAGCCGGCCGACAAGACCGGCGGCGATACCTACGACTTCCTCCCCCTGCCAAATGGACGATGGATGCTGACCGTCGCCGACGCCAGCGGCCATGGGATCGGGCCTGCCCTGCTGATAGCCGAAACCAGAGCAATGCTGCGAGCGACCAGCCTGCACGGCAGCGACCTGCCAAGCATACTGACCACCGCCAACGAACTGCTCACCAAACATCTTGACGGGCGATTCGTCACGTGCTTCCTGGGCATGCTGGACCCGCTGGCCGGGCGAATGACCTACGCCTCGGCAGGCCATGGCCCAATGCTGTTCTACAACAGAAGCCGCGATGAGTTCGAGCAGGTGTCCGCAACTTCTCTGCCGTTGGGTGTGATAACGGAGGCGGACTACACCAAGATAATCACGCACGACTTCGACCCCGGGGACATCGCAGTGATCCTGACGGACGGCTTTTTCGAAGCGGTCGACCCCGCCGGCGAAATGTTCGGCCTGGATCGCCTGACCGACATTCTCCGCCGCGACCGCGACCTGCCCGCTGAGCAGACGATCCAACGCCTCCACGGAGAGATCATGGATTTCATCGCCGGCCAGGCCCCTCAGGACGATTGCACGGCAATGATCATCCGCCGCCAATAGATGATCCCAGGACTTCGTCCTGGGCTAAGTTCGCACGTCCCTTACGGGACTCAACGGCGCCGCTAACAGCCCGTGGCAAAAGTTCTTCTTTCGTGGCCCGCCGCGGCGGGTGTCCCAGGGGCACCTGCCTGCTCGTGCTTCGCAGCGGAGCGCAGCTTCGCAGAGTAGTACCGGTACGCACGGTCTTGCCCCTGGATTCAGTCTTTTGCACGGGCGGGACGCCCACCCGTACGGGAAATGCCCATGCCACTTTTACCACGGGCTGTTAGGGGCTGAGTTGATGCGACGGCCCGTCTAAATACCGGCCCCTACGTGCTTTGACGAGTCGGCGGCCTCGCGGTCGAGGAGTTCCTGGAAATTGGTCGAATCGTATATATCGGACACAGCCGTCTTTACGCGCTCCCATAGCGGCAAGAACGCACACGTTCCGTACAGTGGGCAGTCGCTGCTCGATGGGTCCGCCACGCACTTGATCGGCGCGACCGGGCCGTCCACGGAGGTGATTATCTCCCCAACAGACAACGAGTTAGGAGAGACAGCCAACTCGTATCCGCCCCGCATGCCTCGGCGCGCAGTGACAAACCCCGCCTTCTTCAACTCGACGAGAATGACCTCCAAAAAACCCCGAGGGATAGCCTGAGCGGAAGCAATGTCAGCCGCAGTAACGGGGCCGTTGCCCCGCAGCTTGGCCAGTTCGAAGACAGCCCGCAACGCATATTGGCATTTCTGTGAAACGGTCATTGGCGAGGCATCCTTATGTCAGCGATAGACCTACCGGCATCATACACTGTTGGCCAGTCAGGAGCAACGGGTTTTGTCTTACGGGGGATACAATTCGGCGGGCGTCGGCAACAACATTTGGCCTGTGGACTTACCGATCCAAGTCGGCCGGCGTATTGACGTTCGTCCACGCCGCAGCCAGCTCTGCCGGTACGCTGGGAGAGGCCGACTTCGGGTTGCCGGCAATAGCGCTCAGCGAAAAGTTACCCTCACCGGCCAGTTCTTCCAGGAGGCGGCGCGAGCGGAAATCGTAATGTGCGAGCAATGGCTCGACGCCGCCGCAGCGCGCGACTCTGGGCACGGTCGCCCACACGCCCGGCTTTCGATCGGCCAGCAGCCACCGCAGCGCGTCGGCTGACATGTCTTTCAGGTCGCACGCTACAGCCAACCAAGACGCGCCCGGCGCCCATCGCATAGCTGCAAGTACACCCGCCATAGGACCTCGCACATCCGGCACATCGGGCAGGCGGGGCAGGTGGCTCAGCTCCTGAGGAACATCGCCGGGCCCGGAGATAATAACGGTCTGACAAACTTCCTCCAGCAGTCCCACCGTCCGGGCCAGCCAGGTCTTGCCGTCTTTGTTTATCAGGTGTTTGGGCTCGCCCATTCGCGAACTCTTGCCGCCTATCAACACGCAGCCGAACACAGGCGTTGCCCGCCATCGCTGCGCCAGCAGGTCGGTCACCATGGGCCTGACGACCGACGGGCGATCATCATCTCGCGCCACCGCGGCGATCACGTTTTCAACGTCTTCGGGCGGGGCGGTCTCGCCCTCACCCAGCAGCCAAATCTTCGGCAGCGGCGTGCCTTTGTGTCCTTCCACGAGGATCAGGTCGTACCTGCCCGCCAGTTCCGCCAGTGCCGGCGCCAGCCGATCGCTGTCCGTGGGATGTCGTCGCAACAGTTGTTGGCCGGGCCCATCAAGCAGGACGTCCGCCCCGGCGCGGAAGAATCGGTCGCTGTCCTTGCCGGGTTTGTCCACATCGATGCCATGCGCATCGTGCTTGACCACCGCCACGGCGAGCCCCTCGGCGAGCAGTTGCGGAATGATCTGTTCGATGAGCGTGGTCTTGCCGGATCCGCTCCAGCCGCATATGCCGAAAATTGGCAACTGGTCAAGCATCGCTCACCTGCCTGCCCGCCCGGGCCCGGACTCATTGCTGCTGGACATTCGGCCACAATGGTCCGGCCTCGCGCCGCGGCCCCCCTGGCCTCTGGTGGTCGAGCCTAGTTGCACTTGTCCCCTGCCAGCAGCGATGCCACCTTGTCCGTCAGAGCATCGAACTCCACTGGTTTCTCCAGGAAGTCTTCTATGGGCAGCCAGGTGTCGTCGATGTCACGTGAGCTGAAACCCAAGGGGAATTTGGCGTTGACGGCCGTCAGCATCAGGATGGGTATGTTCTTGAGTTCCTCGTTTCGGTGTCGCATCGCGCGCGCCAGTTCGAAACCTGCCGATGAATCTTCCGGAAACATGACGTCGAGGATCACCAAGTCCGGCTTGGCCTCCACCATGCGTTTGATGGCGTTCTCCGTTTCCAGTTCGATCTGCACCTCGTGTCCCGCTTGGCGCAAGACCGTTGCTGCAGCCGATGCAAAATCTTCGTCGTCATCCACTATCATCAGATGTGCCATCATGTATCTCCTTGCTCACACCGGGCCCGGCCGGCTCTAAGCTCCCGAATATCATTTCAAACGTTGTCCCCGCGCCTGGCGCCGAAGCCACTCGCAGGTGAATGTGATGCCGCTCGGCTACCTGCCTGACTATAGCCAAGCCAAGCCCGGATGATTCCTTATTATGTTGTACCGCATTCTTTGTGCGATAGTGCTCCTGAAATATGCGGGGCAGTTTGTCCGCATCGATACCTATCCCGTCGTCGCTGACGGTTACGACATACCGAGAGCCGCCCTCGTGGCGGCAACTGACGCGAATTTCACCACCATCGTACGAATAAGATACCGCGTTGGTCAACAAGTTGAGGAAGGCCATACTGATGTGTTCTTGCACGCCGATCATCGGCGCGGGCTGCAGGTCCACGGCGAAGACAATCCCTCTGGCGTCGGCCAATGCCCGAACTTGCTCGATGCCGCTTGTCAGCAGATCAGCCAAGTCCAGTTCTTCCCGCTCAAAAGGCTCCTGCCCGCTGGAGCTAAGGTTGGCCAGTTGCAGCATTTCCTGTATTTCCGCCGCCAATCGACGGCAGCGGGCGCTGATTCGCTCGACTACCTCCACGGCCTGGTCGGGCAATTCGCCGCAGTAGCCCTTCATCAACAGTTGCGTGTTTGCGTGGATTGCGGCGAAGGGGGATTTCAGTTGATGAGTCGTCGCCAACATGTGGCTGCTTCGTTCGGCTTGGGCGGCCAGGAGGCGACGGTTTGTCTTGACCAACTCGCTGTCCCTGCGGCGCACGGTCATCGACAGGCCCGACGCCAAATGCCACACCACCAGCCAAATTCCCACCGCGGAGATAGTGTGCATCCAGAACGCCGCTGAGTCCAAGCCCTCGCCGCGGGCACGAACGGGCCCGATGAAAACATCCCTAACTGACAGGATACCCGTCCGCTCGGCCACCACGCACGCGATGAACATGAAGCTGGCGATGAACATCACTATCATGCTGCGGCGACGAGAGAAGAATATGCACGCCAAGACAATATGAAAAAGGTAGGTGAACGGCACGTAGGTGTCTGTGCTTCCCAGATAGTGCACGACTGCCGTCAAGATGGCCAGGTCAAAGACTATCTGGCTCCAGAGACTTGTCATGGTGCTGCTACGGCCCGGCGCGACCTTCAGGAAGTGGAGGTGGGCCAGGAATATGACATTGCCCAGTGTCAGCACGGCCACTGCGACGAAGGGCCAATGGCCCGGTGCGTTCAGTCCGATGCATTCAAGCAAGCCTTCGGATTTGCCCGCCAGACCGAACAACAGGAGAGTGCCAATAATGGCCCAGCGAAGCCTGCACATCCACAACACATTGCGGGCCAGCAGGGCCTCAGGCAGGCCATGCCGGTCTTTGATCACAGGCGTCCCCGCTGAGGGGGCAGCGCTCGGTGTGAATGCCAACTCGTAGCTGGCTTGGGGAACGGATCCGGCGGCGTCCATCAGAAATAGTCCATCGCCTTGATCTTCTTCAGCTCAACTTCGTCTCGCTGCTCGGCGACTACAAGGCTCTCGAACAGTTCCTTTATTTCCTGGTCGAGAGGCATCTGCAGCACCTGACGATAGAGCCTCACCAGGCACTCATCGAACGTCACGGCCGCGTCCAGAACTTCTCCGGCCTCGGCATCTGGGGACAGCTCAATACCCTCGAAGCACCTACAGTCGGCGGCGTGGGGCTCGAATTTGATCGGCATCGAGCAGATATGGTGGGCTTGATGTTCGGTGAGTCTTCCCAGGATTTCGTGCATCCGTTTTCGATGCCGACTCATGTAATCGGCAAGCATTTGGACGCCTTCGCGGTCGGCGTGCTTGGCTATGGAGCTATAATAATCGGCCAGCATCTGTTCAAAACGCTCAGCATGTTCCAGTACGTCTTTGATGGTGACGACTGCCATGGTGAAGTCTCCTGAACTAGAATTTGTCGTAGAATATATCTGCCGGCAGCAAACCCTTATCTTCGAGAACTCGCGTGGCTGCCTCGATCATCGGCGGCGGGCCACACATGAACGCTTGTCTTGCCTTCTCTTCGGTGAGGTACTTGTCGACCGCAAGGTGGATGAACCCGGTTTCCTGGTCCCACTCTTCGCCTTCGGCGAGGGGGTCGGACAAGGCGTAGACCACGTGGAAGTTGGGGTTCTTGGCGGCCAGCTCTTTGAAGGCGTCCAGGTAGAACACGTCGGCGGTGGTCCTGCAGCCGAAGAAAAGCCAGCAGCTTCGCTCGGGCCAACGGTCGTAAAGTGACCAGATGATATTCTTCATCGGCGCCATTCCACAGCCGCCGCCGACGAGGATCATCTCGACGTTGGGGTCTTCGTTGATGCGGAACTCGCCGTACGCGCCGGTGAAGGTGACGGGGTCGCCTTCTTCAAGATTGTGCAGGTACGTCGAGCCGATGCCGTCGGGCACGAGTCGTACGACCATCTCCACCTCGGTGGGCTCGTATGCTGCCGAGCTGATGGAGTATGCGCGGAACACCGGGCCGTCGGGGCCTGGTGCTTCGATTTGGATGTACTGGCCGAACTTGTGTGATATCTCCGTCGGCTCGATGAGGCTGAGGCGGATTTCCTTGATGTCGTGCGTCATCACGGTGGTGCTTTTGACGGTCGCCGAGAAACGTTTGACATTCAGCAGTTCCTCGGGGATTTTCACCTGGATGTCTTCGCGGACCTTCACTTGGCAGGCCAGGCGAACGCCGCCGCGGATTTCCTGGCGGGAGAGGTAGGGCGTCTCGGTGGGCAGCACGGGGCCCGCACCGGCGATCGTGGTGATCTTGCAATAGCCGCACGAGCCCTGCCCGCCGCAGGCTGAGGGGATGAACACCTGCGCGCCCATCAGGGCGCTGAGCAGCGTCTGCCCGCCGTCCACTTCCAGGACGCGCTCTTCGGCGTTGATATCGACCTTGCAGATGCCATAGTTGACCAGGAACCGCTCAGCCACCATCAGCACAACGGCCAGGCCCGCGAGTACGCCGACAAACACGAGTATGGACTTGACGTAGATCGGATCGATATTCAGGATGAATGTCAGGATGAACGTAAGGAATTTCATAGTCTTATTCAATCGATACCATGCCGGCGAAGCCCATGAATGCCATGGCCATCACGCCGGTGATTATCATCGTGATTGCAACGCCGCGGAAGGCGAAGGGGATGTTGCTGTAGCCCATCTTCTGCCTGAGCCCAGCCATCAGCGTGATCGCCAGCGCCCAGCCCACGCCCGCGCCAAAGCCGAACCCTACCGACTGCCAGAATCCGTAAGCGCGATTCACCATGAGCAGCGACGCGCCGAGGATCGCGCAGTTAACGGTAATCAGCGGCAGAAAAATGCCCAGCGCGTAATACAACGGCGGGCTGAACCGTTCGATGAACATCTCGACGAATTGCACGAACGCCGCGATGACGGCAATGAACACGATGAAACTCAGGTGCTTCAGTTCCATCGGCACCAGCAAGCCGTGGTAGATCGCGTAGTTGAGGGCGGCGGTGAAGGTCATGACGAATATGACTGCCACGCCCAGGCCGATGGCCGTGCCGATCTGCCGCGAGCAGGCCAGGAACGAGCACATCCCAAGGAAATTGGCCAGCAGGATATTGTTGGTGACAATCGCCGCTATCAGGATAGCAAAGACTGAAGCATCGCTCATTAGTTACCCTCCGGCTCGGGGCCCTTGATCGCGTTGAACACCGCGATAAGGAAGCCGAGAGCGATAAACGCGCCCGGCGCCAGGACCATTAGTTGGTTGTTCTCGTACCAATCCGGCAGCCTTACCGGCGATGTGAGGGGGACCCCCGCGTGCCATCGCCATAGCGAGAATGCCGCAAGAGCCGCAGGGATCGCCACAATGAATCCATAGGCACGCAGCGATCGCCGCCGCCAGGCCAGTAGGCCCAGAGCGATGACCAAAACGACTACCACGGCAAGCAGGCCGTACGCGCCCACAAGAGGCACGATCGCGTCGTAGGCGTCGACCAGGTAGGTCAGAATGCTCTGGACGCCCGGTACCACACCCGCGCCGGTCAGCTCTCGGAAGAACCCGATGATGGCCAGCACAATCGCGTAGCCCAGGCCGTTGGCGAACCCGTCCACCATGGACACGATTGGCTTGTTCTGCAGCGCGAACGCCTCAGCCCGGCCCATCACAATGCAGTTGGTGATAATCAGGGCGACGTATGGGCCCAGCATGAGAGACATGTCGTAGTAGAACGCCTTGAGGAACATGTCGAACAGGATGACGAACGTGGCGATGATGGCGACTTCCGCGATCATGCGAATCCGCCGAGGCGTGACTGTCCGCAGCAGGGAGACGAACAGGTTCGCCCCCACGCACACGAAGATCAGCGCCAGGCCCATCACCAGCGAGTTTTCGAGCGTGGTAGTGACAGCCAGCGCCGAGCAGATGCCAAGCACCTGGATCGATATCGGATTGTTCTTCCACATCCCTTCGGACATGGTCTCTTTGCCCTTGCCGTCACACAAGCCCTTCGAGCCGCCAGGAGCGCAAGTTTTGCATGAATCACTCATTGTCGCCCTCCTCCGGCTGGCCGGCAGCTTGGCGGTTGGCAACTATTTCCGCTATGGTCTTGTTGAGCATTTCCTCAACTTTCTTGCACGTCCCGGTCGCGCCGGTTATGGCGTCGACCTCGTTATCCGCCGTCGCCCCGCCTCGCAGCAGGCGAATGCCAATGATGTCTTTCTCGCCGTCCTCACCTTCTATGAAGATTCGCTTGCCAATGAACCGCTCCGTGAAGAAGTCCTTGACGATCTCGCCGCCCAGGCCTGGCGTTTCCTCTTGCTTGTAGAACGTTATGCCCTGAATCGTTGTCATGCTCGAGTCCAGCGCCAAAAAACCATAGATTGGCTTCCACATGCCTGGGCCATTGAAGCCGATAGCAACGGCCAACGTCTCTCGGTTGCCCTTCGCGTCGGCCTTGTCCAGATAGCTGTACCTCGTCAACTCACCAAGCGTGTCTTCGTGGACGTTCTCGTCAAAAATGTCTTGCAGCACTTGGTGACTCGCCTCGGGATCAAAGTCGATACCCAAGACCTTAAACACATTCCGCTGCTTGGCTGCCTCTTCGTTCGCCTTAACATAGGGCTCGGTGAACACGAAAGCCGCCGTCAGCAGTGACGAGCATATCAGCCCCATGGCCAGCGAATAGATGATTATGTGCAAACTACCTTTCATTCTGCAGTCTCCTAAAGCTAGCGCGGAAGACCATCTCGTCCAGCACAGGCGCGAAGATATTGCCCAGCAGTATGGCGAACATCATGCCTTCGGCGTAGTCGGTGAAGTTGCGGATCATGCAGGTGACTACGCCGATGACAATGCCGTACATCCACTTGCCGCCGTTGGTGCTCGGGCTTGTCACCGGGTCGGTAACCATAAAGAACGCACCGAACAGCAGGCCGCCCGCCATCAGGTGCCACTGCACCGCCACGAATTGCTCAGGCCTGAAGTAGTGCAACAAGCCGCCCAAAATCGCGAACGACCCGAGCACGCCGACAACCGACCGCCAATTGGCCACGCGCGTCAGCAGCAGGAACAGCCCGCCGGCGATTATCGCCAGGGCCGACGTCTCGCCAATACTGCCCGATATGTTGCCGACGAACATCTGCATAGAGCCCACCACCTCGCCGTCGGCGGCGCCAAGGGGGGTGGCGCCGCTTAGGGCGTCAATGGTCTTGCCTGATATCACGTCGACAGCCTGGCGTGCATTGTCCGGGCCCTGGACCGTCACATACTGCAACAGTCGCCCTGGCCAGGCGAGAATCGGCTGAGTCCAACCGCTGACCATCGGCTTGGCATACGCCAATGCCAGAAAACACCTGCCCAGTATGGCGGGGTTGAACAAGTTCCGCCCCGTTCCGCCGAACAGTTCCTTGCCGATCAGCACGCCAAATGCCACGCCCACGCCAACCATCCACAGCGGCAGCGTAGGCGGCAGAATCAGCGGGAAAATCAGGCCTGTTACCAGGAAGCCTTCGTTGATCTCTTCCTTGCGGATGATGCCGAAAGCCACTTCCACCATCCCGCCGACCGCGTAGGAGACGATGATCATCGCCAGTACACGCAGGCCGAAGAAGTAAACCGACGCCACCAGGCAAGGCAGCAAGCCGATTATCACCATGGACATGAACCGCTTTACGTCCAACGGGTCGCGAACATGAGGCGAGGTGAGAGTGCGGGTCGACGGGGCGAACATGAAGTTGTCCATCGCGTCGAACAGCGGCTTGGCAGCCTGCAGCTTGCCGCCTTCTTCGAAGTGCTTACGGGATCCATCTAACATCTTGCGCAGGAACTTCATGACTGCACCTCCTCGAGATCAGTATGAAGCTCGCGTTGGATCGTTTCGACTCCTTCGGCGAATTGCTCGCGGAGTTCGATCTTGGAGGGGCAGACGAAGGAACACAGTCCACAGCCCACGCAGAGGTCCACGCCGGCGCGTTCAGCCTGCTCGAGTTCATCCTGGTGAAGAAGCTTGTGTATGAGGTAAGGCATTATGCCCGCCGGGCAAACTTGCTCGCACGCGCCACATGCCACGCACGGACGACGTTCGCCGCGAAGGGCGGTTGTCAGCCGTTCGGTAAAGCCGCTTCTAAGCGAGCTGAGGAAGCATCTGCTGTATGATCGTCTGGTCAGGCCCGGGCGAACAAAGCCCAACATTTCTCTTTCCGTCTGCTCGGCCAGCACGGTCAGGCCTGTCGTTTCGACATCCAGGCCCAACTGCTCGCCCCGGGCGGTTTGCCCGGTCAGCACGCCCCCGTTGATAACTCGCAGGGGTCCGTCGCCGACTCGGCCTGCGGTAATGCTCTTGAGGGGGTAGCCGGGCACGATCTTGAGATGAATGGGCGAGTTGACGGACGGGCCTGCCAGGGACGTTATCCGCACCGTGCATGCTCGCGTGAGCGTCAGTGCCCGGTCGATGGCAAGAACGCCTTCGGTCCGCATAGCCCAGACCGGCTGATCGGGGTCATGCTTGAAGCCCAGATGTCTTGCCAAGACGGCAAAGTCGTCGAAGGGGTACTGCAAGGGGACCTGGATAAGCCTTGCCCATGCGTAGCCTCGAATCGACTCGCGCACCTCGCGAGCGAACTCGGACTTGATGTCAGGCAGCACCAGATAGATGGGCTGATACTCAAGCAGCGCCTGGAGCAACTCCAACCCGCGAACGAAGCTGGAGAGCCTCTTGTGCAATTGCACATCGCCTCGGGCGGCGAAAGGTTCGAGGTTCAGCGTGGAGACGATAACGGCGCGCGGCGCGGCGAACGGGTCGGGCAGCGACTTGTCGTGCGCGTCGTACAGGAACTGCCACGCCCCCAGCGACAGCAGCTTGTATCGCTTCATGCCCATCGAGCCCATCTCCTGGGAGGCGTGAGGCTCGTCCTGGCGAGGGTGGTAGGGCTCCTCGTCTTCCATGGCCACGTCTTCCAGTACAATATGGCCGGGCTCTGTCAGCCGGACCGTTCCACCGCGTGGGGCGAGCAGTGGCACGGAGTAATTGCCTGGGTCTTTGGCCAGCACATGGCCGGGCCGAACGTGCTCACCTTCGACTACGCGCACATCGGTAAACTCAAACCGCTTGCTGCGTAAAGGAAGATACAGAACGTCGGACTCCGGCAGGACGACAACCTTGTCGTCCGGCCGACCGGCCAACATTATGTCGTAACCGCCGCGAAGCTTCATACAGCCATCTCCACAGATCCATTCAGGTGCCGGTTCAATGCCGGCTCAAAATCACACGTGAGAAACTCGGCAATTGCATCACGCATCTTGGGATAGTTCTCCAAGCCCTGCAGTGATGATTGGCACAAGTCTTTGATAAAGTCGAAAGTTATGCGTCGACCAGTTTCGCCGGCCTGGGGGAGCGTTTCCTTGCCTCGCCGGCGGTCCGTGCCGAGTGTTTTGCCGACGGCGGCTTCATCGCCGACTACGTCCAGCAGATCATCAGCCAACTGATAGGCCGTGCCTATCCGATAGCCCGCTTCTTCAAGAGCGGCAGACAGCACTTCATCCTGCCCGCCGCACACCATTGCCGGAAAAGCGAACAGCGGGCCCGTCTTGTCCCTCGCCAACCGAAGGCAAGTATCCACGTCTATCGGCGTGCCCCTCAGACAAAGTTCCTGCTCGGCTTCGGCCTGAACAACCTGCTTGACCTTGGCTATAAAGGCCGGCATCTGCTGGTTACTTTCCGGCTGGGCCAATAGTTCCACAGCCGACCAAAGCAACAAATCGCCTATCAGGATCGCCCCCGACGTGCCGACCGCTTGCCACAGCGTCGGAACGGACCGCCGGATGAACGAGTTGTCCATGACATCGTCGTGACACAGGCTGGCTGTGTGAACCAACTCGATGGCTGCACATGCCGCACGCACTTGGTGACAGTTGCCCGCCGCAGCGCCACCGGCCAATAGCCTGCCGGCCAGTCGCGTGCGCAGCATCTTACCGGGCGTGAAGGACTCGGCAGGAATGTGCCCGTTGAGGCTGGTGAGTGCACCCGTCGTCCGTTGCTGGACAATCGCTTGAACTTGACAAACAAACTCTTGGGACATTGCTATCACAACTCATGATCCTCTATGGCTCCGGCCGCTACGAGGGTCCGCGCCGGGTCCCGCAAAGCACAGTCAATATTCAGCGACACAGATCAAGCCTGTCGCGCCTAAAGGGACCGCCTCAGCGAGGACAAAAAGCACCTGTTAGTCTGTCGGCATGCCCGCGTGAATGACATTGCGTCGCTACTCGCCAAAACTGCCGAAACAGGGGCGGCATTATAGCCTCACACCCCGAGTTTGCCAATAAGATTTGAGATAATCCTTCCCCTCAGACGCTGGGGACTCCCAGCGATTGGCAGTCGCAGGCCACGAACTGCCGCGTGACCCTCGCCAAGACTTTGTAGAACTCCGTCTGGGCGTGTTTCTCGACCTGATCGGTGAAACGCCCCACCCACCTGCCAAGGTGCCTGTCGAGGAAGTCCGCTTGCTTCTGGCGGAACTGCTCAGCCTGCTGGGGAGCGTCTCGGCCGGCTTCCTCCAATTCTCGCAGCACAAGAAAAGCCATGAACTCCAATTCCATGACGATGTGGTCCGGCGCTTCCTTCATGGCCACCTCCAGGCCTTCCTGTTGGTAGAGCTCGCGGGCATCCATGGTGGACTCGCCCATGAAGGCGTTGTCCTCCAGGTACACAGCCCCGTAAGGCGCCGCCAACAAGCTGAAAGGCCCGACGATAAGCCTGGCGCGATCGACCTTGAGAGTCTCAAGGTCCCCTGCGGCAACCAGAGCGTCGGCTAGGGGGCCAAACAGTCCGCAAGCCTGGCCGTCCAATTCGCCAAGAACCCGCAACAGGTCTTCGTCCGGCTGCGAAAAGCACGCCGACAAGCCCTTGTAGCCGCCCGCCCGCCGGGCAGCATCCGTCAATACATCGTTGGTCATGCCTTGGTGACCTTGACCCGCGTCATGCCATAGAAGGCGGTCGCACCGCTGAGGCGATCGTAGTCCGCGGGGATAATGGCATTGTTGTTGCCGCCGCGGGGGGTCTTGCCGAACTTCAGCGCCGCGACCTTGCCGTAAGCCCAGTGGCCCTGGCCGTAGCACTTGGCGATCGTGCCGGGCCTGGCGCCTTCCCAGAACTTGATCGTGCATTCCAGTTCGCCGGTCTCGCTGGTAAGCTTTATGCGGTCGCCGTCTTTTACGCCGATCTTGCCGGCGTCGACCGGGTTGATCTTCGCGACGTCATCCCACGGCTCGTCGCCGGGGTCGAAATCCTTGAGTTCCTGATACCACGGGCAGTTCGCCGTCCGCCCTTCCCGGTTGAGTCGGGACTTGTAATCGACCAGCAGGAAGGGGAACTCCTCGGCCTTGCCACGATACAACGGCTCCTCGTAGTGAGGCACGAACGCTTGCTCGCCGCTGGCGGTGTAATTGCACACTTCCAGCACCTTGTCGACCGTGGTCTCGTGGTTCTTGGCATGCTTTTCCAGGGCGAGCTTGAGCGTCTCGCTGTAGAACTCGAACGCGCCAGTCTTGGTCTTCATGTTGCCCCAACGCTTGCGGTAGGGGTACGGGTCGGAGTTGGACACGCCCGCCGCTCTAAACTCTTCCCAGCCGGAGAACTTGTCGCCGCCTTTGTGCTGGGCGGGGTCCCACAGCTTCTGCGTGGCGTACTTCAAGGCATACAGGGCGAACTCCTTTTCGTTGGTGGGCGCCTTGCCTGTCTCGGGGTCTTTGTACGTCTTATAGTGTTCCAGCAGATTGGTGAAGCCGCGCTCGGCCAGCTTCTCAGCCAGGGCCCAGGGGATTTCCGTCTCGTCGATCTTGACGTCCCATACCGGCTCGATCACAGGCTGGAGCATCGTTACGTGCCGATAGCCGTTGGCGTGCGACTTGACGTACCCCCACTTCTCGAACATCGTGTGCGTCGATGGCAGCACGATGTCGGCGAAGTGAGTGAACTCAGCTGCATGCGTGGTGATGTGCACCAGGAACGGAATCTTCGCCAGGGCCCGTTCCCACCGCTCGGTCTGCGGGCAAGAGAAGGCGAAGTTGTTCATGTAGGCTATGGCGACTTTGATCTCGTTTGGATCCTCTTGGAGGATGCCCTCGGCCGCGTTGTTGGTGATAACGGCGCTGCCTGGCTTGCCGCCGTCTTCCCTCGTCTTGCCGCCCTTGATGGCGGGGAACGCCAACGTGCCACGCTGATCGATCTTATGGTGCTTCTTCTTGTCCGTACCATCCAAGGCGATCTGGTCCATGTGGAGGGCTTTGTCGATAGCGGGGAAGTTCATGGTGTGAACTTTGTTGGCTTTCATCGTGCCGCCAACATTGTCCACCGAGCCGACCAAGCCGTTGAGGGCGTGAGCCGCCATGCAGCCGTACCCGCCGCGGACCTGCATCGATGGTCCGCCGCCTACCCAGCATATCGAGTGCGGCGCCGCCTTGCCGAAGCCGATCGCCACGTTGCGAATCTGATCGGCAGACAAGCCCGTAAGCTTAGCTGCCCATTCGGGCGTCTTGCCCTTCAGCTCGATATTCCACCACTTCACCAGGCCATGGGTTTGTGGATGCTGCAGGCCTTCCTTGTCGGGGTGGCCGAGAGGCACGACGAAGGCATCCTCAGGTACCGGAACGAACGGTTTGTCTGGAGTGGCGGCTACGAACAGGTTTTCGCCATCGGCGAAATCACCGACGAACTCCTTGTGCCACAGCCCTTCTGTGAGAATCACGTGAGCCAGCGCTACTGCCAGCGCGCTGTCCTGGCCCGGTATGATAGGCAGCCAGTTGTCAGCCTTGGCAGCCGTCGCCGACAGCCTGGGGTCCACCACCGTGATCGTAGCCCGGTCCATCAGGTCGCCCCACTGGTTGAGGTAGTAAGACACCTGCCGGTTGGCCGACAAGGGGTCTGCCCCCCACAGCAGCACGTAGTTGGCGTTTTTCACGTCGTACTGACGGTAGTCCCATTCGCCTTCGGTGTAATACGGGCCAAACTTCTCCGCCTCGGCGCAAATCGCGCTGTGGGAGATATTGTTCGGCGAGCCGATGATCTTGGTCATGCGGTCATAAAGAACATCCCGCATGTAGCTGTACCGCCCACGCATGAGCATGTACTTGTATGTCTCCTCGTTGTCGCGGAGCTCCATGATCTTGTCGGCGATGGTGTCCAGCGCCTCGTCCCAGGTGATGGGTACGAACATGGGGTCTTCGTTGCGTCCCTTGTTGGGATTCGTCCGCATCATGGGCGTCTTGAGGCGGTCGGGGTCGTACACCTGCTGGAGGGCCAGGTGGCTCTTGGAGCAGCAGTTGCCCAGGTTGACCTTGGAATTGGGGTTGCCTCGGATCTTGATGGCCCGGCCGCCCTCAACGTAAACCTGAACGGCGCACCAGGACGTGCAGCCCTGGCAGGTAGTCGGCTTCCACTCGCCCTTTTCCACGGATGTGGGACCTTCGGAAGCAGATAGCGCGTTGAGCGCCTTAAATGCCGAGCCAAGAGTTACTGCCGCACCTACGACAGCAGCGCCCTTGATGAACTGGCTGCGATCCAATTTCTTTTCAGTAGTGCCCATATCTCTGTCCTTATTGCATCATTTGGGTAATTGTTTTCCAGTCGGCCTTGCCGGCACTCGCCTCCGCGGCTAAATGCTGCCCTTGGTGGTCGGGTAGTTGCCGGGGTTGAACGACCGAATGTAAAAGACTTTCGGCTCGGTATGGAGATGCTCCTTCAGCCTCCATGGGCGATACTTGCCGAGCAACATGTTGACGGCGCTGTCTGGATCGTTCAAATCGCCGAAAACTCTGGCATTGGCCGGGCAGGAAACCACACAGAAAGGCAGCTCGCCCACGCACACGCGGTGATCGCAGAAGGTGCACTTTTCCACGATTCCCTTGTACCGCAGCCCGGCGCCCTTGGCCGACAGCTCCTTGTCCGGGTTGTAGTGGGGGATTGTCGTGCCGGACTTGGCAGACAACTCCGCCGGGGATGAGGTGCAGCCGGGGATGAGGGCTTTCTTGCCCTGCCAGAACCGGTGAGTCTCTTTGCTGTTACGAGCGGGAATACCGTAAGGGCAGATGGCCACGCATGTCTTGCAGCCGATGCATTTGGCCGGGGTGTGCATAGTGATGTCGCCGTGGCCCTTGTGCATGGCCCCGGTCGGGCACCCGCGAACGCACGGGGCCTCCTCACAGTGGTTGCAGAGCGTGGGAATAAACTCAAAGCGGACATTGGGAAACGTGCCGACAGTCTTGGACCGTCGCTTGGCGAAGGTCACGCCGGCCTGAATGTTGTTTTCCGTCTTGCAACTGATCACGCACCCGCCACAGCCCGTGCAGCGCTGCAGGTCGATGACCATCGCCATCTTCGTTCCTTCGAGCCTGTCACCGTCTCCGCTCGCCGAGACGGTCGACGCAGCAACAGCCAGGCCAACAGCTCCCGCGCCGGCATTTCGCAGGAACTCACGGCGCGATGTCACGCGAGCCTGCGCTGATTCGTTGTCATTATTGTGCTGTTTATCCATTGATCGCATCCTTTGTATCACTTAATGGCCTGTCCGCCGATGACCACCACGAACCGCATGGCGACAATTCCGATCAGAATCAACACGGAAGCAATCGCTCGCACACTCGGGGCCTTACTGCGGACCAAAAGGAATATCGGTATCACAGATCCCAGAATAATCTCAAACCCGACAAAAGGCAGGGAGAACGGGCCTGTCAGTAGTCCTTTGGCAACTGAGGCGGAATCGCCGCCATGATTGAAAAGCACCACCACCTCCACCACAATCAGAGCCAGTTCCAGCAGAACCAGCCGTACCAGCAGCTTGCTCACCTTGCCCAACAGCTCGTTGTGCCGCCAGAATGAAGCCAGCACACTTGCAGCCACGCCGGAAATCATTGCGCCGTTGAGGAACAGCATCGGCAGAAGGGCGGTATTCCACAGGGGCTTGCCGGAAGCTCGATCCAGCAGTAACCCGGTGTAGGTCGCCACCAGTATGGCAAAGGGCACGCCCAGATAGCCAAAGAGCTTGGCCTCCTTGGGCTTGGACTGCAACATCTTGAAGGCGTAAAGCAGACTTAGGATCAGGAAGATGGTCAAAAACCATGTCCCCAGCCACACCATCGAGTTGGGAGTGAAAGAAGTGTACAGGCTGAAGAAGCGTTCAGGACGCCCCAGGTCCCACAGCAGAAGCAGCATTCCAGCCCCCAATGCGAACGGCGCCACGATTGCCGGGATTCTAGCCAAAGGCTGAGTGTCCTTGGCCCAGTAGTTCGCCCCAACGGAGAACAAGAAAGTTCCCGCGCTAAGGCCGCCAAGGAAGAAATAGGCAACGATAGGCCAGCCGAAAGCCAGCTCCGGAAGGTTGACATACTCAGGGATATACTCAAGCATTCTTCTGCTCCTTCAGTCAAACAAGTCTTCCCGACGCCGAGCGCCGGCAAAGATAGCGTACACGGTCTCACGGACGGTTCCCGGGACTTGCCGAGTCATCACTGCCTCGGCAAGCTAACTCCTCCGGAAAACAAGTACATCGGCCAAGTCTCTCTGCTAACTGCAGCAAGAGAACTGAGATAAAGCCAGCCGAGCGAGGTTGCCACAACCCTAACCTATTGGACTGCTCATCTATGGCACCACTTATATGTCCTCGGCCCGCCGTTATGGAAGCAAATTGTCGATAATTTTTTAAAAAAAAACTCGACACGGCGCCCAGCATCTCGGCCAAGTGTTTCACACCGATTTCTCACAGGCCGCGCCGCCTGCGACTCCACTGCGATCGCCCGCATGTTGCGTAAGGCCCAGCCCG
>SDBV01005755.1_pt1 | contig 17404 bp, 19 predicted proteins | sample 2277081 | NCBI WGS metagenome assembly SDBV01 (sample SAMN10402039, study PRJNA504765) | marine sediment metagenome | isolation source: marine sediment core GS10_PC15, 223 cmbsf | place: Arctic Ocean: Southern Knipovich Ridge | collected 2010 | reverse complement strand
AGTATAAACTGAGCACGGGGCATGGGAGAGAAAATATCTCTTTCCACTTTCTCTGGTGGTGGGTCGATTGTAAATCTCGGCTCTGCCGTTTTTACATTCGCGGCTGCTCGAAATCGTCTTGTTGCCAGTCCCCTCGCTTTCGAGGACGCCTTCACGGCGCGTTGCCTCTGCGCTTCTAACTTCGCTTTTGTCCTCCTCTTTTTCCCCTTTTCTATATTCGCTCGGGCAGCTGCTCTCGCTGTAGCCTTCGCCTTAACTGCCGCGGCAGTTAGTTCTTCTCTTGTTGGCATTTATTTATCCTCCTTCTCCTTCACCAATTATTCCACCAATGGCTGCACCTGTGAGGAGACCTATAGGGCCAAATTCAGCTCCTAAAGCCGCCCCACTTGCTGCCCCACTTAAAGTTGACATCAACGGACTCTGTCTTAGAGTAGTGTATCCTACCGACCCCCCAGAGGCGCCAAGAATATTCGCTGCCCTCTGGTAAACATCAAAGTCCCACATTCTGCCTTTTTCTTGAACCGATAGTCTATCGAGAGCTCTCTCTCTAAGTGCTGAGATTTTGTCCCTGTTCAGTTGGCTGAGGAAGTTGTAGGTTTCCAGCCGAAATCGGCCGAGTTTGGATTTGGACTCCTCCAAGACCCTCGCCGACCCATCCAAATATGCCATCTTCAATCTACGGCGCTCCAAGATCTCCTTCACATAGCTTCCAACATAGGACTCCATACCAGCCAAGAACGTCTGCATTTGCTGGTTGATCACGTTTCCTGTTAGCTGAGTCCCTGCACCTACCTCGGTGTTGAAGATGTTAGTATATTCTCCCAACGTAGTCAAGTACGTTTGAACATACGTAGTATAAGCCGTGATGAAGGCTCGAGTGGAAGAGTCAGTCAGATTGTTTCCTATGGATACGTAGGCGTTTAGCTCATTGATGTACGCTTGCAAGGACGAAGTATATGACTGCATGAATGATCTCATGTAGAGATCCAACACCCTGTTGTATGACTCAAGAACGAGATTGGCCCTGAACCTTTCAATATCGGCTCTGTACTCATTCTCCATCTGCCCACCCATCAGGATGAAAGTGGAGGTATGAACTGCGTTAATGTCCACAAACTGCCCACTCATTCTATTCACAGATCTCATGTAGGCAGGTTTGGCTGAGTCCTCAAACGCATCCACAGCATCATCAATAGCGGAAGTGTTGACAAGTTCCAAAGCCTTTGCTTGGGCTGCATCTATTGCTCGACCCACTTCGGTGATGAGTTTCGAGGTCAAAGTGGTAGCTATAGCAAGAAGATTGGTTCTCGCGTTCGCTTCGTGTGAGTTGCCTATGGTTTGGGTGGAGAGTCGGCCTTCGATGGCTTCAGCCTTTACAGAGTCCGCAGCTGTTCGGCCTTTGGCGTCGGCCGCAGCAGTCTCAGAGGCCGGAATAGATCCTACAGCGGTGTTGCCTGTACTGAGTGCGCTTCCAGCGATACTACCAGCCGCTCCAGACACTACCTGAAACAGGGCTGGTAGTTCCGAGCTTCCGCCTCCAAAGTGTGTGAGGGCTGTTCTGAGAGGCGATTCCGTAGCATCTACCATATCAATAACAGCTTTAGAAATGAGCGAGTTGATCCCTAAACGCAGGTTGTCAGAGTTCTTACTTGCTTCCCCTGTCAAATCTTGTAGAAGTTCATTGTCAGTTATCTCATCAACCAGCGCCGATATAATATCGTCTCGATCAGTCTTAACAGAACTAACGCGAGTAATTCCAGCTCCCAAACTACCTTCGACCCAATCTCTCAGCATCTGATCCCAGTGCTGAGAGGTTCCGAGACCGGCCGAACTACCAAGCAAATAAGCCGGACGCTCGGTTGCTAAGGGCACCAACTCTTGGATCGGCACACCGCTTCCATCAACTCTGTAAGGCGAGTCTACGCGAGCGGCGGTTAACGCATTCAGGAATGGGGCGTTATTCTCCTCTCCTCCATCATCACCCGCATCGAGAGTACGAAAAAACAGCCCGAGGACATAGTCCCGATCCGCATGAGATCCAGAGTGATGATCCCACAACCACTTCGGCACAGCTGAAGGAGAATTTCCACCACCAGAGCTTCCCATCTTAACACTCCACAGTTAAATATCTAACATCAGCATTGATGCCGATTGACTCAGCCAACTTGACAATCATATCATTCATAGTATAGGCGATAACTTTTGTACATCCTGTAGCTCGTGCAATACCTATCAATTCCGTCAACCCTTTCCTCCAAGCCCCCCGTCCAGCGACCTCGAAAAGACACAAAGAGTAGATAAGCAGCGATCTCAACTCCGTGAAAGGGTCAATCTGAATATAAGTGAGTATGAACCCAATCGGCTGGGTTCTCTCTACAACCGTCCAGCAAGTCATCTCCCCACTCAACAACAACTTCAGGATATTATTGAGCCCCATATGAGTCATCTTTGTAATGCCATCTAAACTCGCCTCCACCGCTGGAGCGATAACATCCCAGTATTGAGATATTTGTTCGGCATTCAAAGGTACAAGGACATTAGCCCCGTTGACTGAGGGCTCCGAGACTTGGTCCACGAGTGGATCTCCTATCTACAGATTGATACCAGAATTGAGCGGCTTTGATGCCGGTCGAATGAGATTTTCGACGGATCAAAATTCTATACTCTGTCGCCGCGACACCCAAATAAGCCACACCTCTTTCATTGACCGGAACCCATTCAGTGAAGACAAAGTCTTCGTCGGGGGAATATCTTACCTTAGCTGCGACCTCGAGATGTTCGGCCGAGTCGGCCAGCACTTCCACGTCAATGATAAACTTCTCACCTATAGTATCGTTAATGATAGTCTCGGTCTCTATGAACATCCCTTCATCAGCGAGATTTCGAGCTACACCAATATGCTTTCCATTGATGAGCGCCACTGAGGTAAGCAACTGAGTTTGTTCCCCCAAAGCAACCTCGCTGCCGTTGCTGACGAGATTGTAGCCTCGAAATCCATCACACAAGTAGTATTCTTGCTCTCGCCGTGTAGATCTACCGGAGACTACAATCTCACTTTTGCCTTTGAAAAACTCCTCATAACCATGTGGGACAAGGTTCAGGTTTATATCGAGACTCCAGACACAGCCGAGATTGTCTACAAAAATGTGTTGGTAGTCATCTCCCCATACCGCACCTCGGCCGGCAATACCCACATCCAGAAGATGTCGAGTGCCAAAGGTAGCCACTGGATCAGTGTGAGGAATGAGGGCGGTGATGCCATTCTCCCCATACACAATAACCGCACCTTTAGCTCCTGACACATTTTCCCCAATAGGTCGTGTTACTATAGGTTTGCCCTGCCGAGGCATGGGAGCCATACCAAACTCATTTTTCATCAAAGCATCTGCAAACAAGGGTTTGTCGGTAGTGAACCCGGAGCTGGCGGTGTATCCTGTGTCTGCTTCGGCTGGATACAACAACCATCTAAAAGCTAAATCACTATGCCCAATCGAACTCCACAACGCAAAGCTCTCGTCAACTCGATAATCCAACCCAGCCATCTCAAAAGGAAGATTAGATCTATACTCCCTCATCAGAGTCAACAACTCACCTTTCCAGATATTTCCACTGCCGAAACCAGCAGTTACAACCCTCCCCCTGAACGTACACCCCGTAGTCATTTGAATGTCAGTAGCGACTTTGACTCGACTACCGAGGAATATTCTCCCTCTCTCGATCTGATCCATGAACACTGCGCAAGACCCATTCAAGGCAATCCAAGCAACCTTCATGTCGATGAAATGCCAGTATCCTCCAGCGACAATGGATTTGCTACTCGATGTATCATAAGCATCTACAGCATTGAGCAGCATCGGGTCAAGCCTGTGTACCAACTCATACACATCCGTCTCATCAAACAGATATGAGTTCCTACCTCCAGCAATGATCTGAGGAAAAGGAAACGGCGTTCCAGACGCAGGAAACTCAGCATCAAAAGGGGTGTCTATTCTCTTGAACTCCCTCAGTTTATCTTGATAAGGCTTGGCATTTTGACACCTCACCAGCGCAGGCATCCCCGCACCGAGTTCATCCGAAGGCCTCAATCCTGCCTTCAAATATGCAAACAAGTCAAACGGGAGAGCCACTAGCGAGTACTCCTCTGCTGACGATTGCCGAGATATGCTGATCTCTGAGCGATGTGCTGCCTTTTGATACCATCGAGGATCTTGTTCAGAGCCATCTCTCTATCCCTCTGTCCTGTTGCGTTTCGGTATTCGTTCTCGATCAACTCAAGGGTTTTATACACCAAAGCCATCCCCGAAGCGTGTTCTGACCAGAAGCTCACGTCTGAGTCAGAGCTTAGAGGTTCAGTGTAGAAATCCCCTTCGAGGCGCATTGTATATACACCATCGGCTGGGGGATAGAACAAAAGCCCATCTCTCAATGACTCCCCACCAACTTTTGATATAAGATCGGCCGTATTAAGGCTGGGCAACGGCGAGGTTGTTCCAGGAGCTATTCTGATGATGTTCTCTGCACCGTATACAGGCGTTCCTCTGTCAGCGTTCGAGGTCATTACATAAAAACTCTGATCGGCCAACGCACCAGCCGAATAAGCCGACCCATCGCCATCAAGAGCGGTCAATATAATATATTCTTTGTCAGTCTGAACCCCTCCAGAATACCCAGAACCGTCCTCATCAAGAAGAGTGATCTTCGTTTCAGTGCTAACTACGTTGATCTTGTACACTGTCTCATCGGCTGGGATCGAAATATACATAGCCGACTCGACACCATCAGTAACAAACTGAGTATCAGTTCCTGTAATAGTTCCATCGTTTGCTATACTCACTGTTCCCAAATAGGAAACAACATCAAGTAGGAGCCAAAGCCCCCCATCACTGTTCGGCAGAAACAAAATCTGTCCAGTAACAATCAAATCATCCTTCATCGAGGTCAGCTTCGCAACAACATCTCCGGTGGTCTTTAGAGTAATCGTTCCCGTATGCGACACCACCGTGTTTGCATCTCCAGCATAAGCCTGTCTCAACTCCTCCAAAGAGTTTGTATTAAGATCCAACTCAGTCAGTCCATCAGCGTTTACAACTGTGACTCTTTCGATCCTCCTTGCATACGTAAACGACGCAAAGTACATCCCAGCAACGAGCTGGATGACTTTTACTGCTCTGGACTTCCTGAAGTTCCAGACCTCATCATCAAGCAAAACCTGAGCTACATTTACCAGATCAGTGAGAATAGCCGACCCAGCCGAGGTCTCATAATTCTTCCTACCACTCGATCTGATTATCTTCGTCTTGATTGTTGCTAACGACATTCATACTCCTTAGTGTAAGGGAGGGGACAGCATGAGCGGATACCATCCCCTTCCCCTACGATCTGCCAATTACTGGAGGAGGCAGATTACCTCGGTTTAAGTGTTTCGGTTGACTCCAAAGCCATCAAGAAACGCCCACTGTCGGGGGTTGGTGTACATATAACCAACCTCAGATCGCCAACCCTCACGCTTTGCATCGACCTTGCCCTGACCTCCGCGGTCTTCATCAAAGTCAACATCTTCCATGAAGGTAGTATCGCGTCCCTCTAAGAACCTTTTCGCCATATTCTTCGGGTGGAATATCAAAGCAGCGCGTTTGAGAGCAGTTTCTCTCATAAACAACGCGGCCGGTTTGAAGTGCAGAATGCCCATCGGGGTTTCCCAAGTATTGACTCGGTTTCCAAAGTCAACCGCATGGGGTTGAATGGGGTTCCATCCGAGATATTCCGCCAACGCAGAAGCTGCACTGATGACGAGATTACCTGAAAGAACAACAACCTCCTCTGGGCCCCACACTGCGAACTCGATGAGGAAGTCGTTCAACCACTCAGCACCACCTTGAACCCAACTCTTCCCGGTACCCAACGAAGATCGCCGGTAATCGGTGAAGTTGGCGGCAGGAGAGTAAGTCCTGATGTAGTTAATCGCTCCCATCGAGGAACGCTGCTCGAAGCCGGTTGTAGAGTTTGTCCACTTATACCTACTGCCGAACATCGCATCCCACTCGATACCGATAGCGTGAAGCTCACCCTGCTCGCGGATGTCCTCATCGTAATCGCTTTCGGTGCGTTGTTTGGTTGCGAGTGCGGTTCCAGTTTGGCCAACCGCGTTCTTGTGAATACCGGTGTAGTTGTAGTACTCCGTCGGGTCGTAGTGCATCGGCACTGGCAGAGCCACACCCTCAGAGAAGGATGAACCCATGATGATCGCTCGATCACAGGTAGCAATGCCGTATGATGCAGTTGCTGTGTCAGCCTGAAGCAACCTCAAAACCAACGCCGAATTTGCCCCATTAAGCCCGATGTCCTCAATCAGTGTTGACATGGTCGCTCGGTTGTCGTCAGTATCCATCAGAGTAAGCTTATACCCTATCGCACACTCCTGAGCGAATGCCAATGGGACTTTCAAGTAAATGAGTGTACCTTGCGCAGCGTTGTTTGTTGCATACGCAGAGGCGTAGGTAGTACTCCATGCAGCATCGAAGTAAACCTCGCCGGCCGTGATGTCCGTTGATTGAGCAGCGAGTGCCTTCTGCCACCAATGAAACTTGGGGTCATCGGCGACCTGAGCGTTGCCCATGATAGCAGAGAATCCCGTGAGAGGTATCGCCCCTTCGTTGAACATCCCACCATTGGGGTATTCTCTGAACAACTTTGCTGTCCAATCCTCTGGGCGGATGTTGTCCTCCCAGTCCTCGGTTCCAACTGTTCCTAAAAAAGCCAATTTATGTGTCCTCCAAAATAGACGTTAATGTTCCAAATCCTGAGATTAGATAAAGGTATACCAAAACTCAAGATCATACGCAGCATCCATGCCGCCGGTGATAGTGATTGCGCCGGTCTCTTCGTTGAGGGCTGAGACTGTGGTGGAGCCTTGATCCTTGGAGGCCTTGATCACAGATGTGACCACACCTCCCGGTCGACTGGGGACGCCGATGAGATCTCCCCAACCAACGTTGATTTTCTCGTCGGCATCGAGGGCTGTCCAAACTCCGGCCTCAATCTTCGTAACGGTCGCAAAGATTAAAGCACCCGTTTGAACATCACCAGCACCTCCAACAGCAGCGAAGGTAAACGTCTCAGAGATGACTAAACCATTCTGATCAGTACCCTCAATGATGACAGTCCCACCGACGGCAGCTCCACCTGCGTTCTCAATGAAGACTAACAGGTTCCGCGGGTGAGGCGGGCTCGCGACGGTGTAATCATCCTTCTCACTTGTGAGAGTAGTATTGTCGAGAAGGTCGTTGGGGTCGGCCGCAGTAGTAACTGCAACATCGTAGTAGTTCACGTGTTGAGTCAACACCTGCAATGCCACTCCACCAATCTGGTAAATCGTCATCGTCGGAGTATCGCCTATCGCTGTGAACACAGCTTTGAGACGGATCATCTGCGATGGGTAGATGATGATTGACGTCGGATCGAGAGTCATCCCCGAACCAGCGACAAGTGTGAGTTCCTCGTCACCCTCATTCGCGGTGTTCTCGATGATAACCTCAAACGAGTTACCGATCGCATTCACCCCACCTAAAGCTGATATGATCGTGGCCACTGTGGGTAGAGTCAAGTTCCGATCTGATCCGCCTGGATCAAGAGCCAGTAACCCACCCAAAAACTCAGCCGCTGTGAGAACACGATTGCCCGTGAGAGCCTCGGTCGTCAGGACTGTTTTCGAGGTGAGATACCCGTTTATGTTCATATTACCGAAACCGGTAATATGTATCCCAGCTAACGCAAGACTTCGTAAGAAGCTCATAATGATCCTCCTACGCTATGCTGTTGTTGAGTGCGATCCAAGTCGTGCCATTACTGTAGAGCGTCAAGTGATCGTCGTCGGCGACGAGTTCGAAGTCTCCATCCCAATCCTCGACCTCGTCAGCCGCAGCTACTTGATTAGCTCCCCATGTAGCGACGATGAGTTTACCATCACCTGCCTGCTCGATGCAGTTAAAGGTGTAGACTCTTCCCCTTGCCTCTGTGACGTTCGGCATGTATACAGTCGTGTTAGCGTCGTTTCCGGAGGTCAGTGCATTGCGGAACATAATATTCTGCTGATACACCTCAAGCTGAATTGCAACAGCGGCCGCAGTCGCGTTAACGTGGAGAGTCTTCTTTGTGGAAGGTATCTGATCGCCTGCTCCATCAAAGTTTTCTATCAACAATTTTTATCTCCTTGGTTTTGTGTTCATGATCCTGGTCTGAAGAGTCGCCTGCCGAGACTGAGCCTCAGCTTTGTCCGGCTTCTTATCAGTAGGTACGTTTGTTCCAGCTTTTGGTCTCCTATTTCTTGGAGGCTTATCGGCCGGTGCTTCATACTGTTTCACCAGAGGATTCAGCATATCCGCAACTTCATCGAGGATCGCGTTGGGGTTAGCATCTTCACCTGCTCGAAGTCGCTTTTGCTCTAACGCCTCTGCCTCACGGTGGGCGAGAGTCGAAAGCGACTTCAATGCTGGGTGAGTGCTAAAGAAGTTACTCCAAAGGTTATCGAGTTCAGTCCTCGTGCTAATGCGATTGTCAACGATGCCTACGATTTTCCTCGTAGCGCGTTCGACAGCCACCTCAAGCACGGAGTTAAACTGCTCGTTAAACACTTTGGTAATACCTTCCCAATCCCCATCCTGTGCGAGTGTAGAAATGGTATCTGCTGGAACCTCTACCAAAAGGTTTGTTTCTTTTTTATCTGTTTTGTCCGGTTCGAGTGCTTTGTCTTCAGGAGGAGTGTCCGTAGGAGGCGGATCTTCGGGAGGTGTTACATCCTGAACATCTGCTACGCCTACTTTTGCGAGTCTGGTAAGTAAGGCCGTGTTCTGATCGCGGTAGAAAGCGATTGCAGGATCCTCGTCCTTGTCATCTTCGTCACCTTTCAGCTCGTCCTCATCCTTGGGAGTCTCATCCTCAGCTGGAGGAGTGTCCGTAGGAGGAGTGTCCTTGTTCTCATCTTCATCTACGACAGGCGGTCGATCTTCGTTCTCGGCCGGAGGTGCAACATCCTCATCCTCAACCGGCTTCTCTTTGGCCTTCGCCTCAGTAGCTCTCGTCTCCGCAGTACGCTGTGCGGTTTCGCGCTCGGCGCGGCTCATCAACAACCGATCCTGCAACTTCCCTTGATCCGTAGGAGAATCATCAGGATGATGGAGTATCGGCCTCAGATTTGTCCAGTGCATCTTCTTTCCTCTTTTCTTTGTCTATTATTTTTAAATTTAGCTTTCGTATGAATTTAGCCTCTACATCCATGAGACCCTGAATACGACCTCGGATGTAATTCGTCTGCACAATGTTGCTATGAGGATCCTGTAGCATTTCAGTATGTATCCCCTGCTCGGTATGCAGCCAATCAATCAAATCTTGATAAATCTTACTTCTGAGAAAGTTCTCTAAATCCTGCCTTGAAGACTCAGGCACCCACTTCCCCTCTATCTTCACAAGGCGATAATGAGCTTCCTCTCTAACTTCATCAGGTTTGCTCACTGAACACCTCATCAAAGGGAACCATATTCCCAGCATCAACTTGCTTCTCAACCTCTTCGTCAGGCACAACCGAAGCCTTTATCGGCTGAGGGGTTTTGCGGATAAACTCGTTCACACTTGGGAAGCCCATCGCTCGAGCCATCACCTGCACCATTCTGAACAGATCAAACTTGTCATGTAAAGCCTCATTGCCAGAAATCATCTGGAAAATCTGTATCATACTTCCTACATCCTCGGCACCAGTAGTGAGCACATCTCCTGCATGGACATCAAAATCTACCAACACATCCCACGGAGTCACTTTCACTCGGTCATCCTGTATGCCGAACTCTTCCCTAAGCACCTCATCCAAAGAACCAATAGTCCTAACATATCTATCCATACTCATATACTGCTGAGTATTATAAGCGAAGATCTCAGCGATGTCTTGGTGAGCTTGCAGGGATATTTTGTAGGCCATAAACGCCAAACGAGACATAGCAGAAGTGCGCGTATCGCGCGACTCCTCGGCTGTAATCCTCTCGCCCCTACTTCTTTGTATCCCCTGCTCCTTGCCTCCCACCCCAACACCACTACGCATCATCTCCCGCATAAACTCGATATCAAAGATATTACTCACAGTCACATCAGGCGAATTCAACGGCTCCAAGAAGTCAGAAATCCGCATCCCTTTACCCCACATACTCTCAACTGTTCTCACGAGCATTCCGGGGCTGGGATCCATAAGATCTTCTTGATTTATCATCATTGGATCAAATGCCCAACCTCCTTGAGCACTCATCCTTTTGTTAGCAATCCTTGAGTTGATCTCGAAGTTTATAGCAACATTACCACCATACACAGTCTCGATCTTAGAGATAGGCGTAGCAGTAACCCCATCAAACTCAGTTGCCATCTCAACTATATTGAACCCACCATGTACATCCTCCAACCTCCTGGCCCCAATGAGGAGTTGATCTCCACCAAGCATAAACTCCCAAGTCTCGGGTTCAGTACCTTTTCCTATTCCGAAGTCGGCTGGGATGATCTTTTTCTCGATATAAAAAACATCAACTAATCTATCATCGCCAGACGATTGCTCAGTAGGGTTAGTAGACGCCTCGGCATATTGATTGAAGAACTCCGACATCGGCTCAGTTACACCATCTTCCAAATACCTCACATTGAACATGAACTTGTCTGTTCTCTCATCCTCTAACAAGTTAAACAAATTTGTTCTGTCAACATGGGCAAAGCCTCTGCCTCGCTGTATCTCTCCGGCCGGAATGTCAGGATCGGGATAAACCGCATAAGGGTTAGCATTAACCAACTCATTCCCCTCGAACCTAACTACCTCATGAATCCGCTTCTCATTCAAAAATCTCTTTACAGCCACCGGCAAGATACTCGACCCTGCAATCCTTTCAACCAATTTGGACTCAAACCTACGACTTACTTTCTTACCTTTCCTCACCACCCAATGAGGCATAACAAAGCTCCGACCATAACTCAGCCCGCTGCCCCAAAATGCAATAAGAGCTAAAGCCACCTTAGTCTTACGAACTTGCCAATCTATAGTCTTCTCCAACAAAACCGCGCCCATTTTGTCAGTAGGTTCAACTCCGAAATATCTAAATATAGGATCTTCTCTCAAAAAGGTACCAGCCAGATACGAAAGTAGTGTATCTCTGATAGAGAAACTCTCCGGAAGAACAATAGGCATAGGTTCCCGACTGTCCATATTCCTCACAGACTTTTCATAGTCCGAGAGTTTAATGAAACTTCTCAACATATCATCAATCGACTTCATTTGAGGATGGCGCTGAATAGCCGAAGAATGGGCTCTATGTAAAAACTCTCTTAGATACCCCACCAACTTGGTATGAGTCTCACTGTCCGGCTGCAAGTCAGCACCGTTGGGGTAACGATACTCCCGACGTGCTTTGATATCTACGACCTGTCCTACACCATTTATCATTAGAATTGCAACCTTTGTCTAATAGGTTTGAACCTCGAATACACATCTCGCTTCAAATGGTTCATTCGTTTATTGAACTCCACTCGGCTGAGAGGCGATTGACTTCTGAAGAACTTCCCCCCTTTGCCCATCATCTGAACGATGTAACTCGCAGCATCGGCGACATCTTTCCTTGCCGATTTGGGCATTCTTTTGAGTTGCATCTCCAACGGAGCAGAAATAGTCTTGAGATGCCTTATACGACCTTGCTTATATAGCGGTGCAAGAGACATTATCCTGTCGTCTTTATGACCAGTAGCAGATAATTCCACCAGTTCAAAGTTGTATCCCTTTTCTATGTTATAGTTCTCTAATGGCCAAGTGATATACAAGTTAAGTCCAGTCACCTCATAACCAATCACACAGCGGGAACCACCAGTAGACAACGAAACAGCCATCTTAAATGCTTCCTCAATCATGTCATTTGGATGCAACGCTCCAACTACAATATCCCTCAAATACAACAGGTTTTCATCTCGACAAAAGCTCCAACCTACAATAGCCGTATCAGAGGAGTATTCCTCAAGGGTCTTGGCTGGGTCGATGAGTACCACACTCTCGAGCAACTTCCCATCTAAATCCTTCGTCTCATAAGGAATGAAATAATCATCTTGAAACTTGGCTTTCTTCGGATCGAGAGCTTCACCAAGCATCTCCTGACTCCAAATGTGCGTAGTTCCTTGATTTTCATGTGATCTATAATCTTCCTTGATCTCCTTGGTGGTCATGAACTCTGGCCAGTTACTCTCAAAAGTATTCTGATCACAAATGGCCAGCTCCACCGAGAGCCAAGTATCATCATCGCATAATCTCTGGATAATCCCATCATCGTGCATAAAAGTCCCAATCACGAACCACTTCCACGGGAACTCGTGCGGGCCGCGTTTCTTTTGGAAAATATACTTCAAATCCGACATGAACCAATGAAGCATCTTCTCCCTAATTTTGTCGCTTTGGACTTCTTTAGAGTCCTCCAAATCATCCACGATAGCGAAATCTGGGCGGAACAATCCCATAGGAGTGGTGTGCTTTACTCCCCTAATCTTCTGTTTCCACGAAGTGGGAATTACCAGAGTCCCAGGGTGGCCAGCCGACCTCTCACCAGCATCTTTAGGAGTTGTGACCCATTTCTTCTTTGAGAAGTCGTCACTACGGGTTTCAGGTCTAAAACTCCCGAAGACCTTCTTCAATAATTCATTCTGCATCAAGGCATCTTTGACTGCTTCTGAGTCCGCCTCAGCCAATGGAACTGAAGCAGAGGCTTGAAGAAGGAAGTTAGTCTGTCGGTATACAATCTTCATTATTGGCAGAAGGTAATTAACCACAGACGACTTGCCTATATCTCTTGGAGCTTTAACCACTATTCTTGGAGCATCACAGTTGTCTATGAGATCAAAGATAGGATCATGCAGCTTCTCCGAGAAGGGTATATGAAACACATCAGGAAAGAAAGTTTTTGCAAAGAGCTTCGAACTCTTCCCACACTCATAAGCAATCTCCATACATTGCTTGCGGGTTAGAGTTTCAACCTCATCAATCAGTTCACTCATCATCTTTCTCAACTTCACCAAACAAAGAAAACGCTAATCCATTACCTGCACTGCTACGCACTACGAGAGATTGGTTCTGCCCTAACACCCATTCAACATTCTCCTGAAAAGTGGTATTAGCAGCAATGGCCACATCGTAGTAAAGAGCATTCCTCACCCCCACAGATTGCTGGGAGCCAAAAAGAGCAAAGGCACGAAAGGTCAACCCCCCACCAGTTACGTTGGCGATCACAATGGAGCGCACCGTAATCCTCATATCCTTATCATACACCCGAAGGACTTCGATTGGGTTAGTATCGCTCGGGTTTGTCTGCCCTATCAATCCTCGAGAGATTATCATATTACTGAGGCTATGTTCCAGTCCGCGATATTCACAGTATTTCCTTGTGTGTCAATCTCTATGCGCGCCTCCAACAATGCACCATCGGTGAACCCAGAGGCACTCACATCGGCTGTTAACTCAATAACCCCCTTTGCAGGATTAGGTATAGCAATCGGCATTCCATTCACAACCATAACCCCATCAGGAGTTTGAACAGTCAACCTTGCTAACGATCCAGCAAGATTTGCGTCACAATAAAGCTTTGCAATCCACGACCGATCAGCCAGAGACCAGATAGCAGATTTTATCACGATGGCATTGTAGACACCTCCACCCAAAGAAATAGCAAGATCAGTGAAAGCATTGAGGCCAGTAATATCCTCTTCATCTCTACCGCCGATAGGTCTCCGACCTTTTATACGATTATATGCTTCAGCGGCGGTGACGGAGTTGCCTCCAGAAACAATACCAACCTTGACACGGCCAGAAGAGTCGAGACCAGTAAAGGCATATCCAGAGCCGGACTTCTCATTCGCAGTATTGAAAACATGAGCTGCATCTTCAGGTATATCGGCCGTGTTTCCAGTAAAGTTTGCTGCCGACAAGTTCAGTTCAATACATTCTCCACTCGCGTTGATAGCCTTAGTCAAGTTTGCAATAGAGCGCTGGTTTCCTGCTCCATCATCCAGTTCGGCCGTCAGCCGCCCATTACCATCAAACCTCGCAACAGCAGAATGAACCACCTTAGTCGCTGCGATATTGACTATACGAGCACTATTGATACCTGTTACAGCAGCATTTATCTTGGCAATGATGTTAGCCTCGATTACCGCTGTAGTCTCTGTTCCTAAGATCGTGTCATTAAGACCGTCCGTCACCATATCGGCCGCGTTTTTATCTACTACAGCAGTAAGCCCTACATCGGCCGAAGTCGGTTTATTACCCACATGATAGAGAAGATTGACCCCATTGATAGTCTTGTCAAGCACAAGGTTAGCCTTCTCAGCCGCAGACAATCTTGCGGTTATTGCAGCGTCAGCCTGAGCAGTCAAATACCCACCGAGGTCATCGACCTTAACTCCAGTAGCAACGATAAAAGCAGTGTTCACTGCGGTGTTCTTAATATCAGTATCAAGAAGAATAACATCACCCGAATCTACGAGGTTTACACCAGCTTTAGCACCTACAGTAGCCAAACTTTCGGCTGCAAACTTCTTAGTTGCCCCTTCAGCTATATCCTCGGCCGTGGCAATCCCCCCCACCACCTTTGCACCATCGGTAAACATTCTATTGGTAGTATCGGCATGAAGAGCAGCGGGTTTGATAGTGAGAGCTGGGAAGTCATCTTCATCTAAAGCTGCGGCAATACAGTCTGCTTGTGCAGCTACTGCACTGGAGAAATCATCACTGGCAGCATTCCTCGACCTGACCTCAATCTCTATAGTCGCATCGTATCCATGATCGGTGATGTTTTGAGCAGTGAGGGGGATGTTGACGAAAGAGTTGAGCGTATCAATCCAACTACTGAAAGCAGGTATGCTACCATTCTTAACTCGGTATCTATACTGCCAAATATAAGGATAGATGTTTGGCCCAGCACTCTCGGCCGAAGTCCACCTGAACATCACCTGCCGAACTCCAGCAACGCTGCTCACTGAGGAGGGATCAGGGGAACTGGAAGGGGCAGTAACAACGCCCTCAGAGATTAAGGCAACAATCTCACTTGATGACATTATCTCGTTACCTCTTTACTTAAAGCCATAATCCCCTCGAAAAACCTCGTGACTACACTGCTGATAGTGATTTCTAAGTCCCACTCGGCTGTGATAAAGTCCAAAGCAGCGGTTTGGGCTGCGGTCATAACGATCTTAAACAACCCTTGATTTGCGTCAGTGATAGTGATAGTCAAATTCACACCTGACTCGATCAATTTCGCTGAGGAGTCAGCAGTTTCTCGCGCCTGCAAAGCAATGGTTGCTCCTGCAAGGCTCATAACTGACCCATTCTGCTTCATAGCGAAGTTGTATATGAAGTCAGAGCCTTGATAGATGGCGAAATTGACGCGAGCTGGGATCATTTACGCTTCTTTCCACCTTTTTGTGGTCTTTTGGCGGTGAGGTTGGGCTTGGAAGAGGTTTGCAACGACGCTGCGGCGGTCTCGGCCGAAGATGATGCTGTTTCTTTGGCAACCTCGGCTTCTCTGGCCGTTCTCACAGCCTCAACCTTTTTTGCCTTCAACTTAGCTACTTCTTTGTCCTTTGCCGCCGCTTCAGCAGCACGTTCTGCTGCCTGCGCCGTCTTTTCTTGAGCCCTTACTCGCGCTTCTATTTGCCGATTGCGCAGTCGCGCCTCTTGACACACCTCGGCAAGAAATTTAGGCCGATTAAACGATCTTCGGGTGATCATCATACTATTTCTCCTAATCATCCTTGTTCCAACCGTCTCTCACACCGCGGTTGAGCTGCTTTTGAAGCTCCTCCAAGCGAGGCTCATGCTCCTTCTCCCACGCTTTTACCCCCCAGTGTCTTCGGCCGAGAATACTGATTGCTCGACCTACTGCAAACGCGCCTGTGTATACAGCCCCTCCGGTCTTTCGACCCTGAATATACCCAATCAAATTTGCCATCAACTTGATCGGCTCGCGGAATTTGATGCCGATGAAGCTGGCGGTACCGAGTATACCGAGGACAGCTCCTATAGCTCCTGTAATCCAATCCATCGTTTATCTCCTTCGTCTTTTTAATCCCTAATAAAAGCCCATTGCCTTTGCTGCTATGCTACCAGCTCCGATGATACCCATTCCCCAAACTAAAGCCTTGCGGAAGTTAGTATTTGTAACCACCTTTGGGATTAAATCCTCAATAGATTTTCTTGTCCTCTCGACCTCTTCCGAGGTAGTGCTTATATGTATACCCTGTTCACCTTGTGTAACTTGAATATCTGTCAACCTTTGATTGACTTCATCGAGCACACTTTCACTACCCAAAACACGCCTTCTCCTTTCATCACCCATTAAAATACCTCCAAATGCGATCATACACAGGTCGAAAGATGCTTTCTAATATCCACTCTTCAGACTTTCCACGAGCCTTTCTCCAGTGACCAATAGCATCGTCTGTAATAAAGATTGACCCTATGAGTATCTCCCAGAAGGAGCCAATCGAAACCCCCTGCACCATCAAAGCCCAGCCGAAATCGGAATGGTGAACCTCATCAAAGCTATAGTCAAACCAAGAAAAATGCTCTAAACAAAGTCTATAGGCGAACCACCCAATCCACGGGAGTATAAGCCAGATCAAGAGGACTCACCTCGCCCAATATCCTCCCTCATTTTAACGACAATACGCTTTTTGACCTTCCCAGACAGCCGATCCCTTACACGCTTGGATTTATCCTCACTCGTACCAGCACCTTTAAGCTCCTCTTCAACAACTGCCATAATGAGGTTCAACATGAGATTATTTGGCATTAGGCTTTCTCTGGCTCGGTCACAACGAGAAGCCTCTCGTTCACTTTAGCCTTCACCCAAGCAGGTAAAGATACAGCCTTTAAACATTGATGAAGGTATCTATGTTCCTCATCAGATAACTCAATACTATCTTTCTTTGTAGATACCAGCCGAACAGCAAGCTCCTCAAGCAGCACACCGGTTTCGGTTATCGGTGTGGTAACATCCTCCATAATCCCTGCAACTATCGCGTTGATTTTAGAGGTTCGGCCGTTGCTGTTTACTGAGAACACTAACCCACTACAGTTTGTGGGGGTGGTCTGAAGAGAGTTGATCGTGTTCATGTCAAAATCCTGTGAAGATTTAGGTTGGTATACTCAAGAACGAAGTCCTAAGCATTCTTAATCGTGTCCTGACTTTATTGCAGGCTAACACCAATATGAAAACTGGCGTCATTGATTGAATTATTGACTGCTGTTGTGACCCTTATTATCAACCCTTCATTTATTCCTCGTAAGTTATCAAGACTACAACTGCATTGCCATTTATACTTGAACTATTACCAGCAATACAGTAAATAT